>Ga0228710_1002611_pt1 | contig 28492 bp, 10 predicted proteins | sample MedpolnodulmetaG_FD_177995 | JGI IMG/M metagenome (GOLD analysis project Ga0228710, IMG submission 177995) | Root nodule microbial communities from Medicago polymorpha collected in Santa Monica, California, United States - pink nodules | ecosystem: Host-associated > Plants > Roots > Nodule... | reverse complement strand
CCCCAACCCACTCCGCGAAACCCAAAAATTGATATGAGTGTTTTTGACGGAACTGATGCCCTAGATTGGTTGTTCCAAGCCGACCAATTTTTCACCTTTTATCATATTCCACCGGAGAACAGCTTGCAGATGGCTGCCTTCTACGTGAAGGGTGAATCATTGAGTTGGTATAAATGGATGTTTCAAAATCATCAGCTTCCGAGATAGCGGTCCCCAACACACCTCATCAACCGTTGGATACCACTACTCATCCAGATCTGAAATCATAGCCATCCACGTCAGCAAGCATTAAGCCAAACCTTAAGGACAAGGTTTTCATTGCACATGATAGTATTGTTAGCAAGATGGGCTTTTCCAAACCTAAGAGAGAAATCTCATGGCCCTTTTGGCAGAAGGACTTTGTGACTAAATAAGTCTCTTGTAGGATTCTTCTTTTAAGTCATGATTATTATGTTTTCCTTATAGGGCCTACGACCCAGTTGTGCTAAGCCCATTAGGGTTATGAGACCTAGCTATATAAGTATGTATGCTGCCTCATTAGAGGATATGAACGAAGTGAAGTTTTATTTTATTCCTTTCCTTTACAGTTTTATGCTGTTATCTTCTTTATATTTTACTACTGTTTGATTGATAACCTGGAACCTAGTATCACATTTTTCACAAATCAATTCACTAAGTTTAGTGTAGTTTTTAAAGAAGCTAAACAATGCCACCTAAATTATCGTCGAGAAGAATCAAACATAAGATTTCGAGGAGGTCAGAAGGAGCACATTAAGTTTAGTATTTTAACATCAATCGTTTAAAGATTTGGACCTCTTAACCAAATGGTCAGAGATTCTATCCATATCACTTGTGTATAGAGAAAATTTGATAGAAATGGAAGAATTCGTCCTGTGTGCCCCACAAATTCTTCGACGAAGATCAGTATCAATAAACATAATGAAAACTTCGTACCAACCACGTTCCATAAAGGAAAAAAAAGAGTTTATTATTTTAATTAGCTAGGAACGTTGATCATTGACACATTATGCATAAAAAAAACTATCTATAAAACTACTGTAAATTATGATTTTGTCACAAGCTTTTGTCCTTTTCCAACTTAGTTTCTGGCCTTTACAAGTCTCAATGCTGCTGAATCAACTGAGTCACACTCATTAGATATTGATGAAATTTTTTTTTCTTATTAGTTTTAGTTATTCTAATAAATGTTAAATGTTTAATAGAACATAGGAAATTCTATACGGTGTTTATTGTTTGGTTCTATTATAATTTTTATTTATTTAAATAAATGAATTCCTCACACATGTTTCAGATGTTTTTTTTTATTTTTAAAACCACCAACAATGTGGATGAAATGGGCCATAACAAATGCTATGTTTCCCTAGAGAGTGGGATGGGCTAGGCTGGGACAAGTGTCTTTTGCCCTCATGGGCCTCCTTGCAATAAACATTGAAAATTGCTTTTCCCACTTCACACAAAGATAAGAAACACCATAAAATGATCAGTTGTTTAACCTCAAATTTCATCGGCAAATAACTACTGCCGGTTGAAATCCAGTGGCAGTTAACTATCGTTGAGGTTACACTTATCATTTTATGGTGTTTTTTAGCTTTGTTTGACGTTGGAAAAACTATTTTCATAAACGTTTATCAATGCTTCTTATTTTATTAAATTTAATATAATATGAGAGTAAAGGGTAAACACCAGTAAGTGTAAATTAGTTTTATGCTTACATGCAATATTCGTCAATTATTTTGTTACATCACATCATTTATGAAGGGTTAGATTGGGTTTAGTCAAATTTGTGAGGAATATGTTGGTGAGGAATATGAAGGGTTAGGATTGTTATCCGCATCACATTGGCTTCATGACTTGAATTTAGGACCTATGGATTTTGAGCTTGATGCTAAAGGCGGTGCGCTAAAGGCGGTGCATAGTTTTTCATCCTCAACGCATGATGTCACATGGTTTGAGATGATTATCCATAACTGTAAAACTATTTTCAAACAAAATTATGTTAACTCCAGTGTTGAGTTTGTAAGGAGGCAAGCAAATGAGGCAATCCATGGTTTAGCTAAGGCGACCACATCTTGAGCTAGTTTCCAAATATTGGTAGAAATACCAAATTGTATTGAAAACATTATCATTAATGAAATGATATAAGTTTCTTCCTTTAAAAAAGAATACATATATGTAGGGGTTAAATAAAGTTATTGGTCCATTTAAATATTTTTAATTTTGTTTTTAGTCCCTCTAAAAAAAATTTAACAAGTTTTAGTCCCTAAAATGTTTTTCGTCACAACTTTTGGCCTCTGCTTTTATGTAAACTCTTATCTATCATTTTAAATTTTAAATATTTTTTTTTGCTTTCATGTGTAGTACATTATAGAAATCTCTCTTGCAAAAGTCAATATATTTTTAACAAGGGATAAATTAAATATGATATATTATGGATAAGGAGTGAAAGAAAGATATTGTGGACGTTAAAGTAATAGGAGATCAGATAATAATCCTAAAAAAAATTACGCACCAAAAGTAGGGTTAGGAGAACACCTTATAGTATAATTTTGAGATGAGTTAGAAGGCTTAATTCAGAATATACTGCTAGGAGAAAAGATCTTTATATGAGAAGAGTTGGGAGTGTATCGAGAGGTTTTGAAGGCTTGGATAGTTCAATCCTGCCAATTGAGCGTTTTCAGAGTCTTACTATAGATAATACGTGTTTCATAAAATAAAAATAAAAAGTTGAGCATCTCATTACATACAAGAATGGAGTGAAATGTTCTCATATAAACTTCTTTTTATTTGAAGCAATCATTTTTTAGGGCTTGAGAGCTTGCATGGGGAGTTGCCGTTTTCTCGACAAAATTTGAAGCAATCAGTTTTCCCTCTTTAGTGCTAGTTGAGCATTTTTACAGTCTTTTTGGATGAAATTTTGGCCTTAGAGAGATAAATGCGGATGGTAAATCCATCCTACATTTTTTTTCTTTTGATCTTACTATAACTAATACATATTTTATGAAAAGAGATAAGAATCTTATTGCATACAAAAATCGAAGGACACGTTCTCCTATATACTTCTTCTTATTTGAAGTTAATCTCTTTTTAGGGATTGCAAGGGGTGGGGTGCCATTTTCTTGAGAAATTTGAAGCAATCATTTTTCTCTCTTTAATGGTTGTTCAATCTTGTCGGTTAAGCGTTTTCACAGTCTTTTTAGAAGAATGTTTGGTCTCAGAGAGATAAATATGGATGGTAAATCCATCCTAAATTTTTGGTTTGCTTTTGATCTTACTACAACTAACATGTGTTTTATGAAAAAAAAAGATTAGCATAGTATTATATACAAGAATTGAGTGACATGTTCTCATATATGGAAGGAGATTTGTTTGGACTATAAATTCATACATGGAAAGAGCTTGACTATCCAAGTGGGGGCATATCAAGGATGAAAATCAAAAGGGATTTTCCAACAAAAGATCTTAGAGGGAGGTTTCATGCAACCATAAGAAAACACAAATGATATGTCGTACAAGATAGCAAATGATATTAAAAAAGTAGTAAAAGATACGTTTAGGCACTAAGGTGGAAGAAAAATCTATATAGCTTGTCAAGGGACGAGAGGGAAAGACAAGAGACTTAGATAAAGTGAATTCTATTAAAGACTAAGGGGGTAAAGTTTTGGTTCAGAAAAGAGATATAAAGGATGGATGAAAGAAGTATTTCCACAACTTATTTAATGACAAACATGAGATATTATCAGAGTCTAGAAGGCTAGACACTAGAGAGGAGGATCGATGTTATAACTACTATCATCATATTTAAGAACACGAGGTAAAAGAAGTGTTGAAAATGAGGAATAATGGCAAGACAGTTGGGCCATATAACATACTTATTCAAGTATGGAAAAATCTTGGAGATAGAGGAATTGGGTAGCTCACCAAACTTTTAATGAAATTATTAGGACAAAGAAAATTTTGGATGAATAGAGAAGAACACAGGGGATATACAAAATTGCACAAATTATAGGGGAATTAAATTTATGAGTCATACCTTGATGTTATGGGAAGGAGTGATTAAACTGAAACTAAGAAAAGAGACTCGAGTTACGGATAATCAATTTGATTTTATGCTTTGGAGGTTGAGAATGGAAGTGATCTACTTACTTCGAAGTATGATGGAGTGATATCGAACAAACAAAAAAGACTTACACTTAGTCTTAATTGATTTGGAGAAGGCGTATGATAAAGTACTTATGGAGATTTTGTTGAAAACTCCAAGGAAGAAAGAAGTCAGGATTGCTTATATTAGTGTGAGAACGCAAGATTGGGTTACCAACGATTTTCCCATAACAATAACATTGCACTAAGGGTCAACCCTAAGCCCTTATCTTTTTACTTTAGTTTTGGATGTACTTATGGAACACATTCAAGAGTTAGTACTGATAACTATACTTCTTGCAGATGATGTAGTCCTTCTTGAAGAGTCGAGGGAGGAATTGAATGGAGATTGGAGACATCGAGACAAGCCTTAGAAGTGTATGGCTTTCGCTTGAGTAGAAGCAAGACATAGTATATGGAATGTAATTCTACCTTCGTGGTAAAAGTTGGAGATCATATCATACCTCAAATTACACGATTTAAATATCTTGGGTCCATAGTAAAAAATGGAGAAATAGAAACAAATATAAATCATCGTATTCAAGCTAACTAGACACTACTAAAAAAACAAAAATTAGTGAGAGATAGTTAGTGAGGGAAAACGTGAAATCCCTCTCTAATTCCGTCGCTAAATTTTGCAACCAAGGAATTTGTGAGGAATTTCATTTTTTCCGTCACTAATTTCCCTCACTAATTTTGCTTTTTCTAGTAGTGGTGGTAGAAATTGAGAAGAGTCTCAAATGTTTTGTTCAAGAGGTGTTTTCTCAGTGGTACGAGCTTGATTTTGTAACCCAAAAGACATAGTTTAAAACAGTTGTAAAATAATCATCAGTGTCACGATTATTTTTATAAAATTATGAACATAAAAAGAAACTTGCATGCACACTTGAACACATTTAACATATGAAGAGCAACAAAAACTCAAATAAATTCGTAGCACCATCATAAATTAAATTAGACCTAATGATCATTCATTTATTCTGCTAGCATGGCTGCAAACTTGGTGTGTTGCATGCGTATCAGCCTTATTGATTACAGGGAAGAATCTAAATTTTTTGACTAGTGGAGCTAACTATTTGTACTACAAATTTTAATATAAAAATATACCAATGTATAATTTATTTTTGATAAAATAATGAAATCGTTATATTTGAGAAAAAATTGGAGGTTACAGAAAAACTATATAATTAGAACACCTCGGCAGCTATAAATTATGACAGTTTCCTACTAGACTTCATAGTGTTTATGGGTATTTGTCTTCATATTTTAAAATTATTGTATGGTTAATTAATCTTCAGCACTGGTACAAATATTTATCTCTACGTATGTGAACAATTGATTATTCACCAATTCATATTCTTTCATGCGATTGGACATTTGATTCTTCACAAAACTTGTGATAGAAAAACTAATTTCAATTGCTATTGTTGTCATATTTTTAATAAGCCAAACATGCAACAAGCTACGCTGCTAAGCCTTTTTGGATAGCAAATCAATCTTCGTAAACACAATATTCATGGATCTATGATACATGACATTGTTATGCATGACCCTTTGAATTCTATGTAGAGGTCAACAACCTCTGATACTAGGAAACCAAAAATATCAAAAGTAAATGGTATAAAAACATGTTGATTGTCAAACACGCTTTCTCATGTTTGACCACTTTACTTGACACAACTTTTAAGTGTGCATGTCCTACTGTAATAGCCCCGACCCCTAATCCAACAAATGGTAAAACCCAAGTTAAGTCCACACATACATGTTTTCCATCTACCCACCCGTACACAAGTTTATAACGCATGCAAAACCAAAATTTACTCCATAAAATAAAAACATCATTAGATACATAATATATTTGCAATGTACTAAAAAATTGGTGGGGTCAATGCGTTATTTTTAGTGTATCTGTGAACTTACCTCAGTATGTAGAAATATTGCATATTATATGCAGGGGTTGGAGTTTGAATTCCAGACATTCCTCTTTTTCATATTTAAAATGTGTGAGCTCTAAACACTAAATTACTCAAAAAGCAAAAATAATTTGTCAAAACACACGGCTATTACCAAACCACATTACAAGTGGGGGCAGCTGCTCCAACGGATTATGTGTGCAGTCGGTCCTACTTGATTGGAAGCTTTTAATAAAAAATATATTTATTTCTTAAAAAAAAATCTATTTATTGGAAAAATTTATTTATTAAAAGTTGACTTAAAATATTGACATTTTCAACTTAACTGCGACAAAGTTATCTTTTGGACATGGTATTTCATGTCCGTTTTAAATTTTTATTTTAATCTCTTTAAAGTTTTCCTTCAACTTTTATTTACTATCAAATTTTTCATCATCACTTTTGGTCCTTAATTTTAAGTCAACTAGTATCATTTTTTTAATGAAATTGTGCATAAATGTGTTGTATATTGTAAGAATCTCTAAAAAAAACTATATAATGTTTTAACAAAATATGAATTAAATATGAATTTTTAATTGCAAAAAATATAAAAATTCATATTTAGTTCATGTTTTGTTAAAAAAATTCTAATTTTTTTTGGAAGAGATTCTTATAATAATATAAACTTTTTTACAAAATTTTATTAAAAAAATATGAATTATACATATGGGTTTACTTAAAATGAGAGACAAAAGTGTGAATGGAAAACTTTTGGGGGACTAAAAGTCGAAGAAGTTTTTTAGAGGGACTAAACAAAAAGTTGATATATTTATATTGACTAAAAATATATTTAACCCTTTTATAAATAACCAAATTGAAATATATAGCATTATTTTAAGTTTTCAACATAATTCTAAAATGTCACCATGCATTTTATATCTACAATAGATTTAATCCTAAGTTTCGTATAGGTGAGTGAATTTTATTTTTTTTTTAATATTAGATGATGTTTAAATGAAGTTATTTTTTAATAATTCTAAAAAGAGTTTTAATCCTAAGTTTCGCATAGATGAGTGAAAAGTTTTTTTTTAATATTATATGAAGTTTAAATGATTTGGATTCCGGAGATTCATCAAAGTCAAAATAGGTCTTAAAGCTCAACAAATAATAATAAACACTTACAAATCAACTACTAAAAAGATTGTTATGTCATCAATGAGAGTTCGATTCATAATTTTACGAGTGAGTCAACTCTTTTTCAATTGAATCAATTTTAATCGATAGGGAAAAGCCGATATGTATAACATTTGAAGGTCACTAGTCCACATTCATGTTGTGGTCCAAAGTACGGATGGAATCTATCTAACGACCAATTTAGAAAAAATTGTTTTACGTGAAGGAAGCTGACAATTTTATCATTTATAAGTGTTTGAGCAAAGTAAGTATTTAATTTAAAAGATAAGAATCCAAAGGCTCATTTGAAGCAACCTTCCCTACGGATTGCTCAAATAATTTCTCTGCTTAATTCCATTTTTGATTTGCATTATTGCACATCTTTATCATGGTTTGTCTACCTTCACATCAATTTCTATCTACCATGATTTGAAAGCAAAAAAAATACTAACTAATTTGTTGTTAATTAATTATAAGCCTAAGATGCTACCTATCTTTTATTTAAGGACCACAAATGTCATGATCATAAATCCTTTTACATTGGATATCACAATATAGGTTGGGTAGTTGAGTAACAAAAAACTTCATTATTTATATTTCTGTCCAAAATGCAATCATACTTAGGTCTCTATCAACCCTTAAATACATCTTAATCAACTACCTTTTGATTTGATATGCCTTTTTATTCTCTTATTGAAATTGCAAAATATTTTCCTGGCCAGCTAGTGTTGCATAAAAATTGCCTTTCAATCATTATAAATTACAAGAAGACATTTACCAAAAAAAATAGATATTACAAGAAGACATTGATATGATGGGAAAAATTGATTCAACGTGGTATTTCATGTCCAATCTTTCACCTTCATTAGAGATATTGTTCATCCTTTTTTGTGTATAAAATTTGGTTGAAAACTGGTATTTCAAGTACTATTGGTTGAAAAAAGCACCAAATATGCATATAATTTGGTACGAATTATGTGTCCATTGTGTGAAATATAAGAATTTCATTCATAACTTTTCGATAAGAATACTGACCAATGATCATATGTAGAGTGCAAAGACAGTTTTAGCTAGAAAAAAATAGTTACCTTAAGCAGGGTCGATCCTAAGATTTTTGTTGACCCAAGCAAATCAATAAAGTTGTACCCTTTTAATTATTTGAATGTCTTTCTTCTACTATTTTTTGTTGCAAAATATTCATTCATAGTTAAGGTTCCCTAAAAATATATTTTCAACATAATTAATCAAAGCGAGTTAAAAATAAATAGTCTATGTAATACTAACTACTAAGTAAAAATAGTAATTTTGATACCCTTAAAAAATGATGTCCTGAGTTGCCGCCCCTCTCGTGCACCCTCAGGGTCACTCCTTACCTTAAGCACAAAACTATAAGTTAACAAGTACAATACTTGATAGCTCAATTATATTATTTTTATATCTTCCGATGACTTAATTTCATTAGAATCCTGTTGTTATACTAAAAAAAATACTAAGCATTCCAACACATTTAACAAAAATATAAGGAATTCCTTCAAAAAAAATATATAAGGAATAAACCACCAAAATGGTTCATTAGAAAGGCACTCTCAATTTAGTTTATGACAATATTAATATTTTAATTTGGTCATCGACTATATAAATGATTTCTCAAATTCGTCGTTTCGTCAATACTTCCTCCGGTCTCAAATATAAGAAAAGATTCCTTTTTTAAGTTCATTGAATAATTAATATATCTGCTTTACAATGTAGACCAGATACATTAACTATTCAATGAACCTAAAAAATGAACCTTTTCTTATATTTGAGACCGGATGGAGTATTTGTTACTGAGTGTCGCTAATGATGATGATGTGTCCGTTAAGTATAGTTTTAGAAACAAAATGTTACTAAAAGTCATTGACAATGATGACATCCATGACTTTGTAACACACTCAAGGGCCACATGGTCCAACCAAGAGCTTTAGGCCTCAAAATTTTAGGTTGGAAAAAAGCCTCAAAATATTTTAATTAACTTATAAATATATAATTTTTTTTTGAAGAAATCAAAATGGAATTAAATCACCAAGGGTAACTCATCTCGCACAAGGTATGCAAAAGAGAATCACCCTTCAAAATACAAAGTTACAGTCTGTTTCCAATACAAAAACACCACAAACAGAAGAGAAAAAAGCTAGTCCCTAACACCTATACAAGAAAAAAGGGTGCCGCCACCAGTCAATATAACTGAAAGCGGTATTGAGCATTTTAGCTTTCAACCAAGAAAAGGACATAAGCTTAACACTATCCAATAAATTCACCAAATCATGAGCCTTCTGTGAAAAAATTCTATTGTTTCGTTCCTTCCAAACAACCCAACAGCCTGCGTGTCAGATCACTTGGAGGAAAGAATGAGTAACCCGCGGTAAACCTGCCAAATGGCCAAACTGATGAAGGTGATCACGAACGGACTCTGGAGGTGTGAACTTGATACCAATCCACTGGTACACTAGATACCACAGGCTGCCAAAAATGTCGCAGCGAAAGAAAAGGTGAGCCGTGGTCTCTGGATGGCCACAACCGCCTATATAATGAATGTCATCATGATGAAGTACTCGTCTACGGAGAAGATTATCTTTAGTGGGGAGTCTTTTATGTAGTAGTCGCCAAACGAACACGAAAACCTTTAGGCGGAACTTGTTTCAACCAAACTGCATCATAGAGGTCATTCTCCAGTGTTGTGTCAGACATCGTGAGAAACTGATAAGTCCCCTTAATGGAATAACCATGAATAGGGTCAAGAGTCCACCGCCACCTGTCAAAAGAAGATTCCTGCAAAACAACATTAGAAAGCACGGACGAGCATTCTGTGATGGAATCCTCTTCCCACGCCAAAAGACGCCTTCTCCACTCCCAAGCCCCACCTCCAACCTCCCACCCTCTCGAGGCCATCTCCCTAACTGTCACCCATTTGTTTACAGCAAGATCAAAGAGGTGGGGGAATTGCACTCGCAACGGAATTCCCCCACCCAATTATCTAACCAAAAGTAAGTGTCAGCACCGCCACCAACCACCCTACGGACATTATCCTCAAACCAACTCCACTTCAAACCCCACACCACAAAGAATACCACACAACATCCTCCACCACACCGAACTGGTTCCCCCCCATCCTTCAACCGCCCTCCCTCTTCACTGTATCTCGCCTGTAAGACTCGATACCATAACCCCTCCTTATCCACAACATACGCCAACACCACTTTCCTAACAACGCTACATTAAACTCCTTCAACCTCCTAACACCTAACCCTCCTTCCTCCTTCGATAAACACACAGTATCCCTGCCAACCCAGCAATTTTCCTGACATCCTCACCACCCGCCCAAAAAAAAAAAATTAAATAAAGATTCGTTGGAAGAAATTATACCTGTGGGGACCTTGAAGAAGGAAAGAAAGTAAACCGGCAGAGATGACAGGACAGATTTCAGAAGAATCAGACGACCGCCAAACGAAAGAAATTTGCTTTTCCAGTTCGACAATCTAGAGGTTATACTATCTAAAATCGGTCTCTAAAAGTCAAGCTTCCGCGAATCCCCACCAATAAGCAACCCTAAGTACACAAATGGCAAAGTTCCAACTCGGCAATTCAAAACCATGGCAGCCTCCTACAACCAAGAATTGGAAACATTTACTCCAGTAAGTAAGCTCTTTTGGAAACTTACCTTGAGCCCAGAAACTTGTTCAAATAGCAACAAAACAACCCGCATTGAGCGCACATTTAACCAGCTCTTTTCTCCAATTATCAGAGTATCGTCCGCAAACTGAAGGTGAGACAAACACAGTGCATTCTCACGCCCCACCCTATAACCATTAAACAACCCAGCCGCTATCACTGACAACATAATAACATTGAAACTTTCAGCAGCCAACAGAAAAAGAAACGGAGAAAGAGGATCACCCTGACGCAATCCATGTTCCATAGGAAATTCCTCTGTAGGGCACCTGTTAACCAACACTGAGGCCGTGGCCGTTCCAACACAAACTGACATCCACTTTCTCCAAAGAGTTGGAAAGTTTATTTTTTGCATAACCATGTCCAGATAAGATAAATCCATTGAGTCGTATGCTTTTTCAAAATCCACCTTAAACAGTAACATTTCCTTCTGAAAATGACGAGCCTCATCTACCGCCTCATTTGCCACTAGAATCCCATCTAATATTTGCTTTCCTTTAGCAAAAGCAGATTGTGAATCAGAAACCACACTACCAATGATGGCTCGAAGTCTATTTGCAAGAATCTTGGCCAATACCTTATACAAACAGCCCACCAAGGATATAGGGCGAAAATCATTTAACCTTTGGGGACTACTGACCTTAGGAATTAAAGCGATAAATGTTGCGTTAATCCCTTTGGTCAATCGCCCGTTGCGGTGAAATTCCGAAACAAAGCGCATAAAATCCTCTTTCAAATCATTCCAAAATTGTTTGATGAAACCAAAACTAATGTCGCCCGGTCCCGAACTCTTGTAACTGTCACAGTCCCATATTGCTTGTTTCATTTCTTCCAAAGTATATAATATGAAAACCTATGATTGAATGTTTATGAAGTTGAATTGGTAAAACAAAGGTATCATATTCTCTTTGTCCAAGGTTCAAAACGTGTAATTTTTTATTTTATTTTCATAAAACTTATGTAATTTTTTTATTGTAAAAATGCCTCACAATAAAAATTATTTTAGGCCTCTAAGCCGGTCCTAAACACACTCTCAATTTGATCCATGAGAGTATATGAACATTTTGATTTAGTCCTCGACTCCTTAAAACTTTTCTTAAATTTGTTCTCCTTTGAATGTCGCTTAATAAACATTGTGGATGGTGATGATGCATGTCTCCATTATTTTTTTAATCTCTAAAAAATTTCTTCAACTTTTAGTACTTCAAAAGTTTTCAATCACTACTTTTGATCTCTACTTTTAAGCAGAAATGTTTAGAATAACATAAGAATCATTCTAAAAAAAATTATAATGTTTTAAAAAAACATGAATTTAATTTGAATTTTTAAGCGCTCAAAACATTAAAAAAATCATATTTAATTCATGTTCTGTTAAATAAAATATTTCGAGACATATTATTATAAAAATTTTAAATCGAAGAAAAATTGTAGAGGAATTAAAATGAAAAACATATTTAATCCATATTTTAAAATGTAAAATAAAGAAGATGTAATCATGTGCTCTATTCTTCTTTGAAAAAAAATTATGTGCTCTAGTCTTTCTAATACGATGATTTGCACTGTGATTAAAATAATTCTTCGTCGTCTTACAAACAACACTATACAAATACAAATAGGTGTTTCATCAACGTATTAAAAAAAACAAAGAGACTTATGAGAGATTTTTTTTTTTTATTGTTTTTCTTATATTTCAAAAGTTAAGAAGTCCCACATAGAAAATTTTTGAGAGTTTCAAGTCTTTATATACAAATATGCAATATTAAATATTGTAGAAGCATTAAAAGGAAACTTCTTCTAAACACAGAGAACGATTGACCATACAATATATGTTCAATTGGACTTTGGGTTCAGTAGAACTTATAAATATGCTATATACACTTTTTCAACGACTCTCATTAATTTTTTTCATGAATATGTACAAATTTTGAAAGACTATTTCATAAGTTAAGTAAAAACGAAAAATAATCTTTATTGGTATTTTTTTATATACTTATAATTACGCTATATACACTTTTTCAAAAACTCTCTCATGAAACTTTTTCATGAATATATACAAATCTTGAAGGAAGTAAAACAAGCTAATTTTTTATAGGTATATAGGTATATTTTTTATATACTTATTATTGCGGACATGCTAGGAAGCCAATCCCACACTGATACGTGAAAAATGAACCTGCAGGATCAACGCACGTCACTTGAGAGAACTAGGGCCGGCCTAAGGGGCTGCCACTAAAGCAAGGGTTTTAAGCCCCCGAGTTTTTTAGGCCCCATATTAGACTTCATATTTTTATCTTTGAAAATATTTTCGTACGTCAAATTTCGTAAACATATTCACTCGAAGTTCAAGTAGTATGCAAATGAAGAGTCATAGTTCAGTTGTAAATTTGATTTCAATGTTAGGTATTTTATTGGTTTTGAACTTTAAATTCTTTTTGCCTTCAGATTTCTATCAATCGAATTCGATGTCGGTTGTTCTAAATATATTCAGACAGATAGTGTGTAATTAAAATTTGTAAAAGTAAAAAGTTGATTTATATTTGTATCATTTCAATATTATTTTGTTATTTTATGATCTCTAACAATGTTTATATTAAATATTATTTTCAACACGCACGTGCGGGCGTGCGCGATATATATATATATATATATATATATATATATATATATTGGAGTGCTAACGTGTCCGCAAATACCCTCTGTTCCATAGTGAAGACTTCAACACCACCGCACCATAGCACTTTTCGCCACCGTTGCCTCCATCGGTTCCTCAACGGACATATCACTTATAATTACGCTATATACACTTTTTCAACAACTTTCTCATTAAAATTTTTCATGAATATATACAAATTTTGAAGGACTGTTTCTTAAGTTAAGTAAAGAAGCTAATAATTTTGATAGAAAAACTCTCATGAGATGAAAGACAAACTGTATTAACCTAAAAGTAGGGATGGCAAAATGGGTTAGGCCCGTTGGGTTGACCCGTTTAACACACCATTTTCAGCGGGGTGGGTTGAGGTTTTGAACCCCCCATTAGTGGAGTGTCCGCTCCGCCTAACTCGCTAAAAAGTGGGGCGGTGACGGAGCGGAACGGGTTGAGCTGTTGGGTTGATATATTAAAAAGAAACTATCCTTTTCACTTCTTTTTATTTATAAGTCACAATTAAATTTTCAATTTTCTTCTCCATATAGTGGAGAAGAAAATTCAATTAATTTTATCCTTTTTGTTTCATGATTTTAACCTCATATTTTTAAGCGTTAGACAATTAAAAGTTCATGAAGTTTTTATTTTGAATGTCTTATTGATCTATTCTAGATTTTTAGATGATGTAGTTTATATGTTTGAATGATTATTTTTATATTTTTAGTGGAGTCAATAGTTATATGCCTTATTCATTAAATTATTCATAGAAACTTTTTATAGAGTTGACGACTAAATTGCAATATTTATAATACCATTATTACGGATAGTGAATAAACTAGAGTTAGATCAAAGGTTAACTAGAGTTACCAAGGTAGTTAGTTAAGAAGTTAGTTACTTCAACTCACTCCTATAAATACCTTACTCTATTGTACTCATTCATTATCTTTTATCAATCTAATTCATTTCCATATGAATCTCTATGAGTATCTCCTTTATGAGTGAAACTATGCTTGCTTTTTGACTGATCATTATAACCTTTATTCATGCGATTCCATGATTCATAATAACGTTAAATTAAACCAAGAGCGACACGTAAAGTCAAAGACAATTTTGATAGCTTACTCAATATATGAACAATTTGAGCATATGCTAGTTACTTCAAGACTAAGAAAGAATGCAATATATATAAGACAAAAATTCCTAACATTTTAACTTTCCCGCCACTGGAATTTGATTAGATAATATGCTGATATGTGATTGAGATGAAGCCTAGACTAAAGTAAAAGAACCTCCTTTTCCTTATCTATTTTTGCTCACCATGTGAGAATATAGTTCTTCAACGATCTCCTAGGTGCTCTTATATGCTTAAATCAAACAAAAGTGCCCGACATCACCATTACTCCACCTATTCTCTTATTCATGACAAAAGTATGCAAAAAGGTCGGTTGGTTGTTTAAACTTTTTTGAGTGAAGTAGTTGTTTAAACTTTTAATCAATAAATGTATGAATTTCAAATTTTAATAACATGAATATAAAAAAGAAAAATAATATTTGACTCACAAACGTAAAAAACCTCTCTAGGTTTGCACCCCCTATATCGAAAGGCGGTACGAGTCTGCATTCTCTTGGAGTACTTAATGAATCTATCATAGTAAAAATAACTTTTGACTTGCTTGATTTTCAAGATCAACAAGCTATTTTTGAAAGCTAGTTTTTTAAGAAGAAATCTTCCTTCTATCCTACCATCTTAAACCCTTCGTTTGGCTCTAGTTTGCCGACCTTTAGAAACAATATAAACATTGTCCTCATCCATTATATGGTTGGGAATATCAGACCAGTCTATAGGGTCTACGGCCAAGCATGTTTAGGTCTGGTCTGACCTGTTAGTTAAAAAGACTAAACTTAGGGGGATGTATTGGATTATAATTTTAAAGGACAATTTTTACTTAAAAAAGTCTCAAAGATTTTGTAGGATTTTAATGACTTTCATGATTTTAAAAGACTATCGGGATTTTCAATTTGGATTTCAATGGATTTACATCCTAAGATTTTAAAGGATTTTATGGATTTATAAGATTTCAAAAGATTTTATGAATTTTAAGGACTTATTGAAAAGAAATGATTACAACACACCCTTTATCATAATATTATAATATTCTCAATACAGACTCTTATTTTTTATTTTATTTTTATGAGAGGTAGAGAGCGGGAGATGGAGGGGGGGGGGGAAGGGAGGAGAGAGAGAGAGAGAGAAGGGAGAAAAGAGAGGAGAGAGAAGAGAGGAGAGAGAGAGAATGGGGAAAAGAGAGGAGAGAGAGAAGGGATAAGAAAGAGATACTAAACTTTTAAAAGAAAAACAATCCCAAGAAATCACATGTCTTCATGAAAGACTTTTTCTTGTTAAAATATCACTAGAAAATCCCACAAAATCAATCAGAATCCAATTTATTAAACAATCCATCGAAATTTGAATGATTTTGAATACCATGAGACTTTTTTTAAGTGATGAAAAGTCTTGATTGAATACCTCAAGACTTTTTTAAAATGACAAAGAATCTTGATTGAATACCAAAAGACTTTTTTTAAATTGCAAAGAATCTTGATTGAATACCAGAAAACTTTTTCATAATTAAAAAGTCTTTTAAAATCTCTTAAAATCCTAATCCAATACATCCCCCTTAGGTTTTTAGAAAAGTAAATAAATAGGTCAGGCTTAGGCAATAAAAAAAGTCTATGAAGTCTGATAGGCCAATATGTTTATTCATATAATTAAAACTTATTTTTTATCTATATAAAAATTAATTTATATTAAACATAAAAATCAAGAAACATCTCAAATAATGGATTATTTAAATAGGCTTTAAGTTCTTAGAGTGAAATATGTCTTTACTGCCTTATAGTGATAGGCATACCTTATAGTGAAATAGGCTATGTTAGATCAAGTGTAACATCTTAGACGACTTTAAGTATTGCCGACTGACCCCCACAAATCAATGCGAGTCTTTTCAGCGCGCTTTGCCTCACTCGCACGCTTTCCGAGAAACTTTCTAGAAGCATATCCATCCAAAGACTACTCCAAGTCAAGCACGCTTAACTGTAGAATTCTTATGAAATGGGCTACCAAAAAGAAGTTGCATCTTGTTGATATAGGTAATACCAAATAATTCATATGTCTCCCTTCAACCATGCAGTCTCATACCTACTCGCCCTCATGATCCTTCTTATTCTGATGTGGATTCAGTTTTCCTAGAAGCTTCCAGGAGCCGCTCGTAGTCATGTCTTATGCAACAACAACCATTCCCCGCCCTCGCAAGCCTCGGGCGTTGCATAAGGCTTGTAAATAGGTCAAGTCTTGCAACAAAAAAAAAAGGCCTACAAAAGGTGATAGGTCATGCTTGCAAATTTTTTGTAGGTCAGGCTCGGGCCTATCAAAGTCTAGCCTGATCTAGTCTATTCCCACCCCTACTTGTCAGCTCTACCTGATATATAGAGAATGGGTCATCTATTACTTTTTGGACACTTAGATGGGTTTTAAAGCATATTCCTTTTTTTTCTTTGTATGGTCAAAAAATGTGGACTTCTAAAGCAAGTGATTACATTGTAGACCATCCTTGGTGAAACCATTATAACATCAAGGCGATTGTTTCCTGCTGCAAATTTTCATGCTTGGGATATATCTTCTTCAATATTTCTCTCAACTAAAGATGCTTATAATTTATGTTGAGTTTCTAAAGGGAAATCAGAATTATACACAAAAAATATCAGAGAGGAATATGAAATTTTCATTTAGTCTGATCATTATAAATAATCATGAATGAGTGAGTGAATGATTACCTCTTGTAGCTCAATATTGTTGTAATCGAAATCGGGATGGTAGATCATGAACATCGACTGAACGTTAACGCATCTACTCATTCCACAAAAACAATTCTTATCCACTCATAATTCTAGTTGATTCAGATGAAGACTTAGAGAGAGAGAGAGAGAGAGAGAGAGAGGGAGAGAGAGATGGTGTGGTTTAGGGTTTCTAAAAAATGAGTGATTTTGCTATAGCACGAAGGTTCTATTTATAGAACCTCTTATGCACACCATAGCTTATGGTGTTCAATAACTCCACCTAAGTGCAATGTACGTTACGGTGTATCGTTTCTCACTTAAATGCATCGGGTCGTACGGTGTATCGTGTTTAGCTGATTCACGCTAGTGCATTATAAGATTGTACTATTGAATAATAAATCATTTATTAATTTAACTCTCATTTATTTGTTTTTATGTGTGTAACTCTGTAGGTTCTCATATCGTTGGCAATAATATTAAACCACACATTTCATATTATAAGTAGTGAGCAGTATCTAGCTAAACACCACTTCTATCCAAGTGACAAGAATGTCATTTATTATGAAAAAATCATCAGGTGATATTGATTATGTATACAATTAATTGGTAGATAGGTAGTATCAATCAAGTCTTGTAAGCCTTACTTCAATCATACAATCTCATACTTGCACAACCTCAACATCTCTCTCACTTAAATGGGAAATCAGTTTATCCATGTGTCTCCCTTGCATTAGAGATTACATTAAGGTTGAATAATTATGATGAGTTATAACCCAGTATATAAGTAAATTCTAGGAGAAGACAACAATGTTTTCACATGTGTCAAACTCTCCTAGCTCTTATATAGGGATTGAATATCATTACTCGAGAACCTTACACTATGTGAAGGTATGCAAAGGGAGATGCATAAGATCAACAAATTGTGAACTTATAATCGGAATCAAGCACCAAAGACCTCTTATCTGCTTCCAAATACACATCGATCACCTATAAAGGGGTGATAAATTTACATCAACTAAAATTCCAAAAAAAGTTGCTCCATCCACCAAGTAAATTCCAAAATCCACAGAGTTCCTTTTCAGTGTCCTAACCTACCCATTATTGAATCATGTTGTCCAGAAACCAGATACAATTAAGGGGAGAGGAGGCCCGAGAATATACCCCCTAACCATATGTCATTTCAACGTGCGATCCACATCGCATTCCCAATATCCCTTACACTTAGGAAAGCACTTAGAGTTTGAGTTTGAACTAGAACCTAATTTTATAAAAAAAAAAAAAAAAAAAGAAGTGCAACCATAAGCCCCCTAAGGACAAATACCTAAAGGGGAGAAGGTAATCTATATACCTTATCCATCCACTAAATCATCCCATCAAAACGCTGACACTCAAGTCAATGTCAACCACCTCTATTTCTCTAACAAACCTATGTCAAATAGACGTCAATATCGAACCCAAGGTATACACCTTCCTTATATTTAGACCCTTCCGAGCACCAGACCCAAGATATTTTCCTCCTCCTTTAACCCACCCTAAAGGAACCCACTCCTAACTTGGATGCATGATGAGCTTCCAAACTTTAGTTAAGAATAAAATTTAGTAGGACAGTCCTCATTGAGAAACTCACAAACCTATTACCTCAAACCGACTATGAAAGGTTGTAAGTTTCGACTTTAAAGTACTCAACATACGTTTATACCCAAAATAAAAAGCTCCAAGTACCTGAAAGGTACTGATCCAACCTTGCAATTAAATAAATGAATTGTCATTGGCAAAAATGAGGAGTCCAAAATAACATTCATAACATTACTCTTATAGAATTTTAACCACAAACCCGAGGCAAGCTCAAAGTACTTGAGAAATCGACGTCCTATTCCACATATAATAACATTACTCTTATAAAATTTTACCCGCAAACTCGAGGCAAGCTCAAAGTACCAGAGAATCGACGTCATATACCACATATAATAACATTACTCTTATAGAATTTTACCCACAAACCCAATGCAAGCTCAAAGTACCGGAGAATCATCGTCATATACCACATATACTATTCGCATTCTCCTCCTCTCTGTGTTTATTTATGTTCATCTAACATTTTCCTTAGGCTTTGTTTGCGAGTTTGGAGGGGAAGGGAAGGGAAGGCTTTGAGGGGTGGAAAATATGAGGAAAAATGGAGAAATCTTTCAAAAAAATTAAAAGAGTAGTTTTTTAGAGAATGATAAATTAGTGCATATGATTACTATATTTTTAATTTTAAAATAATATAACAACAAAGATTAAATTTAAAGAATTCATACAAACCCTCCAAAACCCTCCTCCAATACAATTTTTTAGTTCCCCCAAATGAGGAGGGTTTAGTATTATGAAGAAAAAAGTTAACCCCCTAAAGCTCTCCCCTCCCATTTTCCTCTATTTGTTCCACTTGCTCATTCCTTTTTTTCTCAAGTCTTCCCCTCTCTTCCCCTCCAAACTCGCAAACAAAGCCTTAAGGAAATAAAGTTAGGCGGTCAAATATATGGTTTGTCGATATTTACTACAATAGAAAGCCAAAATGATTTTACCTTCGTAATATACAATATAACTAATAGGTCAAGAGAAGACCTTTCGTACAATATTATAGTTATTAGCAATTGATCATAACATGAAAGTTATTCTTAATGGAATTTTAGAACTAACTACATGTACATGCAAACAAATTAAAGGAATCATATTGTGAAAAAATATATTGTCGTACAAGGTTGGCAAAGCTTACCTATCGTGGTCACGTTTTTAGGTCAAGTGCTATAGACAAATGTTATTGGTATCGAATCAGTACACCCCACAAAATTTCCTTTTACTATCAAGTTAGGGGCCATGGTACGTGTGAGACTTAATTCTGGCTTAGCTGGTCATTCCAAATCAAACCCATCTTTATTGTTTCGCTAAGTAAACCCATCACTATTTAGGTGAAAAGCATAAAGTTTTCCAAATTAAACCCATCACTATTAAGGCCCTTTCCTTAAATATATATGCGCGGGAATCATTTCTCATTATTTTGTTTTCAGAATTACCTAATGGTAAATTAGGTGGATAGAGAGAAACAAAAAGTAAATTATGCATGAAGGGTTGCAAAATAAAATATTAAGAAGTTGTAACTTAATCGTAGTAGAATTTCATTACTACAATCAAATACGAAGAGTTGCCATTATTTACTATCTTATTATGCCTTGAATAAAAATAATATAACAAAAAATTTCATAGTTATGTAATCATATTAATTGTTAAAAAAAGATGTAATCTTATACCAAAAAAAAAAAAAGATGTAATCATATGGGACGATGTCTAATTTAATTTTTTTTACTATTTTTTACTTGGTCATTATAAACTCATTTTAACATTTATTCAGTGATCATGTATAAAAGATATTTTTGCATAGAGATATTGTGTGAAAATATTTTACACAATATAAAAACTGATTTTAACTTCTATTTTTCTAAATTAATACTTGCAAAAATATCAAATATATAGCGAGATATGATTGAAAGTAGATTAAACTAATTTTATTTTACACTAGTAGTTATTATTAAACTATAATTACAAATAACAATCCTTTTTAAGTTTTGGCTAGCTACCAATCATTAGTAAGTTTAATAAAATAAATAATCCAACTGGAACTGTAATTATGATCAAGTTTGCAGCTTAATTGGTGTTTTTTTTTTTTTTTTATAAAAAAAGAGCGAAACCTTTGAATACTTTTATAAGTAAATTAGCATACCACACTTTATTTGTGTGTATGAAATCTCTACTTTCGTCCATTGTTATCTCCAATTTTAACTTTGTTTGAAGTGTTACAACTTATATATAGTTTATTTATGTTTCTATATATTATAGGTACAAAGTATCGAGGGCATTTATCAATTACTAATGCCCGTTAAAGTGGCTAATCATTTTTTGTGGATGATTACCCGTTCCAATTCTTTTTTATTGATAAAATTTGAAAGTAAAATCCTGTATAAAGGAACTCATATAGCTCATATAGTATTTTTTTTTTTTTTAAACAACTCTTACGAAATATAAGGATGATTTGCTGGCTAACATATGAGAATTAATGAGCAAAATGGTAATAAAAATATTTTCTTTTTTTGCTACCGAGTATAATTGCTTTTTTTGTGTGTGTAAAATTAACTATGATTTTTATATATTAAATGTATGACAGTTCATTTAATTATTTCCAAAATTAATTCTACGTTATTGTCAAAAAAGAAATCTAAGTTCAGAAAAACCACCATTAATCAAATATTACATATGTAAAATAAACAATTAAAACAAACAAAGTGATTATGAGCTTTTTTGTAGGAAAAGTGATTATGATCTTTTTTGTATGAAAAGTGATTATGACCTGGCTCCACTTATTTATCAAAATTTTCACATTATGATGATATAAATACACATTCTCACATTTTTAGGGTTAGGGCTCAACATTCAGACAGAGTAACCCCTCCTCCTTTGTCTCTCTCTCTCTATCCCTCCCTCCCTCCTCTCTCTCTCTCTCTCTCTATTTAATCTCCTTCTATACAAGTTTATGGTTAACTGATTCACCAAAACTTTTAAAAAAGTTCATCATATTTTTTTCAGGGTTTTGAAAGAAGAAGAAAGTATAAAGAGAGAAGAAGAATGAGGAAGAGACAAGTAGTTGTGAGAAGATCAGAAGATCCACAAAGAAGTGTTGTGAAATATGGAGAATGTCAGAAGAATCATGCAGCTAATGTTGGAGGTTATGCTGTTGATGGTTGTAGAGAATTCATGCCAAGTAGTGAACAAGGTACAAATGGTTCCCTCACTTGTGCTGCTTGTGGTTGTCACAGAAACTTTCACAAAAGAGAAGTTGAAGCTGTTTCTGAGAGTTCTTCACCTCATTCAAATGGTACTTGAAAATGTTTTATAACTATATACCTTATATGGTATTCTTGTAATATAATTGTGTTTTGCTTGTGTTATATATATAAGACTTGTTTGGTATTTTAGTATATATTATTATATACGATTTATCTTTCTAGAGTGAAAGTATATATATTTATATGTGGTTTTGAAGGTTGATTTATGTAAAGGGTAAAAAAGGAAAAGTAATTCATGATATGTTTTTGGTTTTAAGAAGAGAGAAAGTGCAAAGTTCTACTAAGATTTTTCTCTTTTTGCTTAAGTTAGGTACTCTTCTTCTTTTGTTTTTCTTTTTAATTTTTTTTTATTTTTAATATTGCTTTATGATCATCTTGTGTAAGTTGTGACAAAAAAAAAAATCTTGTGTAAGTTATGTTAGTGATTTGTTTAATGGCTTGTGTAAGTTGTTTTTGAGTTTGAGAAACGATGAGGAAGTTGGTTTTTTTGGTTTTTGGTTGGTTGGTTATGGAATTTTCTTTAGTTTCTGTCTGTTTTTGTTGGATGCTGATCTTGATTCCATCCAACAAGATCATATGATATCATATCCTTAGATGCTTCCACAATATACCAAACTCCACTTGCCTTTACCTTCTCTGTAAAAAAATTACTATCTATATTTCAATAAAAAAATTCCATGGGAAAAATTAACTTTGTTAAGAAATTCAATAATGTATCGCTTTTACTGTATCATTACATGCTATAAGTTTTCTATAATTTTCTATATAACAAATGTGTAAGAGTATAGCAATTATAGAAGTTTCTACATATATGAAAATTTCCTTTGTAAGCTAAATGAGTTAAGCTTTATATAAATGCTACTAACCACAATTTTTCATCACTTTCTCTAGTGATATACATAAAACCATTAACTGATTTTGGTAAGTTCTATACCACAATGATCATTAACTCTTGAATCCACTAGTTGGTGTTTGTTTGAGATCACTATACGGTCCACATGTCTAATCATGTTGGTTGTTGAAATAAAGAAGTTTCATTAAGCTTTCATACACATTAAAAAAGTTTATTTAAGCTAGTTCAAACTCGATATAAATTAAAAGGTGATAAGAAAGCATTAGATATTATACTTATTAGTCGATGCTATTGATTACTAAAATTAACCAAAGTAAAAGTAACACAAAAACATTAACCTAGAAGCTACCTAACCTAGTTTTATATATAAAAAATATTCCTATATATGTCATGGTGTTGCATATGGTTTGGTCAAGCCCTAAATGAAGTTAAAGTAGTATGTTAATATTATATAATATAATGTTTCAAGAAGGAAGCTCATTGAGTTGAAGGATACCACCAAATCAATACCAATCAAGAGGTTTAGAGTTCAAATTCTAAATTCACCTAACATTTGTCTATCCAAAAGATAATATATAATATAATGAGTGTATATAGTAGATGAGTATCGCTCTTCTCCCATCTGTTTTTGTTCATTCCCGTTAAAATAGTCGAGCGTAAGTTAACTCATGCAGGTGTATTCTCAACTTGAGTTAACTCATGCAGGTGTATTTCTCAGCAGAAATGACCAAAAACAAGAAAGATAATAGTGAGATTAAATTTGAAGGGTACATAATATATGACATACCTTTTGCATATGGTGAAGACAAATTCATTCATATAGCAAAGAAACTGAAAGACAGAAACAAACACAAGTCATTTTAGTTATTCAAGCAAGTGTGGATGCTAACTAAAATTAACCTGTATAGAATGTGCAAGGGGTAAGACACTTATTATGCTGCTGATCTATAGCTAGCTTTCATAAAAAGGAGATAGAAAAGTACCACTTTTTGTGTATGTATAGATATTTTTCATGTGAGGTGCTTGAATCAAAAGTAGACAAGTTAGGTATTTGAGCATGGAAGGAAACAAAGTTTTAGGTATATGTTAACACAGATTCAGGTATATGTCTATTCCAATGTTGCATTTTTTAAGTATATAGCTAAAAAGTGTCTTTTCCAACATTTTAATCTTTTTGCCTAAAGAAAACTTTGCTAGCTATATATTTTGCTGAGATGCTGTTATTAATCTCTTTAGCAGAAGGTATTTTCATTCTTAGTTACACATGCTTGATTGTACTATACTTCTAACTTTTACATAGAATAATTTATTCATACCTTCTTCAAAAAAAAAATTATTCATACCAAACTTGTTAGAAAAATATATATATATATATATGTAAAGGTAGGGTGGTGCTGGATTGTTATTGCATGATTGTTGTTGTCATTACAAAGATGAGAATTTAGATTATATTTTTTTGTTAAATTGTTGTGTCATTGAAATAGATAAACATAATTAGTTAGTTTGTTATAATTTGAAAGCAACAAACATTATATGTTTACTTTTAATTAAAATCAAAATTTCATACAAAAACATCGTTCATAATTTTCAAACATTAGTGCAGTAAAAAAAACGAAAGACAGACACGTGACGGCCCGTCTTTTCGCTAGTATATATAATGTATATATTAATTTTTTTATAACCAGCAAATCTCATTTCCTTCTTCCTGGCTAATAATCTTGATACATAAAGTGATTTGTTTTTCAAAATATATATAATGTATGTATTGATCTTTTTCTCACCAACAAATATCATTTCCTTCTTCCTTGCTAATATGTATTGATAAACCAGATCCTAATATCATTTCCTTTTTCACCAACAAATATCATTTCCTTCTTCCTTGCTAATATCATTTCCTTCTTTCTTGCAAATTTGTTATGATATATGTAAAAAAATAAATTGAACGGCAAAGAATCTATTAGATATAAAGGGATTAAACACAAGTAGTAATAAACCCATCAAAGAAAAATAAAAACACTAGCACCACCTAAGAGACAAAACAATCAAATGGGTTTACAAACCATTCCCAGAAAAGATAAGGACTCCCGATTTTTTAACCTAAAAATCATTGTCATGAGATTCATTGTATCGAATCAACCATGGATTTATGATATTTGTAAAATCTTTTAATATGATGCCTTTAATATGAACCTTTCAAAAATAGTTAAAAAGGCGAATTCTTACCATTTTTAATAAAAAAATGAAGAATTGGTAAAATATTTTATTAAAATTTACTTAAAATAGTAAGATTCATATTTGGGCCAATCCATAATACACTCCCCCACAAAAATAACGACAAACTAGGAATTATAACTACTAGTTCAAACCAACTCAATGTGATTGAACACGTGAATGATTGAAAAAATGCAGAGAAATTCAATAGTAGAAAAATTGAAATAATAAATGAAATTGTTGAGAGAAAATAAATTTGGCGTCTCTAACAATTGACGACGGAATTAGAGACGTATTTTGTCTTTTTTCATCTCTAACTTTTCGTCGCAATCTCAACTTTCTATTGTAGAAGCGCGATGAGAAAAAAAAATTGAAGAACAAAAGAGATGTAGAAACTAATGAGACTGAAAATGAGAAGAAAAAAAATATATCAAACAAGAACACAAAAAGTTACTATTGTTTTACTTCAATATCAAGTGATTCTATAAAAATATTCTACTTGCAAAGTACAAATGGAGGTCAGTGAAAAATACACATCCACGTATTTTTTTTCTTGAGTTCAGGGGTTAAGACAAATAAAATATATGTCATATTGGGTGAAAATGTTTGGATTGATACTTTTCTCAATATTTTTCCGACTTTCCTTGAGAGTGGCCTCGTCCGAATGGTATTAACTTCCCATCAATAATATCTTAAGAATAAAATTGGTCTGTATAAATTTTATTTTCTTTATAAGAACTTGACAAGGTTTCCTAAAAAAAAAAAAACAGAACTTGACAAGGTCTGTCTTCAATTTTGATGGTAATAGAAATGTGAGACTAGGGCATTGAAAGATCATGTAAAAAGTGAGATGTTTCCGTTGGAGTTCTTTTCGATTGAAACTTATTGATGATATTCTTCCTACTTTTTAGCTTATTGTCCTTCTACACTTTTTTTATCAAATTTCTCTTCTCCGAAGTTTAAATGTTCTTGCTCGAACATTAACACCTCGAGCCCTCTTTGCCATGACGATGACAGTGAGATACTCTTGTGGTTGATGGAGAGGTCGTCGACGACGAGCCAACGATTGACAAGCCAGTTGGTTTTTTAAGATTGCCAAAACCTTTGAGGTTTAAGCCTGAAGGTCAAATCCCTTACGATATTAAATGTTAATCAAAGCTTGAAAAGCCTCTAAGACCTTAAGTCTAATTAAAGGTGAGATCTCTTCTGGAAGTCTTGTTGGATTGAGTCCTTCTTAGTAAATATATACCTTACTTGGATTATTGGGACATACTCATGGTCCGAAATATTCAAGAATGACATAGTCCCCAAGCACGAGGTCTAAAAGGGTGAAGTGTTTGGCAATTTACGTGCTAGATATAGGCCAGCCAGATATATCTCTATTTTAATTAAAATGAGTTGGTCTTCATCTTACGCCAACCGATGATCTAGTGAACCATTATGTTCCTTTTTTTAGGATATTTGATTTTAGCATGGTCCAATTGACAGCCTAAATCCCTCAAAGCATGAGGCTTAAGAAGGGCAAAGTGGTTGATGATTGTACTGTGTAACTGATCATACTGATTGGAGATTCGTGAGTTCTTTGTTTTTATCATCAATGAGGTACTTTCTTCGTCTCACTTGTGGGAAGTTTTTTATTTAGATTGCCAATACAAATATTGTACTTGGTTGTTTATTTCTTGATTGTTACGATATTTGCTGGCGTCGCCTCATATTTTACAAATGTGGGCGACTAAAGCCTCAAAGTCCGAATTTGAACTTTATCACCAAACTTGATTTTAATTTAATAAATCTTTTGGGGATAATCTTCCTCATACTTCTGATGTTGTTGTTCCTCCTCCTTAAGTCGGGGCTTAAGCACTAGCATCTGAGATGGTCCGAGTCCAACACTCCTACCACTCTTGCCCCCTTCTCATTTTGCCCCCGCACAACGTCTTGCTCTAACCACTCTCGCGTAGCTGATGTTGTCATTGTAGGTACGTTGCCTCTAACTCGATCGCAGCGTTGCTCCATATTTGAAAAAAAAATTAAATCAAAATCACATATACAAATCAATAAAAATAAAAATAAAAGATTTCAGAACACACTAAACTGTTTTGAAGTATATAATCTAAAACAATTCTTTGATTTTATTTTTTAATGGTCAATGTTAGTATTTTCTCTCTTATCATGATTCTACTCCTTACGTCCTTTAATCCCTTAGCACCAAGTCAGCCCACATCCCCCTATAACCTGGAACAATTGACCACCCATGCAAAAAAAAAAAAAAAAAGTTAAGGAACACATGATGGAAGAAATGCACCCTATCCTTCAGTTTGTTGTTGAAAAAGGCTGAAATTTGATGAATTCGATAGAGAAGGCTTCAAGAATGACACAACATTGGTTGGTTTGGCTTTTGGAGATTTTTACTTTAGAAATCCCTAACTATTGATGCGGGAAGTTTCTAAGATTTTCTTATATATAGAAACGCTTAATAGCAGTTTTAACCCCCTAACTTTCTCAAAGTTGCGATTTTGGCCCCCTACGTAAAAAAACTACAAAACCGCCCCCTAAGTTTTGCACATGTGGCAGTTTTGGCCCCCAAAACCAATTTTGACTTGGTATACGCTAACGTGGCACCCTAAGTGAGATGTCACGTGTTTGTTTTTATTTTTGCCTTGGGCGTCAAACTGCTATAGTTGGAAAACTTAGGGGGCGATTTTGTAGTTTTTTTTCTTAGGGGGCCGAAATCGCAACTTCGTGAAAGTTAGGGGGCGAAAACTGCTCTTCTCCCAACACAAAACATTTGCACCCTGCAGCCATGCCCAAATTGCCCCTGCGCATCTTAAGTGACGCAGAGTTACTGTTTTCGTACAAAACCCATCAGTCCATACTCTAAGCACCATTTTCTTTCCATCTGTAACACCCTGTTTTCCCAACAATGTAAATAATACAAATAATCAGAGTATTCAACGTAAAACGGAATGTCACACTACTTTTAAAACATAAATAGAGCAAAGTTACTATTTATCAAAAACAACCCTGTCAAAAATTCATTTATATCGCAGCGGAAAATTATTTCGAAATCAACAACTTTGTTCAACAATCTTTGGCACTACGGCCTCAACATAAATAACTTAAAGGAAAATCTTAATCCAAA
>Ga0228710_1002610_pt1 | contig 28497 bp, 16 predicted proteins | sample MedpolnodulmetaG_FD_177995 | JGI IMG/M metagenome (GOLD analysis project Ga0228710, IMG submission 177995) | Root nodule microbial communities from Medicago polymorpha collected in Santa Monica, California, United States - pink nodules | ecosystem: Host-associated > Plants > Roots > Nodule... | reverse complement strand
AAAAAAACTAAATAACTCACAAGAAAAAATGATCGAAACAAAAATTGAAAAGAATAAAAATCTCTCAAGAAACAACAATTAAAATCGATTGGAATAGAGGAAGAGAATAAAAAAAATAAAACGAAAACGCACAAGAAACAAAAATTGAAGAATATGATAAATCATGTAAAAACTAGGAGAAAAAACTGAAACACCATCGGAATTTAATCGACATGAAGAGGAGAAGAGAGCTAAGGGCTCGTTTGTTACAGATTAAGAGCCCGTTTGTTATAATTTTTTTAAGAAAAAAATCACTTATTTTAAAAAATAATCACTTTTATGAATATTGTATCCGTTTGTTACAAATTTTAAAAAAAATCAGAATTTAAAAATAATAATTTAAAATAATTTAGAGATATATTTTAGAGATTTTATAAAAAATCAAAATCTATTTTGTGTTTGTTTACCATGATAAAAATCACTTTTTTTAAACAAATAATTTGATTTGTTTGGATACAACTATATAAAAAGGATTTTTTGTTACAAAATTAATTCAATCTTTCAAACCATATTTTCTCTCTCTCCTTTTAAAAAAAATCTATTTTTTGAGAAACTGCTCTTAATAGCTTCTCATTTGAAGTTGTTTTTATATTATTTTTAGATTCTGATATTCTTAAAAAGTTGTAACAAACGGATGCAAAACTCTTAAAATGATTTTTTTTTTTTAAAAAAAAATGATTTTTTTTCCTGAAAAAAGCTATAACAAACGGGCTCCTCGTTTTGTTGGACCGTTTGAGATTGTTCAAAAGGTTGGGGTTGTAACGTATCAGATTGCGTTACCACCGTCTTTGTCGTATCTTCATGATGTGTTTCATGTGTCCCAGTTGCGGAAGTATGTGTATGATGTGTCTCATGTGATTCAAGTGGATGATTTGGAAGTAAGGGATAATTTTACCGTTGAGACTTGACCAGTTAGGATTGAGGATCGCTAGGTGAAGCGTTTGCGAGGCAAAGAGATCGTTTTGGTGAAGGTTATTTAGGTTGGACCTACTGGTGAGAGTGCTACTTGAGAATCAGAGAGTATGATGAAGATTTCGTATCCGAAGTTGTTTCCTTCAGGTAATTTTCGAGGGCGAAAATTCTTTTTAGAGGGGGAGAGTTGTAACAGCTCGATTTTCGATAGATTTATTTTAATTAATTTTTATATGTGTTTATATGTGCTTGTACGTGATTAATTGTCTCTATATGTATTTTGGTTGAGATTATTAGAATTCAGTGTTAGGAGGGTATTTTGGTCATTTTGGACTTAGGGGTATTTTGGTCGTTTTAGGAGCAAGGGTAATTTTGTAATTCCGCAGTGTAAATTGTTTTAGTAGTGTTTTGAGTAGTAATAGTTATCTTTACTGAGTTACTAGTAAGTGAGGTAATTAGTTAAGAACCAGTAACTATTCATTATTTTTATCCGTTAAGAGGGTAGAAACTTTGTGAAAAAGGTGAATGAGAGTCTTAAGCCCATTAGGATTTTTTGAGGGTTAAACCCATTAGTGTAGAGCCTTTATAAACTCATGTCATATGAGAAATTAGAGTCCTAACATTCATTACACATAACTTTTAAGAGAGGTAGAGAGAGAAAGAGTTAGAGGAAGAGAAAAAGGGTTAGAAGAAGATCTAGAGAGAGAAAACTTGGATTGGAGCTTTGGAGTAAAAGTGAGGCTAGGATTCTAATTCTTGAAGGTTTGAGGTAAGGGGGATAGTGTTCTATCATAATCTTTAAGTTATAATCTCTTTTCTACTCATATTCAAAAGTGATTAATTGTGAATTTAATTGGTGAAATTCGTGCTCTTATGTTGATGCAATGGTTGGGTATGTGAAATTGATGATAATTAAGTTGTTAATGTTGAATTTTACATGTCTATGATGTATATACATGTATATTTTTGTTTTGCTCAAAATTGGTGAAGTATGTTGTTGTTGTTGATGGATTGTTGATGAATTCATGATTAATTGTTGCGGTTGTTGTTATGAGATGTTGTTGTGGATGATTCATATTATGGGTGTTCATAATCATGGATTTGTGGTGTGAATTGAGTTGTTGTTGAGGGTTTTTGTGAAAATGGTTGAATTGGTGAATTATGTTGAAATGATATTTGATTTCAAGTTTGATGTGTTTTTGGAAGCCCTTTTGTGTACATAAACCTGTAAACAACCTTTGGGAACGAATTTGGACATTGGGAGATCAAAATTTGGATTTTTGGGTGAAAAATGGTTGGAACCCGAGAAAAACTGTGCAGAATTGACGACTGTTCGCTTAAGCGAATGAGCCCAGTTGCAGCACCATTTGTTTCGCGTTTCGTACATTCGGGAGCCAATCCGAGCTTTCTAAAATGCTTCTTTCAACATGTTTGATCACTGTTTTTACTCTTTATCCTACTGGAACATCTTATGGATATTGGATTTGACTTGATTTTGTGAATTGAACTAAACTTTTGAAAAATATCCAAGAACGTCGATTTTTTCGAAACATGTTTTTCTGTAGAAAAAGGGGTAGGGTTAAGGTTGTATACTGATTATATGATTTCTTAAAATGGTTATGATTGGTTTCAGTGAGTTTTAACTCGTTTTACTTTGAAATGAGATTATTTTGAAAAAGTGATAAAGAGAGACGAACTTTGTGATTTTCATGTTTTTGTCGTATTTAGCCGGTGAAATGTACATGTATACTCAACCGCACTTATGCGATCTAAGTGTATACATAGTTGAGGCATTAGAATTTGTTTGCTTAGTTTTGATTCAATTTCCACAATTGATTTTAAGTTGAAGAACGGTAGACGAACTTTGTCGAAAATGACCTTTAAGGCCGAATATCCTGTAAATCTTTTGTGATTAATTTGATATGATTATATGAAGATATGCGAATGATTGATAGATGTTGAATATGATGTTTATCATAGTATGGTGGATTTTAACCTTTACATGAATTGTAAGAAATTGTATAAAGTTGTTGATTTGTAATGATGTTAATATTGTTGGTGAATGCTTGTATGTTGATGATGTTGGGAGTTGTTGTTGAACATTTGCATAGTGTGTCATATGTTCATGCATTCATAGTTGTGGGATATTTATATCTAATTGAGGTGATTATGATGTGTTGTTGGTATCATGGGGTGACGGCCTAGACGTTGTTGGTGACGGTACCGCATGCATGTAGGAGTCGTGTCTCGGAGCATTGTACGTTGTGGCATGTGTCCTAGTCGTTTTGGTGCTTGGTGTTTGATGTGATTTGGTGGTTTGCATAATTGTGATGCTGTGAATTTGTTGGTGTTGATGAATAATGTTGAAGTGAATTATCTCTTAATTTGGATTATTTGAAGTTTAATTTGTTAAATACATTTTCAATTAATTATGTTGATTATGATGATGTGAAGCTAACCCCTAGTGGTCTTTGACCGCCTACCTGTTTGTATGAATGGGTAGACGGCGTGCAGGAGTGATCTTTTAGCTTGATTGGTAAGTTGCTCGAGGATAGCGGGAGCTACCTCCGTTTATCTGTTTATAGCATAGGCACTGATGTAGGATTGTCGGTCTATACTTTATTTTGGACTGATCTATGTTGTTGAGATTTTACCCACTTGTTGGGATTTGGAGATTTTATATGGTGATATATGTTTGAGTTTATGACATGTATACTTTGGAGATGTATGATATATATCCGCTGCAATTTTTGAGAAATTTTTATATACATGATTTTGAGGTTTATTGGAGACGTGACGTCTATTTCTTGAATATTTGTATTATTCGCGTGTTTTATCACTTTAATAGAAATAGGGTGTTACAGCGAACATGAAGCTTCTCCCTGTCTCTTCTCAGGATCAATTAATGGATTTTTTTTCACCAAATATTTGTTGACTCAGTCATTTCATTCTATTATCTAAGATGGTAATGAAAGACATTTATCAACTCCAATTTATAGGGGACTATTATACAAAAAGAATGGAGATGATGTGCAACTTACTAATTCATTTCCATCGGTGAAAACTACTTAATAACATAATAGTAAAAATATGTTTAATTGCATGTTTAGTCCTTATGTTTATTTTAGGTTTTAAATTGGTCCCTTAAATTTTAAAAGTTTCAAGCTTGTCCGTTACGTTTTAATAGTTTAGGTTGGTCCAAAACGTTATTCACGATTAAGTTAATCTTTTCTGCTACATAATATTGAGTTTAAAAAAATTAAAATTAAAATGTTTTAAAACTGATTTTGTAAGTAATTTAAATTCCAACACTCATATTCGCAACCAAATCTCTAAACGGCCAAAGTGACAGAAGGGACAAACTTATTTCAATATGACTAACGTTTTGAACCAACTTGAAACTTTTAAAACATAAGGGACCAAAAAACATTTTTTTATTGTAGTTGAAAGCATTAAACTTGAACGAACTAATTTTTATTTTATTTTGCTAGGTTTGTACTTCAAGGTATTAAACCTAGTATTAAATAATGTTAGACGTTTTGTTTACTACTATGTGTTAAATTAATGTTAGAACTTAACTTTATTGCAATACAACTTTTGTGGATGTGTGGTTAAATTAGATCTTGTTTGAGATATGATTGAATTTTTTTTTAAAACCGGTTATAATCGACTATATATATTTTCCTTAAAAAAAATCGACTATATTTACAAAATAATTGCTAAATTGTATATTTTAATATGACCCTATAAAATGTTAGCTATAAACTATGACTACACATTTTAAGTGTTCCTATTGATTCATATTTAGGGAAAAAAGTAATAATTGTAGCCACCTATGACTATAATTAAAAAACGTTGTTTTATATGCCAAGATAAAGTGCCCAAAGATCAAGAAAAAAGTCTCCTTAGACAAACGCTCTTGAAAAACGTCCCATTTTTTTAGGCAACTTTTACCCATATTCAATTGTTGGTGGAAAGGATAAATGTTGAGGTGATATTAAGTATATAAGTCATGGACAAAGAATGACAAAGAGTGCTTATGCAGGAAGTTGTTGTTTCATGCTAACAAAATCATCAAATAAGAGTCCAATGTCATTAGTACTCTTAGGTTGACCATGCGATAAGAATATAATTGACTAATAATAAATTAGAATTGAAATTTAACAATATTAATAATATTTTCAAATAAGAGGCTGAACAAGACTACCAAGACTACTTCAATAAGTGTCATCTCCTTACTCCACTTTTTTTCTAGGTGGGAGTCATGGTTTTATTCATATATGATATGATATAGAGATATATAGAACAAAGATTATAAATAGTAGAAAAAATATTTAACTATATTACTATATAAACATATAGTAATTAGCATAGAAATTGTGTTATGTTAGAAAAACCTACAATTTTGATGATTGTAGAAATGAATTTTTTTGGAAGCTAAGGTGAAACAAATTTCCCTGAACTTCTTGTCAATTTTCTTTTTAATTTCACCAACTCATCTTTGTTACTTCTCCCTTCAAACATTAAAAACATTATATTGTTTATTTAGTTGATTTCATGTGAAGAATCAACAATTATGTTGGTTGGTCTTCTTTGTATACTTATCAAAGAGTAATATGCTCCACTTGGCCCTTTAGACAACAAAGATGAATGTGTTCCATTCTCAACAACACTTCCCTTATCCAAAACAGCAATCAAATCACAGTTTTGGATAGTACTCAACCTATGTGCAACAACCACGCTTGTCCTTCCAACCATGACCTTTTCTAAAGTGTCTTGGACTAATTTCTCTGATTGACCATCAAGTGCACTTGTTGCTTCATCCAAAAGCAACACGTCTGGATTCTTTAATATAGCTCTAGCTATTGCAATTCTTTGTTTTTGACCACCACTAAGTTGAACTCCTCTATCACCACACAATGTATCATAACCATCTTTTAAGCTTGATATGAAATCATGAGCATTTGCAGCCTTTGATGCCTCTATAATTTCACTCTCATCAACCTTATCACCATATGATCCATATGCAATATTTTCTTTTATGGTACCACCAAACAATGTTGGTTCTTGACTCACAAGTGCAATTTGTTTCCTTAATGACCTTAGATTATAAGTTTTTATGTCTCTGCCATCAATTGTCACTATCCCTTCAAGTGGATCATAGAACCTCTCAATTAGCCCTATGATCGTTGATTTCCCAGAACCACTTTTCCCTACCAGAGCTGTCGATTTTCCAGCATCAATTTTAATCGAGAATCCTTGAAAAATCATCAAATTAGGTCTAGACGGATATGCAAAATATACATCACAAAATTCGATTTTTCCTATTAACTTTTTAGCTTTATGACCTTCTATTTCATCAGGCTTGATTTTCGTATACCTATCAAGGATTGTGAAAACCGACCCAATGGCATCGGAACCTTTAGCAAGATCATTCGTCATGCTACCAGCATCAGCGATAACTTTTCCGGTACTTACCAAAATTAAAAAAGTCTTAAATAACGCCTTAGCTGAGATATAACCTTGCAACACAAGTCTCCCACCATACCAAAAGCTCAAAGCATAACTACATAATTTAATACTTTGTGCACATGCAAGTCCAATGCCAGCAAACCAAGATTGTCTTATACTTTCACGACTTGGGCCTTGTTGGGTTTTTTCAAGCATTTTGAGAATTATGTCTTGGGATGAAAAAGCATTGATGGTTCTTAGATTTGAAACAACTTCAGCAGCTATTTTGCTACATTCATCTTGGGCCTTGACAGCTTTGTTTGACATATTCTTAAGAAGAACAAACCTCGTGTAGAAACAATATATGATAATTGGTTGAACTGCTATCATAACAATGGCTAATTTCCATGCAATAAGTAGGCCCATTGTGAATGCTATTACAACTGCTGAAATTGTTTGTATCACCAGAGACAATCTATCACCCACCAAAGATCTTACCTGTGGAAGTGTTAAAAAAAGAATTTAATAGGGATGCACACTATTAATGTAAAATAGTTTTACGTCGTCATCCATTGAGAGCTCATGATATTTTCATGAAAGTTCACTCTGTAATCACTATTTAAAAATATAAATTTTATATTTGAACACCCTTTAACTTTATACACATATTCAACTTTTTACTTTCTATCTATCTTTCTCTTTTTATCACATCAACAACATATCACATCAGTCTCTCTATCTCTTTCTCTCTAAAGGTGTCAAAGGGTTTTTGAGTTACTATCAATTTGTTTCCTTAAAAATAACCATAAATTGTTTAATTCTTATTAGACGTCCTTATATAATAGTTTACACCGACAATGCATGTCCTCTTTTCTAACAAATAATAATATCATATGTAACTATACATTTCTCAAAATGCTCTAAAAAGATACACCCTTCAAAATGAATGGGTCATACATTGATATGAAAAGATAAAAGAGCAATTTTTAAGTCTGTGTCAAACACCAAATTTCATTCACTAGTTATTTCTTGATCCCTTTCAAAAAATCATCCAGATATCTGTTTATACACAAAATATAAAACTGCATTCCTTATTGGCTTAATAGCAGTTTTCGCCCCCTAACTTTTACGAAGTTGCGATTTTGGTCCTCTAAGAAAAAAAACAACAAAACCGCCCCCCAAGTTTTGCAACTGTAGCAGTTTTGGCCACCCAAGACAAAAAAAAATGTGGCACCTCACTTAGGGTGCCACATCAGCGTTGACTGAGTCAAAATTGGCCTTGGGGGCCAAAACTGCCAGAGGTGCAGAATTTAGGGGGCGGCTTTGTAGTTTTTTTTTCTTAGGGAACCAAAATCACAACTTTGGAAAAGTTAGGGAGCTAAAATTGCCATTAAGCCTTCCCAATTATCATTAGATCATAACAAACTAACATATAAACTGCATTCTTATTATTATACTATATCATAATGAACTTTGGTATCCCTATCGTTACTATTATATAGTAATTGAACCCTTCACTTCTGCATTGTTTTTTATATGTTGCTTCCTCTTTGTCAATGCTATCACACACATTATTAGGTCAACGTGTTTAGCAAACTGAATCACAGAATACAAAATTGAAAGCAAATAATTCCTCTATTCCTTTTTACTTTCAACTTGTGAAGAGTTTATTTTTCTTATTTAATTCTCATTTTTAAAATTCAATGCTAATTTGAAAGTTGATTATCCTTGTAATTTTTATATTATATGTCTCCAACATAGAATAAAAATTTAAAATAAAATAAAATAAATCTGAGAAGACATACCACATTGGCTTCTTTGGCAAGTCTAGAGCAAACAGAACCTGTAGAATTTTGATCCTCATCAAACCAACCAACTTCAAATGTGAGTATCTTGGAAAACATTCTTTCTCTAACCCTCTTAGTTAGATACTCTCCCATGTAAGCAAAGCTATAATGTTGAAGCACATTAACAACCATTGAGGTAACAGCCAACCCTAGAAAACAAAGTGCATAAATCCTAATTTGCTTCTTGATTTCATCATGGTTCTCCAAAAAATAAACCGATATAACCGACCCCAATCCAAATGAAAACACAGGTTGAATTGCACCGAATAAAACCGCATTTATACAACCCAAACACGTTTGCTTCCACTCTGGTCCATTCATTGCCAACAACCTTTGAAAGGAAGGAACCTCAAACTTCTTGTTTTTACTATTATCATTATTATCATCATCAACTACAAATTTAGTAACAACATCTTCAACGACATTTTTATAATTAAAAACATCATCACTGCCTTGCATTGTTGAGTTGAAAGAGCTAGATGGACTCACGAGTCTACAACTACTCGTGTTTTGCATGTGATCTTTATGCATGATAGATGGGGTGTCATCGATTTGGTCCTTTTTTGTTTGCTGGAGACGAACAAGGGAGGCGTAAAGAGAACTGTCATTTTGCATGAGGCTTTCATGAGATCCCGTTTCCATGATCACACCTTTTTGAATAACCGCAATGATGTCTGCATTTTGGATGGTGGATAAGCGGTGAGCGATGATGATGGTGGTGCGTCCAACAGTGGCTTTGTCTAAAGCTTCTTGAACAACTCTTTCGGATTCAGAATCGAGTGCACTTGTTGCTTCATCTAGCAATAGAATTTTTGGCATTTTTATTATAGCTCTTGCAATGGCAATCCTTTGTTTTTGTCCCCCTGACATTTGAACTCCTCTCTCCCCAACCTGTAGTAGTAAACATGCGGCTAATAATGTGTCAGCCATCAAGTAGGAATAAAATAATTTTAAATGTGAATAAATTAATTTGAGGAGCAATTTTTACTTAGATAGAAACCCAAATAAAAGTCATCATGAGTTTAGTTCAGTTGGTAGGGACAATGCATAATATATGCAAGGTCTGTGGTTCAAACCTCGGCCACCATAAAAAAAATCCAAATAAAATTTATTTGGGCGCACACACAAATGTAAAAAAATTAAAAGAGAAATTATTTAGTTGCATCATTTAAATCTCTTGTCTTTCAATTTTTTTTTTCATTTATAAGTGTGTACTTAAAAAAAATGATTTGGGGTTGTGCCCAATTTAAAATTTCTCTAATTTGAAAAAGGATGGGAATATTCTTGCATAAACTACCGATGGTTAATTAAGTCTGATAGAGTAGTCATTGTTTGTAATAACTAATTTAGAGAAAGTCATCTACTGACGTCTCCTTGAATCACTTCTATACATGAACTGACAATGTTATATTGCTTCAACTACGCAAATCATCTTTATAATTTGATATGTACTAAGAACTTACATTTCAAATTTATAGTCACTAAAATACTTATAAAAAAAAAGTAATTATTCGTTCTACTTATGCCTCAGTGTCGTTGTCATTTATTTTGTTAGCAAATTAGTTAAAAGTTAATATATTTTAAGTTTTATAGTTCCACGACATCTCCAAGGGAATTTAAATATGTTAGTTTATCTTTAACTATTTACTATAGTTCTAAATTGCAATCTACAATCGCAATTATGTTGTGGCCACATCATAAAAATTTTAGAGGTTTTTCCATCGACATTGCAACAACAATTGTTGTCGCATAATGTCTTTTTGAGGCGTCTTCAGGGTTGGTTGAGTGGGGAAAAATTATATGTGGTTTTTTGTTAATCCGACATTTAGTTGTATGGTTCATCTGGACAACCCGTACTACTATTTTGTTTTTAGGTAAGCCTTTTGATGAGAAAGAACTGATTGATAAACTTTGTATATTCGCTCACTTCCTCCAATATCCAATAGTGTAAATCAATTTAAAGTAAGGGATAGTTTAGTAAATATCCCTCAAGCTATTTGTTATAAAATAAAAGTGGGTTTAAGTTAGCAAATTGGTGCAAGTTAACAAATATATTTTAATGAAGAATTACTAAAGTAACCCTCAAGCTATTTGTAATAAAATGAAAGTAAGTCTAAGTTAGAAAATTGGTGCAAGTTAACAAATATGTTTTAATGAAAATTACTAAGGTAATCCTCAAGCTTTCATGTTTTTTGTTGGTATAAGTTAGCAAACCCCATATATATATATATATATATATATATGTATGTATATATATTCATCCAAAGAAAAACTAATAATTTCTGCATCAGCCACATTTGTCACAGTTTCCTTCATGAAATTAAGGTTCACCAGCAACCACAACTATAATTTTAAACTACCTTTTACCCGTTCATTTTTTAGAAAAGGTAAATAGACATTTTAGCCTTTGATTGATATTTTTCAATTTAAGAATCTAAATGATAATTTCATAAATTTGAGGGCTAATAGGGAAATTCCACTTACTCATAAATATTTGGCAAGTAGCATAATATCAGAAGAAACTAGCCCTAACATGAATATCATATCCTAGGAAAATTTCACTAATTACTCATATTTGGTTTATGACATATTGACAAAAGCAATCAACACTAACCTGGGTATCATATCCTTGTGGCAACATTGAAATGAAATTATGAGCATTAGAAGCTTTAGCAGCATCTACAACATCTTCAAATGTAGCATCCTCTCTACCAAAAAGTATATTCTCCTTAATGCTTGTTGCAAACAAAGCAGGTTCTTGACTCACTAAACCCATTTGAGACCTAAGCCACTTAAGTTGCAACTTATGAATAGCAACTCCATCAAGAAGAATTTCTCCACCAATTGGATCATAAAATCTTTGCAAAAGTGATACAATTGTTGATTTTCCTGAACCACTTCCTCCTACTAATGCAACTGTTTTTCCTGATGGAACCTTTAAACAAAAATCATTTAGGACCACACTTTCTTGTCTTGATGGATACACAAATTCAACATGGTTGAATTCAACTTCCCCTAACACTTTCTCTAGAATTTCACCTTCCATGTTTTTAGAATCTATTTTTGGAACTCTTTTTATCATTTCCATTATTCTTTCTCCTGCAACACTTGCTTCTGAGAAGTACTTTACATTTGATAGACCAGCTCCTAAAGCCCTGCCACATCAGAAAAAAATATATAATTAACAACTTTGTAGCACCGACACTTCTGATTGAAGGTGTGTCCAGTGTTTCTCATGTGTCGGTGTCGTCGACACATGTGATTACATTAAAATGATTCATTTTCTCTCAAATTGATTACATGAGTCATCGATCTGTCTGTATTAGTTTCATGACAGTGTTTGTACTTCACAAATTAACTAAAAAAGTCACAACTTAAGCACATGGTTTTAAATTGCGATCATGTAAGGATCCTTGATACTTTGAGAATTACATGCAAACATGACCGACGAGGTTTCCATAATTGCCACATAGACTTTAAAACCATGATAACACGGCCACAATCGTGATCGGATACCGTGTTTTAAAACCCTGCTTAAACTTTAATCCCACAAAGTATGAAACTTTTGAACTTAGAAAACTATAAAAATAAAATGAAGGGAAAAGGTATACTTACGATCCACCAAGTGCTATTGAATATCCAACAGCAAATACAGTACCACCTTTAGCACCATGATACATGACCATTCTACTACCATAATAGGACATCAAAGACCATACAGCAAAAATAAGACCATTGCTTCCTATGCCTAAGCCTTTAGCTAAGCCTTGTTTCAATCCCAATTTCACTGATCCTTCCAAAGCATTAGAGAAAGCAGCTATGGTTTTGCTTTCTCCTGCAAAGGAATAAACAGTTCTAATTGAAGATATTGCTTGTTCTGCTATTGTACCGGCTTTATTGTACTCTTCTCTCATTTTTCTAGCCAACCCCATCATAGTTCTTCCATACATGAAACCAGGAATCACAAGTAGTACCACAAAAGGGAACCCAATAATTGCCAATCTCCATAACAATGCAAATGCCACTATGTATCCTCCAAAGAAAATAGATGTATTCATCACAAAATTCGGAACCTATGTAATTTTCAAGTAACAAGAAATTAACAAAATGTTACAGTCACGAAATATAATTAAAGAAAATTTAATATAAACTAGGTCTTTAAGCAGACTTAAAAATGGCCAGGTCAAACCCTTAAAAGGAACATTCTTTCCCTCCTTCCAAGTCACTTGGGAAGGTAATTATGGAAAAAATAGACCTTTTTATTAAGGGCATGCCAACTAGTGCTCTAGAAAAAATATTTGTATTGAAAAGAGCATTTCTTAGACTTTTAAAAACCGTGTGTGTTGACTATATAATAGATATTCTGTAGTGTTATTCAATATAATCAAAGTCTGGCTTAGCGTGACTTCGTATTTTCATCCCTATATAGAATAAAAATTGATATAAAGTAAAACAAATTTTACTTTTTATACCTTTTCACTAAGAACATCTTGAATTACTAGGATGTCGTTAGAGACACTTGTGATGACTTCTGATGCGCTTGTAACATGCAAATCAAAGTATGCTACTTCTTGTCTTAAAACCGCTTTTAAGTACATAACTCTCATTTTTGCAGCTTGTCTTTCACCTGTTCTTGTCCAACAATAACCCTCTGTAGTTCCTCACAAAGTAAAAAAAAAAAAAGTATAATGTTAATACTTGTGTATATCATATATAATGAATACAAAATCAATTTAGTCTATAAAATATCACTTTCTCTCCAATATAGGCCGTGAGGTATATTAAGTTGTATATGAATTTTTTTTTTGTCAAGTAGCCTAGTGGTTATAGCTCACACAATTTAATTTTGGAAAAGTAGAGTATCCGAGGTTCGAACCCCGACCCATGCATATAATATGCGATATCCTTAGTAACTGAGATAAGCTCGCGGGGATTATATGAAATTTATATAGGTTGTAACGTAGATTAAGTGGTATATGAAATTTATTATTATCCTTAAAAAAAATGAAATTTATTATTTCAATCCATCGTGTTAGTCTTTAACATCTTAATATATGGGGTGACAATTTTTATTTTTTTCTTTTGGCTACTCTTATTCGTCTTCTTTTTTGTCACTGACAATTGTATATACTTTTAGGTACTATCTATTAATGACCTCGTGAGTTTAGCTTAGTTGATATAGACAATGCATAATATATGTAAGGTTTGGGGTTCAAACCTCGGCCACCACAAAAAAAAAGTTACTACCTATTAATATTTGGATAGTGTTAACTTGTGTCTTTTTTGGGGCACATGTTAAAAAATCCAAAAGAATAAATATTCTCTAAAAATTTCTATATTCAATACATTAAAACGTTAAAGATTAAATGTAATGCACAAATTCCAATAAACTATTTTTATATTTGATTCATTAACTTGTACCTTAAGGACACAAGTTAACATTTTCATTAATATTTATATATCATTTAGATATTAAATTATAGAGAAGTAAAAAACCAAAATACTCCCTCTGTCCCAAATTGTATGTCGCTTTAGGAGGAAAAATTTGTCCCAAATTATATGTCGCTTTACAATACCAATGCAACATTAATGTTATTTTTCCTATTATAACCTTAACTATTTACTACTCTCTCTTCTTTCAATTCTTTCATTTATCTTTTCCATATTATTTATTATGGATAACAATATTAATTGCATTTCTTAATATGTATGAAATGTCCAAATCGTCAAACAATTTGGAACAGAGGGAGTAGTAACAAAGCTGAAAACTTACCTAGGAAGCAAGCAACAGAAGAGGCACATGCCAAATATAACAAAACAACAGCATTCTGCATCACAGAGTTAACAAAGACAAATTACAATAAGCTACTAATGTTTTCTTTAATATTCTCTCATGAAGAAACTGTTAAAAAATTTAGGGTTAGATAGGTTTTTATCCTTATTAAAAAAAAGTGACATGTTTTGGTCGTTATAAAAAATTTCAGTACAAAGTTTTAATGCATGTAAAATTAAATTTTGTTTAATTATGATTAAACTTATAAAAATTTTAATGATTATTTTAGAGGCATGTTAAGAATATTATAAGAAACTCTTTTATAAAAAATTATAAGCTTTTAACATGTTATGGATTAAATGTGAATTTTTTTAAACGCCAAAATTTCAAGATAAAACTAATAAAAATTTGGACCTAAAATTCAACTTTTGAACTTTTTTTTTTTGGATGAACATTTTATAATGTTCGAAATAAATTTGTAAAAAAATCATTCAAAAATTGAAAATATTAAGCATAATTAAACAAATTTTAGTTTTACAAAGACTAAAACTATGTGTTGAAATTTATTTTTGGGGTCAAAACATGTCACTTTTTTTATTAGAACTAAAAATACAATTGATTATATTTATATGGACAAAAAGCTTATTTAACCTAGAATTTATGTATTTAAAAGGTCACACTTATTTTCATCATAAAATCAATCATGCAAATGTATGACCATTGAAATCAACATTATTAATCATTTTCTTAATAACCATGTAAAACTAAAAAGTGACATCTTATATGAGACGGATGGAGTAATTAAAAGGTCATACATGTTTTATCATATAATCAATCATGGTGTGACCCAACAAACACTTCTTTCTTTTACTAGGTTGTTGTCTTTTACTAGTATATAATTTTATACACTAAAATATATGATAATAACAGTCTTCTATTCTATACACTAGATTAATCGAACAATTGAGATTTTATTAGTAGAGAGAGGAGGGAGAGGGTGAAGGAGAGAGAGAACCTCATTGATGCTATGGACAAAATTGTTCTTTGATGGGCCAGAAATAGAACCAATAGAGTTCATAAGTCTGCTTAAGAAAAGCAGAAGCAAAGGGGTCATTAGTCCATCACCAATGGCACCAATCAAACCAAAAACCATGAAAAAACAATCAAGAACATCAGCATGCATGAAAATGGACGTAAAAGAACCATTCTTCTTTTTCTTAACATTAATGGAAACATTTTTCTGATCACCACCACCCATTTGCAACCACAACAAGTACTCTTTCTATTGTGATGATAAGAAAAAGCAACCAAATAGAGTAAAGATTTTTCTGACAACTATATCATATATTTGTACTTGGTTCCAAAACCAAGCTTTAAATGGTTTTGTTTGTTATATGCTATGTTGCAATGTTTTTGTGTGATTTTATAGATAAAGAGAGAGGTAGCATTTAAGTGGCATTGGGGTGTTAATGTCGTGTGATATTGTGGTTAACTAATATCACACGACATTTACACCCCAATATCATCCAAGTATTTTCTTAACGGAAGAGTGGAAAAGAGTGTGTGGAGCAGCGGTGGGGACATGAAAAAAAAAGTAAAGAAAAAGGGTTTGAGTGATTCATGACAACACGTGGATGATAAGAAAAAAAACATTTTTATAAGGAAAACATTTTCAAAAAGGGTGGTCTATGTTGATAAGAAAACATTTTTCTCATCACCACCACCAATTTGCCACCACAATAAAAAAGCAATCTTACTTCTATAGTACTGTGATGTGATGATAAGAAAAAAGCAACCTTTAAAAAAAGAAAAAAAGAAAGAAAAAGCAACCAAATAGTAGACTTTTAATTAAAAAAATAATTATCTTTTCTTAATTCAATAATTTTTAATTAAAAGAAAAGAAATACTTTTGCTTTAACCCATTCAACTAAAAATTCGAATTTTTTAAGTTGGATACTATTTTCGCTCATTCAACACGTAAACAACATCTCTATGTCTCTGCTTTTGTAGTAGACTTTTTATAAATTGCAAAATAAAAATTTTCAAAACAAATACTTTTTATTCTAGCTACAGTTAAAAAGGCGTGTAACAACATGCCTCTCATTTTGGACTCAAGTAAGACTATTCAACTATGAAGCCTAGATACATGATACGATACGACACTATACGCCGATACAGAAAAAGTTTAAAATTCAAGATACGATACAATTGGGATACTTCAATAAAAAAAAAGTTTAAACTACATATTAAAACTCAAAATACAAAATATGACTAAAACTCGAAAGCAAAAAAAAATGGCGCAAAACCTAGACCAAACAAACATAGAAAAACGATAAGGCACAACAATGAAATTGCATTCACACAACAATCAACAATAGCATCGTTCTCAAACAAACAAAGAGACACAAAACAGACGGCGGCAACAGTAGAAATATAAAAGTAAGTAATATTGATAATAAAGAAAGCGACAATTAGTCAATTACATATATGATATATCCTAACTAGAAAACATCATTACTTTGTCAACTACATATATTCCAAATATAATCATCAGATAGCCCGTACGTATCAGTATTTTAAATTTAATTTTCGGATATTCTTCTAATACGTATCGTGAAATATCCGACAGACATGAGTGCATGATACACAGAAGATACGATACATTATCCATTTAAAAATATCTAGGCTTCAGAGCTACTCAAACATGATAAAATAACATTCTAAATTTATCTTTGATGAATTCATAGTAAAAACAATATGTGTTGCGGCCTGACAACAATTCTTGCCGAACAGTAACGAAGCAACAATTGGAATCCACGATTGAAATCAAGTACGGCACTGAACAGCTACGCATTCAATTGGAATCCACGATTGAAATCAAAGTAAAGGCAGCAATTTAGATATAAATTATGTAGCCGCCACTTGAAATAAAGGGTATGGCCATAGTAACAAGAATTCTTGTTTTAGGCAATTTCAATTTCATAGCTACCGCAGTAAGAAGAATTATCCAAAAGAATTATTTTACTATACTAATAAAATATTACCGCTGTTTAACCGAATAATTTGATTCAAGTGGTTAATGAACTTCATCAAATACGAATCTTTCAGAAGGACCTGGATTCGATTCTTGGATGGAACAATTCTTAAACAAATTATTGGATTACTAGACCTCCTAGAAACTGGAGGGTTAGCGCAAAAATATTATAAAAAAATACTCCCTTAGTTCTTTAATATAAGAATACTTTATAAAAATCACAGGTATTAATTGTTGGAGTAATTAATTTGTCTGAAAAGTGTGTTAGTATTGCTAAATTACCCTTGATGTATAATACATTTGTAGATAGTCTTATATTTAAGGACAAACATTTTTTTTTGTAATTAGTCTTATAATTAGAGATGGATGGAGTTTTAATATTATTTTTCCTTTTATACTCTCAACAAGCTTATTTATAAGAGATATTTTAGTCAACAACATTAAATGTATTTGATCTAAATTATAAAACACACATGCAAAATTTTTGTAGACTCAAATGTTTTTTTACAAATACGATCATAGAGAGTACTTTTAACTATTTATTATTCTTTCGTATTTTAATTGTTCAATTTATCTTGTAAATTAATGAAAGATAATTTTGTAAACCAACCTGTAATTTCTCTTTCAGATATAAAAATAATTTACAATTCTTAATTTATGTGAAATGGTCAACATAACTTATAATTTAGGACGGACGGGTATAATAAATCAACAATACATCGTAAGTAAAAACTTCATAAGTTACTAATTGACAAAAGTTATAAATTTGGAGAGTAATTGATTATTTACCCTATAGTTTTCTCACCTTGAAGTTCTATGGTTCAAGTTGAACTCATGTTGCAGACCCATTTAATGGGATTAAAATAAAAAAAATAAGGCTTAATTGCATGTTTAGTCCCATACGTTATTTTAGGTTTTAAGTTTGTCCTTTATATTATAAAAGTTTCAAGTTCGTCCATTATCTTTTAACAATTTCAAGTTGGTTCAAAACGTTACTCACATTAGAATAAGTTAGTCCCTTCCATCACTTGACTGTTTAAAATTCGGATTGACAATATCGGTGATGAAATTTATAACTTATTTAGAAAATTAGTTTTAAAACATTTTTCTAATTATTTTTGTTTTATTATACTCAATATCATGTTGCGGAAGAGACTAACTTATTCAAACGAGAGTAACATTTTGGACCAACTTGAAACCTTTAAAACGTAAGGGACCAACTTAAAACTTTTAAAATATAAGAAACCAACTTAAAACCTAAAATAAACATAAGAGATCAAACATGCAAATAAGTCTTAAAATAATATCTAAACAGATAATTGCAAAACAAAGATAACCTTAAATTTAATTAAAATATATGCTTTTAGAAGACCCATATCTGAAAAGTAAGTGGGGTTATGATCAAATTAGAACTCAACAAGATTCAATAAGAATCTAGATTTAGAGTATATTCTTGTGTTGTTGGTTTGAAGCCACGAGCAGGACCGTTCCTATGAAAATGGAGACCCGACTTTCGTAAAAAAGATAGGACTTTAATAAAAATATGTATTTTTTTAAAAGAGAAAAAACCTTTATATCGTTTGTTTTATTTTATTTGTTGAGAGGATAAGTATAATGTTCGTTGTTAAACTTTACTATTTTATACGACAACTATGTGCCCAATTACAAGTGCTCTAAAATAATTATAAAAAAAAATTATATTGTGTTTTTATTTGTAAATATGTAGTTTAATTGGTTGAGGAGTGAACTGAATTAAAGAGATAATAGAGAGCATGGAGGACATATGAGTAAAAAAACTAGATGAGGGGAGTTGAACCCAGGACCTAGGGGTGGACATCGGGCAGTTTCGGTCGAAAATCGGGGCCAATATATGAAATCACAACAACCCACTGTTGGAAGAGGCAAACCCATTTCCGTCCAACTTAAACATCGATTTAGTCGATTTCGGTTTAGTCGGATAAAGCGGTCAAACGGGTCGGTTTCATCAGATTCCATCTTTAATGTTTCCAAGTAAGAGTAAATCAACATAAACAAGTACAAAAAAAAAAAAAAAAAGAAAGAGAAAAAAAATAAATAAATAAAAAACAATTAAACTTAAATGTGAAAGGTACATAAACATCATTGCTCAAAAATCAGTACATAAACATGCTTTTACATGAAAAATCAATGCAGCAACGTAATGATAAAAAGGTTCATAAACATAAACATTAGAATAAACAAAGAATAATCTCACCTTTGATCTCAAACGTGAAAAATCCTTGAATATTTGCCTGAATCATAGAGAAAAATAGATTAGAAAACAAAAATGTAAGAGGGAAGCACGAAAATTCAAATTTTAAAGTTAAGAAACGTGATTAAATTTGGATATAAACATTTCAAAGATCTTTAAAAGTGGGTTGAGAGATGAAGGAAATGATAAATGGAATCAGTATTGTTTGAAGGGAAGGACTTTTTTTTAGAAAGATGAAGGTTAGGGTTTGGACTTTGGAATTGGAAGGATTAGTTTCTTTAGTTCTCTGATGAGTAGCAACGGCAGCCAACACAAGTGAATTGAGAAACTAGGGTTTCTCTTAACTCTAACTTATATACTTTGGGTTGACAAAATATGGACTGGACTATCTCTGGGTTGAAATATTGCATATAGGTAATAATAGATAAATAGGCGGTTTCAGGTTTCGCTGGCCCAATAACTTCAACCAATGTCCATCCAACACAAACCAATGGAACCCACTAACACTTAACTGCCTAACCCGGCTACCTGCCCAGACAGACCCGTTTCGATTCGGACGGATTGGGCCGTTTTTGCTTCTTTTTTTTTTGTCTAGCCCTACCAGGACCTCAAGACTTGATACACAATGGTCGACAACTAGGCCACTTCTGCAGCATTGTAATATTTACAGCGTTATTGGTATATATTTCTATTTTACATTGATGTTATAAACAAAAAAAATAAAAAAAATTGGGCCCCCAAATTTTGGAGGCCCAGCTCAGTAGAGCTGTTTACACCCCCAAGTGTCGGCCCTGCCACCAAGGAATTCCATGAGAAGATTGATACCACCAAGTTTGATTTTTGCAAATATACTTTCTCAAACCAAATGATTTTGTTTACAAAATGAATTTTGGTAATATAGTGACAAACCCTGTTTAACCATATGAAAATATAAATAAAAAAATCAAAACCAGCGAATATTGAGAAACATGTTTTGTGGCTGGCTTTGATCCGTAAAAAATAAAAACATGTTCAATGACTTTGTTTCAATGACAACTTTTAAAGAACACTTATAACAAGGTTTCCAGTATGATAGTAAAATCCAAAAAAAATTGTCAACTATTTTTAAATAAAAAAAAAACTTGCTAGGGTGAATGGGTGAGATTTTGTAAAGAGTTACAATTGATCAGCCACTTTTCCGTTGAAAAGTGTGTCATTTCCTTCTAACAAAATACACCAAGCCGTTGTTGTCAACCACACTAGATGCACTGACGGATCCAAAAATTTTAATAAGTGAGATCAAAATTATATCTTAAAAATTTATATTAAGCCAATATAAACGTGTTAGTGTGCAAATATTATATATGTTATGTTTTTAATTGCTCTAAAATAGAGTTTTTAAAGATATTTTTTTATTTCTAGCAGAGTATAAAAAATATAACCCTAATTAATTATTTTTTCAACCGCCAACGTTAGTCACATAACCTTTTTCAACAAATATAAGAATAATTTAGAATATAATAGTAGTTCTATGGTCTTGCTAACGATGTTTTTTAAGAGAATTGGTTAAAGATTTCATAAAAGAATATTTTTTTTCTTAAAAATAAGCGTTATTTTTATCAATATAATAATTACAACAACTTTTTTTTATAAAAAAAATACTTCTTTTAATTTCTTATCTAGTGCTCTTAGAACACTCATTAAGATCCTTCTGATAACATGCAAAATACAATGTCTTAATAGTTTGTTTTCCAATTATTTTAGAGTCAATTATTGTGTTTTGCACGATTATTGTTGGTATTTTGATGTGTTTAAGGAACATAGGGTGTAAAAAGCAAAAGTGAAGAAAAAGGAGGAAAAGAAAGAAATCATGAGTTCTGCTCTTTAGCCAAATGGTTTTGCTCATTTCTAAAGAAAATGACCAAAATGCCCCTACACATGTTAACTCACGCTAGTGTTAAATTTGTGTGAGTTAACTCACGCAGAGATTTACACAGGATTTAAACTAACGTGAGTTAACTCATGCTGAGAGTGAATGAGATTTGCACTAGCATGAGTTAACTCACGCTGCAGAAGTTAACTCACGTAGGGATATTTTGGTCATTACACTTGAAAATGAACAAAACCATCTAGATAAAGAGCAGTACTCAGAAATCATAACCACGTCACAAACCCAACAACCTTTGACAATTTTGTGCTGAAGAATTAGACTATAAAAAGATATTGAGACTCTCATTGTGAAAAAACGCTAGCCATTGAATTTAATTAAAGGTTCCAACTTTTTTTTCCTTTATTTTTTTTCTTCTCTTTGCATCGCTGCCTTAGCTTTTGCTACTTAATTCCATTCCCCATGTTAATTTGATGGTGTCGTACTATATATTTATATTCCATATTCCTGTGTGGCATTTTGATTGAATTCCAAATTGCTTGCAATTAACACCGTGCGGTGCCAATCTATTCAAATCAATCTGCAAATATATTGTTGCGGTTTTATCCTTATTTTTGGTTGCACGTCCTTTTTACTCTAACGAGAATTTAAATATTTGTTTTGAAAAATTCTGCTTTGCAAGTTAAAAAGTCTACTACAAAAGTAGAGACACTGAGATATTGTTTACGCATCGAAAGAGCCAAAACGATATCCGACTTAAAAAAATTCAGATTTTTAATTGAAAAAGTTAAAGCGAAAGCACTTCTTTTCATTTAATCAAGAATTTATTGAATTAAGAATAGAGAATTTTTAAGCTTGTAACTATACACTACGAAAGTAGGGAGTTATGCGCCTAAAATTTTTAACAACGTATTGCAAAAGCAAACAAAGTCTCTTGTTCAATATTTTCTACAAAAGTTTTATTTCTCTCGTTACTATTTAGTTAGTGCAAAATTACTCGAGTGACAGAAGTCGACGGAAACCATCGTTTTGGTCTCTACTCGTCAATTAATTAATTAAAATCAATTTTTATTTTCCGCGCGAAACCAAAATATTTTTGACCCGCCTTATACTAAAACAAGAAGCAGTACTTATTAAATTGGTCTTTGTGGATACGATACTTTTTATACTAAAACCGACATAGCTGTACACTTGCGGCCCTGTCACCTTAGTTTTATAATTTTTTATAGTGTTATGAATGAACTATGTGAAGACAATAATATTATATAAATAGGATCAAACTACATAAATATCAAAGGTTTGGTTAAAAATACGATAAGCAAGTGGAGGCAGGTTGACCCCATTGCCCTCATATTGAATCCGTGCCTGACTAGATGAGACACCTTCTCGCCTTTCTTACATCTACAGATAGAATTGAAGAGAAGGAAATTGTTTTAACACTTCACATCCCTACCCTGATAACTAAATGCAAGTCCAACCACTTGAAAACCAAACTACAAATTTTTTATGACTTTGGACAAGATGCGGACAAATGGCTAGTTGATTCAACCTCATTAAAACACCTAACATAACATTGTTGATGTATATCTCTAATTATGTCTCTCCTCCACAATTTTACTATAGTGAGTGATTTCACAAAAGTATATGCAAAATCTGGTAGTTATTTATTTAAATCAACATGCTACGTTTTTGAAATAGATAATGATTTAACTAAACCAAATCGAGAAAATATATGATCTAAACCGAGTGTAACATCCTCAATGCAAACCGAAATCCAACTGAAAATTTAACTATTATTAAATTTTTGGGTGACTGGGTTCCCAGGTTGACTCGTATCCATCAACACTTTTAGTTAGGGTACTTCCAAATTTATTTAAATTTTTAATCTCCAATTTTTTGTATTTCCTATGCGGAGACATTAGTAAATTAGTGGTTAAGATAGTTTCTAGAGCTTCTACTTGAGCTCTGAACCTCCTAATTTTATAGCTTCTTCAACGTCTTTCAACTCATCAACTTAATTAAGGGACACTTACTAATAATGATACCATTTTTTTAGGGAACTAATAATAATATCATTATTCTATTGCATATTTGCATATATGTTGATATATTTTTATATACATTTATGCATATAATCTTGCCCCACTAATTAAAATTTTAGATTCCTCTTTGTTTTATATAACTATTTAGATGTATATATATAAAAGACTTTTCCTATGTTGTTTAGATACCAACTTGATTATATATCATAGGAGGAAGAAAATTTTACATTAAGTTGTTAGGAAATATTCTAGTTCGAGTTTTCTACATCCGTAGGTAATCAAGTACATATGCATTAAATCAAAATTGACATAACAATATTAATACAATTATCAAATAAGAGGTAGAACAAGACTACTTCACTAAGTGTCATCTCCCTAACTCCCCTTATTTTCTAGGTGAGAGCCATGGTTTTAATATATTATATAGAGATAGATAGAGCAAAGATTATGCATAGTAAAAAAAAAGGATTTAACTATATTACAATATAACCATATAGTAATTAGCATAGGAATTATTTTGTTATGTTAGAAAAATCTACAATTTTAATGATTGTAGAAATAAAAAAAAATTGGAAGCAAAGGGGACACCAATTTCCCTGAACCTCTTCCCAATTTTCTTTTCAATTTCACATATTACCGCAACAACTACATCATCAACCCATCTTTGTTGCTTCTCCCTTCAAACATGAAAAACTTGATATTGTTTATTTAGTAGATTTCATGTGAAGAATCAACTATTATGTTGGTTGGTTGGTCTTCTTCGTAGACTTATCAAAGAGTAATATGCTCCACTTGGCCCTTTAGACAATAAAGATGAATGTGTTCCTTTCCCAACAACACTTCCCTTATCCAAAACAGCAATCAAATCACAGTTTTGTATAGTACTCAACATATGTGCCACAACCACACTTGTCCTTCCAACCATGACCCTTTCTAAAGTATCTTGGACTAATTTCTCTAATTGACTATCAAGTGCACTTGTTGCTTCATCCAAAAGCAACACATCTGGATTCTTTAATATAGCTCTAGCTATTGCAATTCTTTGCTTTTGACCACCACTAAGTTGAACTCCTTTATCACCACACAGTGTATCATAACCATCTTTTAAGCTTGATATGAAATCATGAGCATTTGCAGCCTTTGATACCTCTATAATTTGACTCTCATCAACCTTATCAGCATATGCTCCATATGCAATATTTTCTTTTATGGTACCACCAAACAATGTTGGTTCTTGACTCACAAGTGCAATGTGTTTCCTTAATGACCTTAGATTATAAGTCTTTATGTCTCTGCCATCAATTGTCACCATCCCTTCAAGAGGATCATAGAACCTCTCAATTAGCCCTATGATCGTCGATTTTCCAGAACCACTTCCCCCTACCAAAGCCGTTGATTTTTCGCCATCAATTTTAATCGAGAATCCTTGAAAAATCATCACATTAGGTCTAGCCGGATATGCAAAATATACATCACAAAGTTCGATTTTTCCTATTAACTTTTCAGCTTTGTAACCTTCTATTTCATCGGGCTCGATTTTCGTATACCTATCAAGGATTGTGAAAACCGATCCAATGGCATCAGAACCTTTAACAAGATCATTTGTCATGCTACCAGCATCAGCAATAACTTTTCCGGTACTTACCAAAATTATAAAAGTTTTAAATAACTCCTTAGCCGATATATAACCTTGCGACACAAGTTTTCCACCATACCAAAAGCTCAAAGCATAAGTACAAAATTTGATACTTTGTGAACATGCAAGCCCAATGCCAGCAAACCAAGATTGTCTAATACTTTCCTGACTTGGGCCTTGCTGGGCTTTTTCAAGCATTTTAAGAATCATGTCTTGAGATGAAAAGCATTGATGATTCTTGACATATTCTTAAGAAGGACACGCCTTGTGTAGAAACAACATATGATAATTGGTTGAATTGCTATTATAACAATGGCTAATCTCCATGCAATAATTAGGCCCATGGTGAATGCTATTACAACTGCTGAAATTGTTTGTATGACTAGAGCCAATCTATCACCCACCAAAGATCTTACCCGTGTAAGTGTTAAAAAAAAGAATTTAATAGGGATGCACACTATTAATGTAAAGAGAAATGATATTTGTACAACCATTTTTGTACAACTTTCTCTTTCATACTCACACTATCTTCTTATTCTCTCTCTTCCTTTTTCTCTCTCCATTGTTTTTGGCTAATGAGAAGAGAGAACAACAAGGTTGTCCCAAAAGTTGTACCAAAATAGTTGTTCAAATATCATTACTCTAATGTAAAATAGTTTTACGGCGTCATCCATTGAGAACTCATGATATTATCACGTAAGTTCACTCTCTAATCACTATTTAAAAACTCAACTTTTATATTTGAACACCCTTTAACTTTATACACCTATTCAACACTTTATTTGTTCTCTATCTTTCTCTTCCTATTACATCAGCAACATATCACATCTATCACGTTAATCTCTCCCTCTCTTTCTCTCTTAGAGTGTCAAAGGGTTTTTGGGTATCTATCAATCTTTTTTCCTTAAAAATAACCGTAAATTGTTTAATTCTCATTAGACGTTGATATATAATTAGTTTACACTGACTATGTATGTCCTCTTTTCTAACAAATAATAATATCATATGTGACTATACATTTCTCAAAATCCTTAAAAAAAATACACCCTTCAAAATGACGAACAATAACAATTAGTGATAGTCCCTAAAAAAAGAAACAATTAGTGACAGAAAAAATAACTAGGTTATTGAAAGATGCTTGTCTAATTGGGGCAGTAAGTAAATACAACGAAGCTAACATGAAAAGTTAATCCAAAATCTAAAATCCTTTCTTAAAATTTGTAATTTTAGTGATAATTGAATGAGTCATACAATGATATGAAAAGATAAAAGAGCACTCTGTGTCAAACTCCAAAGTTCATTCACCGGTTATTTCTTGATCCCTAAAAAAGCATCCAAAGATCTATTTATACACTAACATATAAACTGCATTCTTATTATTACTAGATCATAATGAACTTTTTTTTTGAATAAAATAGATCATAATGAACTTTGTTATCCCTATTGTTACTATTATATAGTAATTGAACCTTTCACTTCAGCGTTATTTGTTATCCGTTGGTGCTTCGTCTTTGTTAATGCTATCACACACATTATAGGGTCAACATGTTTTGCAAACTGAATCACAGCTATTGAGTACATTTATGTTTATATCAGAATACAAAATTGAAAGCAAATAACCCTCTATTCATTTTTACTTTCAACTTGTGAAGAATTTATTTTTCTTATTTCATTCTCGTTTTTAAAATTCAATGCAAAATTGAAAGTTGATTACCCTTCTAATTTTTATATAATATATCTCTAACATAAAATAAATATTTAAAATAAAATTGAGGAGACATACCACATTGGCTTCTTTGGCAAGTCTAGGGCAAATTGAACCTGTAGAATTTTGATCTTCATCAAACCAACCAAATTCAAATGTGAGTATCTTGGAAAACATTTTTTCTCTAACCCTCTTAGTCAAGTACTCTCCCATGTAAGCAAAGCTATAATGTTGAAGCACATTAACAACCCTAGAAAACAAAGTGCATAAATCCTAATTTGCTTCTTGATCTCATCATGGTCTTCCAAAAAATAAACCGATATAACAAACCCCATTCCAAATGAATACACAGGTTGAATTGCACCGAATAAAACCACATTTATACAACCCAAACATGTTTGCTTCCACTCTGGTCCATTCATTGCCAACAACCTTTGAAAGGAAGGAACCTCAAACTTCTTCTTGTTTTTACTATTATCATTATTATCATCATCAACTACAAATGTAGTAACAACATCTTCAACAACATTGTTATAATTAAAAACATCATCATTGCCTCGCGTTATTGAGTTGAAAGAGCTACAAGGACTCGCGAGTCTACAAGTACTCATGTTTTGCATGTGATCTTTATTCATGATAGATGGGGTGTCGTCTGTTTGGTCCTTTTTTGTTTGTTGAAGATGAACAAGGGAGGCATAAAGAGAATTTTCATCTTGCACTAGGCTTTCGTGAGATCCTGTTTCCACAATCTTACCATTTTGAACAACTGCAATGATGTCTGCATTTTGGATGGTGGATAGGCGGTGAGCAATGATTATGGTGGTGCGTCCAACTGTGGCTTTGTCTAGAGCTTCTTGGACAACTCTTTCGGATTCCGAATCGAGTGCACTTGTTGCTTCATCTAGCAATAGAATTTTTGGCATTTTTATTATAGCTCTTGCAATGGCAATCCTTTGTTTTTGTCCCCCTGACATTTGAACTCCTCTCTCCCCAACCTGTAGTAGTAAACATGCAGCTAATAATGTGTCAGCCATCAAGTAGGAATAAAAGAATTTTAAATGTGAATAAGTTAATTTGAGGAGCAATTTTTACTTAGGCACAAACCCAAATCAAATTTATTTGGGCACACACAAATGTAAAAGATTAAAAGAGAAATGATTTAGTTGCATTATTTAAATCTCTTATCTTTTAATTTTTTTTTTATTTGTGAGTGTGTACCTAATTAAAATTGATTTGGAGTTGTGCCCAATTAGAATTTGTCTAATTTGAGAAAGGATGGGAAAATTCTTGCATAAACTACAGAGGATAATTAGGTCTGATGGAGTAGCCATTGTTTGTAATAATTAATTTAGGGAAAGTCTACTGACGTCTCCTCGAATCACTCTTTATAATTTGATTTGTGCTAAGAACTTACCAGTAAAGGAATATTAAAAACACCAATTTTTAAATTTATAGTTACTAAAATACTTGGAAAAAGAATGGGGAAGTATTCGTGCTACTTATGCCTCAATGTCATTGTCTTTTATCCCGTTAGCAAATCGGTTAAAAGTCAATGTACTTTAAGAGGTAAATTTCTAGCCACTAGACTATTTGACCAAACACAAAAGTCAATATATTTTAAGTTTTATAGTTCCATGGCACCTCCAGTGGAATTTAAATATGTTAGTTTATCCGTAACTCTTTACCGTAGTTCTAAATTGCACTCTACAATCGCACTTATGTTATGGCCACAAGATAAAGATTTTAGAGGTTTTTCCAACGACTTTGCAACAACAATTGTTGTCACATAATGTCTTTTTGAGGTTTCTTCAGGGTTGGTTGAGTGGGGAAAGATTATATGTGGTCTTTTGTTAATCCGACATTTAGTTGTATGATTCATCTAGACAACCCGTAATGCTATTTTGTTTTCAGGTAAACCTTTTGATGAGAGAGAACTGGTTGATAAAATCCAGTTTTCCTCA
>Ga0228710_1002609_pt1 | contig 28499 bp, 19 predicted proteins | sample MedpolnodulmetaG_FD_177995 | JGI IMG/M metagenome (GOLD analysis project Ga0228710, IMG submission 177995) | Root nodule microbial communities from Medicago polymorpha collected in Santa Monica, California, United States - pink nodules | ecosystem: Host-associated > Plants > Roots > Nodule... | reverse complement strand
TCAATGGCAAGCATCAAACTTGATCATATTTCATGAATAAGTAGTGGGAAAAAAGATAAAAATATTCAAAGGTTCATATTGTTTGTAAATTACAACTATCCTAGCACAGGCTTCTTGTTTTTGACAACATTATCCCAGGTTTGTCATCTGTTTGATAATTTAAGAGATGCTATTTGAGTATTTTCCCATGGATGAATTCCATACATTCATCCTCATCAGCAAACAATCAAATATAAGCACGCTGTCTAGATATTCTAATCTTACCTATTCTTTTTAATGAAATGACACAGTAGAAATTGAGGGTATTAGAAAAGAAACATTCCGAGAGAAAAAAATTAGTAAATTAACTTACAGAGCTGTAGTCAGAGTGCTTAATTGCCCGAGAAAAATCATCAGGGAGAACATTGTTGGGCACTAAATCCTGGTACATAATAGCAGATATTATACATTAGAACCAAATACAGGTGCCAGAGAAATTTGAATTTACGGCTAGTTTGAGAATTTACCATGAAAGTTTTATAAGGTGTTGCATTAGACAGAACAACTGAAGCATGCACTTCAGTACCATCAGCAAGAATCACCTATATGTAAGCCATGTTGCCAAAATTTATTGTTATGATTCACCATAAAAACCCACTTGATTGAGTAAAAACGGACAAGACTAACCCCGCTGACAGTGCTAGAGTTTTTGATCAACAACTGAGAGACCTATAAGAATGCAGAATATCACAGGTGGTTAGAACCTCAGCAGAAAATATAACGAAAAGGGCGGGGAGGGGGAAGTCGGAAAAGAGAAGAACCACTTATTGTCTTATCCCTCTTTTGTTTTTTATGAACTAAAATTATTACTATTTATAAGATATTTCAAGTCGTTTTTATTATTTGGTTAGGAATAAATTTAATTAGGAAATAGTCTTTTCAACAATCAACTAGTAGATACAATAGCAACAGCAATCAAAAACCTTTGGCCAGTAGGTGGACTGCTGCAGGGATTAAATGATGTCATATCCTGTTATGAATCATGTCTAAAATAGACCATTTATATCCAAGTTTCATGACCACCATTGTTGTGAATAGACGTATACGCTGTAATTATGTGTGTAATAGTTGTATCCAACCATTAATCAGGCCCGATAGGTGCGTAGAGTAATCTATATAAACATATTAGCGTCTGTAATCTATTTACTACTAAAATAATATCAGAAATATTTTCTACAACTATCCATGGTGCCTATAACCATAATATGCTGTAAAATTCTGCTTGTTAGTTGGATTACCCTTGACAAATCTTTTTCTATTTTCTGGTTGAGTTTAAGATCCAAGCCACTAAAATATCAGAGTCTGCTCAAAATGTGACAGTTTTTTTTTTTTTTGAATCGAGCTCAGAAGGTGACAGTTGATGCCAAATATGGAGAGATTAGGAAGAAGTCAATTTGAAAGCTAATAGAGATTCTTGATGATGACAAACCTCGGCATTCGTTGCAACATGTGCTCCAGCTGCCACAGCAGCACTAGCGATAGCCTTGGATATTGAGCCCATTCCACCTTCAACATATCTACATTGAATAATGGCATGTTATTGACTCACTTTGAATAAATAGTATAAAATAAAGCTATAGTCAAAGGATAGCTAATTAATTGAAAAATGTCTAAACTATAAATTAGGTAACTGTTGGTCAGAAGTTATTTGAGAATATCTTCTTCAGCTAGAAATGCCAGTGATATTTATTCAAAAGTATGAATGTAATTGTATATATGCATGAAATGCATGTTTTTTTCTGTACAAAAAAGAAAGACAGAAGTGGAGACGAAAGAAAATTCCATTCAACATTGAAGAAGATAAAAAAATAAAATAAAATAAAAAAAGCGAAAACTCCATCTTGGGGTTATAGGGTAGTGTGGAGGTTTTAGCATACCACCAGTAATTTGTGATGCCAGGGATATTGCAATACTTAATAAAACTACTACATTTACTGTTCAGAATAAAGGTCAAACATGAAATGTAAATTCTAGTTTCACAAATGCTAAGGAATAATGATATTGATGTCTTCTTTTGGCCCTGAAAGAATTGGAAGGCAAAGGTACTTTTACACAGAATTTTATGTGCCACCCCAAGCTGCATAATACTTACATGTTGGATTGGCAGGTATTATCAAATTTTACTATTTTAGACCCTTTAGCAGCATGTTTGTTGATAAATTTAGAATTAGGAAAATATTATTTCAAATTACTCTAGCAAAGGAAAAATATTTTTGTGTAACATGCACCAAAAAGTACTTCTAAATTTTATTTCAAATTATTCCAGCATAGGAAACGTATTTTTGGCAAATAACAGTATTCCATTCTCACTATGCTCATTATAAAATATCAACCTAGCAGCAGAGATACATACGACCAAATTCCACGTTCTCCATCAGATTCTCCCATTACATGATGTAGCAGAACATAACCACTTCCTGGGGTGTGGACACTGGCCTGCATTACAGATTTAGAAATATTATATTCACCATGAAAGATGAAACATTTCTATTCATTTTTTATTGGAGAAATCGAGTAGGATGGTTATACTACAATTTACAAATATCGAACACACATACACACTCTCTCTCTCACACACAAACACACAAAGAAGGATGAAGAAACTCATGCATATTATATCCTGAAAATGTTTTTTCAATATGATGCATTTTTACACTAGAGATAACAGCTCTTACCGTAGATCCTATCACAGCATCTGTTGCAAGTGTTGCCTTCAGAACATCTGCCTGCAGAAATAATGTCAAACAAAACTAGATATTACACCACTAAGTGAAGGTAAATATAGCAACAGAAACTTACAGCAATAATCAAAAGATGTATAAGAGTTTTTAACGAAATGGTCTACCTCAACTTGAAAGTGATTATAAGGGGTACTTTGCCCATATATCTAGTCAATGAGGGCTCTCAACAGGCCCTCTTGAACACAAGAACGGACATATAGAATATGAAGTTTGCAGGACTAGACATCTACGGGTAGCCCAATATTAGGTTTCCAATAGGCTTCAATTCAACATTAGAATTGACAGCATACTAGGCTTAACTCAACCTAAAAAATCAGCTTAATTGTGCTGGATTACCCAAGTCATTACATAGGCAACTTTAACCATATATTGAGTGTGAGATCTTAACAAAATGTAATAAAGGAATAGATGCCAATAGATGGAAGAACTACTAGAGGATGGTGTCATGTCATGGATGGAAACAAGATAATGTGCAATTTTAATTCATTAAACCAAAATGCAGCCGGTGTCTAGTTGAACCAGTCAGTTAGGAAATTAAAAGGAAGTTCTACAAACTTCAGAGACACAAGATGTGATCACAGTCTAAAACCTAAGAGAATTAAGATATATGTACTATTTAAAAAGCATATTCAGAGTTTTCAAAATGAAGGGCAAAATGAAAAGGAAAATGAGTCGTTCGTTTTAGATAAGAATGTTTAAAAGACCATAAGATTACCTCAAACCAGTTATTCAATACTTTCGAAGCTGGGGACAACAAAAGGTCCATAAAGTCCCTGCCAAATAAAAAAAACAGATATTATGTAGATTGTTGCTGCAATTCATAATTTTAAATTACTAGTTACTGTTTCAGTTAAGTATTCACAGCAATACCAATTTACAGCTTATAAAAACAAAAATTTGAAATTCATAATCCTAATATAGAAACAAACACTTACACCATATCCTTTTGCCCCATGGAGGCAGCATGCCGCAAACAACTGGCCCAAAATACTGAATTCTGTAATTTATTCTTCAGTTGTTCATTAAGAGATGACTTATGTTGCAAAGATTCAGGTGGAGATGAATCAAGCACTAGATCCATGAATTTACAGAAGGTCTCAAGCTGACTCTCGTATCTGAATGATGAAAACAAAAGAATTAAGAATAATGAAAGGAACACATGGGCGAAAAAAAAACAGACAAATCATGGCATTCAATCAATGCAGCATTAAGATAAGTATGTCAAATTGAATTCATCAAAAAGGCTAATAAACTAAGGAGAAAACCTAGGTGCAGTTATATAGGTCCTTTTCGTATGTTCTTAACTTTTTTTTTTTGCTTAATCGTATTTTCTTAACTTAACCACCCATGAATCATGATTTCCTCAAATCTATAATTTTCTCATGGATTTTAATAACCACAAAAGATGTATTTTTTTTAAGTCAAAAACCATACAGAAAGCACCGAAGTAAACGCACCTCTAGGAACTAACTGAAGATATAACACCAACATATTCCGAGCAAATTACATGAAGTACATACATTTTTAACAAGACAAAACAAACAATACTTCAATTTTATGATTATCTAACATAAGCTATTAGATCATAATCTAAATCTATTCTATGGCATTGTTTGAGTAAACCTTCAATTCTATTTAGTCCTTCAAAGATTTAATCACATTAATCATTTTAAGGCTAGTTCCTAAAGTATCACCGCAAATACTATCTATGATGTTTTGATTGAATGCATGTGTAAACAAGTTTTACATTCTAGGTGCATATAATTATAAATTAATCTATAATATCTTAGTTTAATATAAAAATATATACTTGGGATAAGCATCTGCATCAGCTTTTGAGAATTTAGAAATCTGAGAGTGATTAAGATCCTTATCAGGTCCTAAGAGAAGATATCTTCCATCAAGACACGGTGTAAACGACGAAGGATTTCTCTTCAGAAGCTTCAATCCATGCTTAGCCAACTCCAATTCATTGATAACTGCAGGCCGGAGAAGGCTTTGGAGGTAACTGCAGCGAGAAAACTTGAAACCTGGAATAATCTCCTCAGTTACGGCGGCTCCGCCGATTATGTGGCGGCGTTCGAGGACGGCAACGGAGAGACCTCCACGTGCTAGGTATGCTGCTGCTGTTAGGCCGTTGTGGCCGCCGCCGATGATTAGTGCGTCCCATTTCTTGTCCGTCAATGCGGCGGCGCTGCCGTAGATGGTGGTGGTGAACTTCCTTCGCCACATTTGGTGTGTTTGTGATGATGGAACAGATGAAGGTTTTAGTTTGACTGTCGAGTGTTTTATGTTTCTGGAGTTTATTTATTACTTCTGTTTAATCGCCACTTAGTATTTGATTTGTGTTTTAAATAAGTTTTTGATTCTATGAATATCTTAAAAAAATACTAATTTATTGTAAAGGTGGTGTTTGATTCTTTTTGTGCGTTATAATTATTTTTTTAGTGGGTGATCTATAAAAAAAAATTGAACAAGAGTGAACTATAAATTCCATGTAAGCGTTTTTCGAGTAATGAATTCTCTAGACTTTTTATTATCAATTTTCTTCCACAAGGGTGTATTGGATTAGGATTATATGGAATTTTGAAAGACTTTTTAATTATGAAAAAGTCACGTGATATTCAATTAAGACTCTTTGCAATTTAAAAAAAGTCTTGTGGTATTCAATCAAGACTCTTTGTCGTTTTAAAAAAGTCTTGAGGTATTCAATCAAGACTTTTCATCAATTAAAAAAAGTCTCATGGTATTCAAAATCATTCAAATTTTGAAGGACTGTTTAATAAATTGGATTTTGATGGATTTTGTGGGATTTTTTAGTGAAATTTTAACAAGAAAAAGTCACATGAGATTTCTTGAATTTTTTTTTTAAAGTTTACTATCTCTTTCTTATCTCTTCTCTCTCCATTCTCTCTCTCTCCCTTCTCTCTTTGTCTCTCTCTCTCTCTCTTCTCCCTTCTCTCTCTCCCCTCTCGCTCACTCTCCTCTCTTCCCCCCTCTCTCTCCCTCTGTCTAGCTCTCATAAAAAAAATAAAAAATAAGAGTCTGTATTGAGAATATTATGATAGAGAGTGTGTTGTAATCATTTATTTTCAATGAGTACTTGAAATCCATAAAATCTTTTGAAATTTTATAAATCCATAAAATCCTTTAAAATCTTATAATGTAAATCCATTGAAATCCAAATTGAAAATCCTGATAGTCTTTTAAAATCATGAAAGCCATTAAAATCCTACAAAATCTTTTAAAATCTTTGAGACTTTTTTAAGCAAAAATTATCCTTTAAAATCCTAATCCAATACACCTCCTAAGTGTTGGTCTTCAAAATTCAAATATTTTTTTTGCGACTTTTTGCGACTTTTTTTTTTGGTTGGTAGATGCGACTTTTTGTCTTTATTTTTATTATAAATCATTTCAAAAAAATATTTGTGTTTTATTATTTATAACTTAATGATATCAATCCGCCGTTGATTGCAGTTTTAGACCCCTAACTTTTCCAAAGTTACGATTTTGACCCCCTAAGAAAAAACTACGAAACAGCCCCCTAAGTTTTGCAACTGTAGCAGTTTTGACCCCTCAAGGCAAAAAAAATAAAATAACACGTGGCACCTCACTTAGGGTGCCACATCAGCGTAGACCGAGTCAATATCAGCCTTGGGGGCCAAAACTGCTACAGTTGCAAAACTTAGAGGGCTGTTTTGTTTTTTTTTAGGGGGTCAAAATCGCAACTTTGAAAAAGTTAGGGGGCTAAATCTGCAATTAAGCATATTTTTTCCTTATCATACCCTTTATTACTCTTTATTTTCTATTCTTTTAGTAATTTATTATTAATAAATGATAAATTTGTAAAATCAGTGGTTAGTTATCTTTTTAATTTTAATATTTGTGAAAATGTAATAACCATTTATAATAATAAAATACGGAAGAAACATAACATTTTCAATTACATTATTTATATCTAAGTTGTTATTTATTGTAGCCTCCAGCTCCTGATCTTCGGGAAACCACGCTTTCGCCCACTACCACGCATGGCTTCGAAAAACCCTTCCTTTAAGGTTTGCTTCATTTCCCGTTATATCCTTTATTATGCACCCTTTATATTTATCAACATTCATGTTTATTTATATTGCAACAGATTATTTTGGGTTCTTCTTCAAAAGCTCGCAAACAGATTCTTGCTGAAATGGGATACGAATTCTCAATAATGGTATGTTATTTATTATGCATTCTGTCAAACTACGCCAATTTACTTGTATGATTAAAGAAATTGAAATTGTTTAGTTTGGTTTATGTAATAATTAGACTGCAGATATTGATGAGAAAAGCATTAGGAGGGAAAAGCCTGAAGATTTGGTTGTAACATTAGCTGAGGCTAAGGTATATATATATATATGCTTTCTTTCTTTTCATCTATTATTTCACTTGTCAATTCTGAATCCTTTTTGTCCCTTATATTTTGAAGCATTGACACTTCTCATCGAAGGGGTGTATAACACGTGTCAACACTTGACACGATACCGACACATGTGATTGTATTCAGTTAGTCGATTTTCTCAAATTATTACCAGTGACGATGTGTTATTCTTTGGTTTCTGTGTCTGTGCTTCTTAGCTCTATGTGTATATGTAGTAAACTTAGCAGTTATTAGCTATCCAATGACTGGTAAATCGTTGTGCATTGTCTCCTTTATGCTTAAAAACTGAAGAATAGTTGAATTATAGATTACTTAGTTGAGAACACTTGGGTTTTTTTGTTTGAGAAAAAAAAAAGAAGATAAAAATCAATGTGAGGAGGGAAAATGGAGTGAGATGAAATGATTTTGGTTTTTGTTTGTTGGTTGTACAATGATCGAAAATCTATACCAGTTCATTTGTATGTTTGGTTCCACGTAAAGAGGGGTCATAATTTATTCTGGAGGTGTAGAATTGATTCTGATATGTTTGGTTGCTTTCGTGTTGAATTGATTTTGTTTTTAGAATTGATTCTACTTGAAGCTAGGATTTGTAGCTTTTGAGTCTAGAATTGATTTTTATACACAAATTTATAGTGCAACTGACTTTTACATGAATGAATCCAATCATAAATCACTTTACCTTCAACTCACTTTTAGTCAGAATCAATTTTACATAATGAAGTTAATTAAAATCAATTGTTATCACTGCAGAACCAAACATACTGAGCGATTGAAGTTTTTAGGGTGAATCATCCTAAAATTTTACTATATCTAATTTGAAGTAATATTCATTTTGAACTTTTTTAATCTTGTCAAATCTGCTCACTGTTGAACTTGAAAGGCTGAGAAAGACAATGGAAACACAAGTTCATATTTGTTGTTTGATTTCTAATGTTTATTTTGGAAGAACCAATCTAAGGTCTTTGCATCTGATTGTTGTGACTGATAACACAACAAATTGCAGATCGTTGTCCCTACAAGACCATAAACTTTCTCTAATAAGAACCTAAATAAGTTAAATGATAGAAAAGTATATCATAAAGTTGAGAGGTTGTGCTCAATTTGAAGTTAAATTTAGGGATCTAACCTTGATATACTTCTTTAGGCTGATGCTATTGTGCAAAGGCTCCTTACTGATGGTCAATTGGAGGCAGATGCTCCTACAACATTGTTAATCACTGCAGACACTGTATGTATTCTTCTTTCCATCTTTCGGTATTTGTTTGTTTCAAGTTTCAACTATGCAGCATTGATAAGAAATGACAGCTAATTTAGTTGTGTATACATGAAGAAGAAGAAGAAGAAAGGCGTGTCTTCGGTTTTCCTTTTTACAGATAATATCTGTGACTATTTCTGTTCCTGTCTGCCAACTTACTTAGTCTCATTGAGAATGCTGTCCACCCCAGCTCACATTCTAATGCTATTTACAATCGTATAAATTAATTTAGCTTTGTCAAAATAAGAATACGTGGTCAAAATAAAGGAGAGAATGACCAATTTGGTGTTGGGAAAGTTTGTGATATGACTCTCCTCCCGGAAAAGAACCTGAGTTATATACCTCGAGTCGCCCAGTTGGGAGACAGTCCAATCCTGTGTGAATTAAGTCGAACATCCTGCTTCCGACTTGGGGATTAATTTCATAGTGAACACACAGGGCCTAGTTGTGGGGATAACCTGGGTACCTATTAAGGTCAAGTCTCTAATTACAGTAGGTTAGCATAAAAAATAAAAAATAAAAATAGTGGAGAGAATGTACATTTCGAACAAAAAGTATGGAATTGTCCAAAGCAGAAGTTTACTAGATGTTCCCTAGCCATGGACTTCGTTCTCCACTCTCTTATATGGAACAGATAGATATCCAGAGAAAGAGGACATTAACTAAAGCAGGTGAACCTACATAATATATAAATAAAACTTGGTTGTGTTTCTAGTGTATTAATATAAGCCTTCTTCTGTGCATAAACTAGCCCGCTCAAATTGAATCGGGGAGAGTCGAGCCCGAGACCTTGAGGAGGAGCACACTCCAAGGTCCCAAGCCAACATCACCAGACCAACCCAAGTGGGTTCTTCTGTACATATTTCATTACGTACGGTGTAAACCGGGCCAAATATTTGGCTCAGACACTGCAGTTTATTCTTACTTTCTGAGTCTATGTCTTCATTTCCCGAGCATCTCATTCTATATACATCTGCTCAAAAGTTGAGTTACAATATTTTTTTTTTTCTGGTGAGATTTTGAGTTACAATCTAAATCCTATATGACCTTTTCCTAATTTTCTTTTGGCTGAAGTCTAAACCTTTGTAAACTTATTATGTTGCTACAAATAAATGTTTTGTAGGTTGTGGTATATCGAGGAATAATCAGGGAAAAACCAACTAGTGAGAAAGAAGCACGGGAATTTGTAAAAGGTTTGTATGAATTTTAGCCCCCCCTTTTTTGTTGTTGGTAATTATAGGCAGATGTAACAGCCACATTCACAATTGTGTGATTTTGCAGGATATTCTGGTAGTCATGCAGCTGTGGTAGGATCTGTTGTGGTGACTAACCTTGTGACCGGAAAACGTTATGGGGGATGGGAGAGTGCAGAGGTACAAGTTGCTGCTAACCTAGAGCTCATTTATAATCTAGATTGCTAGATTTTAGGAAGCATCTTGTATATTAGATGCTGCAGATGCTTTTTCAGAAACTCATTATTTCTCTTCAGCCTTCGCAGATAACTTGACTGACATTTGTAAAATTGTTCATATATGACAGGTTTATTTCCTTGAAATACCAGACGAGGTCATTGATAATCTGGTAAATGTTTTTAGAAGTACACTTTTCACCCTTGGACTGAGCAAAGTATGAAGGTGAAAAGAGTACTTTAACCGGTTTCTCAAAACATTTGATCTTTTGAAATTTTCTTTCAGGAAATTCTTGTCAAACCAAATACTATATGAGTTTTCTTATTTGATGGGAGCTTCTCAGATTGATGACGGAGTTACGTTCAATGTTGCTGGGGGTTTGATGCTGGAACATCCATTGACGTTACCCTTTGTGGATGCGGTGGTTAGTTATCTTGCTTTCTCAATTACACTAACTCTCAAAAGCATATGCATGCACATAATAACAAGACCACATTGGCGATATGCATTCTTTGCACAGTAGAGACTTGTACCCTCGTTGCCATCAAAATTCAAAACGATTCATGATGTAAATTACTTTAATACCTTTTTTCTTATCCTCCAATTTTTACATTTTCCAAAATCTTTTTCCCCTTTTTTGGGGGCTTTCTTTTATGACTGCAAAAAGCAAATATTTGTAGCTTTAGCCTTCACTCATTTCTCAGACATCTATGCCAATGATTTATGCCAGGGTGATGTAATGTGGATTAATCCCTTTTACTCTGTTTTCTTAACAAATGATCTGTGTGATCCTTGTGGTAGGTTGGATCAACTGATACAGTGATGGGACTTTCCAAAGCTCTTACAGAGAAACTCATAATGGAAGCTCTATAGCTGCTGCAGTTGTAAAACTATATTCTGATTGATACCATGTGCTGGCTGACTGCGATATTACCTCGATGATATTCAAATGTTTTTATTTGCACCTATTTTGTAATACAAAATACAAACAAGAATCCTTGATACCTTGCTGAATTTTGTTTTATCATGAGCCAACAAAAGCTTGTACTTTATGCTCTTCTGTTTCTGGTATTGTTTCAGCATGAGGCTCCATGCCATTCCATAATTCAACCGTTCAAAATAATATTGAAATCTAAATGAACTAAATTTCAAAACGACCTGTGGAAATAGAAATTAATCCATGACAAGCTTGCTATTACATGTCAGAGAAGAGCTTCATCTTCATGGTTACCAGTTGTAACCACCACAGCGCAGCTTTCTGCTTATAATGGAAGAAACAATCTTATTGATTCAAGGTTGGTGAATCTATTCAAACCTCAACTTCCCAATTCACAAGTTTCCACTAAATCTATCATTGTGGACTTCCCAAGAGATGCAACATCGTAGAGAACAATGATGCCAATTCTCAATTGCCATTTACCCTCGCAATCACCGCCCTTGCTCTTTATCCTCCGTTACCAACTGCAACTCCACCTATGAAGCTCTGTTGTTGGCTTGCTAGTGAGGCCACCGTCAAACACACAATCTTCGATAATCCACCAATAGGTCCAATGCCTAGGGCCAAACTCTGTTTAATTCAAGCTCGTCGATAGTACCAGTATTATCTGTTAGGGAACAATTGTGGAGGACAAGGATACCAAATATTGCTCGAATCTAAACTTCAATCTCAGTATATCGGAGTCACGAACAACCCAACCAAACGAAGAACCTAATTTGGACAAATTTGGAGGTAAGATAGTTACAAGGAAGTTCTCGGCACATCTCACACGTATTGATCTTGCTTTCCCCTTCATGCTCAAGTTTCCTTTTAAGACTTTTCCATTAAATCGAAGTGTGTTTGATTTGCTTGACTGCAATGACCTTTACTTTCTACTCTACAAACATATCCTTATAATCAAACACACATTCAATACTATGAAGCAATCCTAAAACTCATATGGTTGTAGATTTCCTTCGAAATTGGAAGAGCTCTATATATATACTTCATGCAGGGTTTACAAGATAGGAACATCTACAGGCATTTAAAGCAAATAATTTAATTGCAAGAAAAATCTAGAGATAATAAGGTTGTTGTAGTTCATATAGCTAGAAATATTTAGAAAAAAGCTCCATAATTTTTTCCATTTTTTAGTTGGATTCACATTTTTAAGGATCGGTTTGGTCCGCAAGATAAAAGATAGGATATGATAATTATATCATATCTTATCTCAATCTAGAGTTTGATAACACATCAAGATTGGATAAGTTAATATTGGAACTTATCTTATCCTGCCTCACTTGTTCAAATTCCTATCATGAATATGAGCCATTAGGGCCCGTTTGGTGCACATGACAAGGGATACGATAGGATAAACTATCATATCCTTATTCAATTCGTTGTTTGGTGCACCAATAGGATATGATAAATTAAACTTATTTCTTATCATATCATATTCACCCTTTGTATTTTTAATTTTTAACTTTTGGTGGGTTAACAACCTGATATGATAATATCCCACATGCCTACTTCTTCTCTCTCTCTCTCTCCCTCCCTCCCTCTCTCCCTCCCTCTCTCTCTCCCTCCCTCTCTATTGTGCTATCTCTCCCAAAAATCTCTTCTCTCTTGTGCGCCTCCTACTTCATCATTTCATCCTATCATATCTTTATCATATGATGTGCATCAAACAGGCTCTTAGAATCCAGCATGATAGGATAAGGAAGCAATTTACTAATTTATCCCTATAAAGTATTCTTTAAAATAAAAAAAAATGAAAATGATAAAAGAAAAAATGTATTAAAATGATAAATAAAAAATATTACTAAATATTTTTTAAAATATGTACGAAAAATTAAACTTTTGAATAAATTTTTATATCGATATTTATAATTCTATAACAATCTCTTCTAAAATAAAATTGAACTTTTTAATAAGATATGAATATTTAAGCGCTAAAATCTTAAAAATTCATATTTAATTCATTACAGGTTAAAAAAAATTAAACTTTTACAAGAGAGATTTTTATAACTTACAAAATACGCCTGTAAAAAATTATACAAAATTTCGATGGATACACATGATTATACTTAAATACAGGGACCAAAAATTGGAACAGAAATTTTTGAAGGGATTAAAAATTGATGAAAAATTGTATAGGGACTAAAACATATTTAACCCATGTTTCTAATAAGCACAAGATAGAATAACTCTTATCATGTCTACATCATATCTTTATCCTGCTTTATATCCTATCATACGCATAAAACTGATCCTAAGTGGGAAAAAGTGGGGAATTTTTGGTTCGAACCCTAACCCCCGTATATTATTGTTCTACCAACTGAGTTGCAAATTCTTTAATAAACGGGCTTAAAACATTATTTATCGGCATAAAATTTAATTTCCATAATTCAAATAAATATATTTATTGTGACATTTTTTATTAAAAATATATATTTGTTTTTTGTTTTCCAATAGATAACACAAAATTTTAACCTAAACCCTACTTTGCATCCTATAAATTCCTCATAATCGTGTGTTGAAGCACCGCATCCTAAAGTGTAGATCTATGTATTTACCTCTCTCCCCTTCGTATCCCCTCTCCCCCTTTCGTTTCCCTGATTATTTTGTGGTTGCATATCGTAAACGTGATCTTTTCTTATATATCTAGCTATTTATCTATCTCTAACTGATTCATAAAAAATATATATTAACACAGATCTACTTCTATGATTAAATTGACGCTGATGTCGTGTAAGGAGGAGGTACATCAATTTTGTGACTCGATTCTACTCAAACTATGTTGTTTATCTTTACTTGTAATTGACTGTATCAATTATTTGTTGGCTAATTTTTAACTTTTTAATCTTCATTTGTTTTGTCTTCACTAGATCCGTGAGCTAGCCAGCAAAAATCAGTACGAGGACAATCAACTATGGCTTGATCATATCAAAATCATTATATTTGTCTTATATTTATCCTATTTCTGGGTTATATTTTCCTCTACACTTCGAGTGTGATTTCTTTGATTAAATTACAAAACAAAAAGGTAAGTAAATATTAAATTAAACATGATTTTTTTTTCTTAAGTGCTCTAATTCATATATATTATTTAGTTTATTTTGAATTAAAAACTTTTATTTTGTGGATTATTATCTGTTTTTTTTTTTTAAAGATTCATCTACTTATATATATTTCTCTACTTATATACAAGTTTTAATACATATCATCTATTTATAATTATTACAGAAAGAATCAATTTATAATACTCGTTCTCTACTTGCGATTTATAAGTAGTATCTTTGTTTTTTGATAACTTTGTACACTACTTAAGTGCATTAATGCTTCGTGGCAAACAAAATATTTCTAATACTTTGTTTATCTCTTTCTTTGGAATGCACAGGATTTGAGTTAGAACATGTGTGAAGGATCAATCAAGAGCTCAAAATGAATCACATGTTAAACTATTTCCTTGTGCTTGAGCAAAAAAGTTCATTTGAAGCAGTTCTAAGAAACTTTGCAACAAAATTAACTGGCTGAACCCAGCCAAATATTTAACAAAGATTCTGCTTCTTCTCGTGGAGTTGCTGCAAAATTGGATATCTTGGAAGACTTAAGTAGTGATAGTTCTTCTAGTTCCAGTTCCTCAAGCAATAAGAATATAAAAACCAATGGCAACCAAAGGTAAATAGACTGGAAATATTAGATAGGAAAACATACTTGCCACATAAACTTTTTGTTGTAAGCACTACAGAGTAATGTCAGCTAGGTATATAGAGCAGAATAGGGAGGAAGGTAGGGGTGAGGAGGAAGGGTAAACAAAGTAGTGCTTTTTTTGGTTATGTTAGGGTAAACTTTGTAAATTATCAATGCCCTATAAAATGGCAAACTTTTGTTGCACACTGAACTCAATATTCAAAAGTTGTTACATTAGATTCCGACTAATTTCAACAACGGAGTCAAGTGGTGGATTCAAGAGGCGACAATGTCCTCTAAAGGCTTTGTTTGGATTGATAGAATGAAATTCTGTTGTTTGATTTTCTAAAAATTGAATGGAGTAAAATGGAACATGATGGACCAATTCCATCTCATACCATCTCCTCCAATTTTTACCCCAATTTGCCTTTTATTTAAATAAGTAATGCTATATTGACACTTATCTTGACACAAAACATGCAGACAGACACCGTATTACAACTGTAATCGACTGTTTCACAATTTTATTAATGACTTACGTTTTAGTGAGATAAACTTGTATTAGTGTTGCAAAATCTTCACATAAGTGCATTTTGACAGAAGTCATCCATTGTGTATGTTGGAGTTAAGAAAACTTTAATTATCTTCTTGAAAGTGGAATATCGGACATGACCTTCAATTTGTGCATTTTGACACAAGTTGAACTTCACAGAAGTTAAGAAATAGCAAATATCATAATAAAACAAAATGAAAGGTAAAGTACATTATTGCCGAAACATAAATATATATTAATATTAAATGCGGAATATTAATAACAAAGTAAAATGTCAGTGCCTTGTACACCACATAAAAGTCAAATATATATATATAAAATTTATAAAAGGTCGGTTACATATTGGCCACAAAAAATGGCGTTAGATTGTATACCACAAAAAATACGTCGGTGTAACACCGACAAAAAAGTGTCATATTTCTTCTAAATTGAATCATTTTCATCTTCCCCAATAACTTAAAAGTCTTCATTTGCTTTTTATAGTGTCACACAAAATTGGATTGACTGATTTGTTTCTTTTTTGGGTGATTGCGGTTTGTCTCCTTTTTCAATTTTCATGAGGTCTCAGAACCATTTGTGTTGATCCCAAAATTCAAACTCTCATGACGATGTCTCTTCGCTCTTGTGTAGCTTCCACTCCATAGATGATGGAGGTAGTGGACAATCGTCTTTTAAAAAAAAAAAGATTTGGGATTAACCCAAGACACATGAGTGACTTTTTGGGTTAATCGGAGGCCTACTTTTTTAGTGCAAAGTTGATTTTGATGACAAAAAACATCTGAATATCTTTTTAAGGTGTATTTGGATGTACGTGTTTGAAAGGGTTTGTATCAATTATTGTCGTCAATTATCATTTGGGATTCAATCCTTAATCACAACTCTGTATGTTTATTTTTAACTAGCAAAGTATGTTTTACAAGGAAGATCAAAGCATGTTTGATCTTTGAAGAGGTTTGCTTGATATGCTTGTAGACTGTTTGACCAATGAACTTTGTGTGCAAGATGATCCGAAAGAAAAGAGAAAGACCAATCAAAAAATAAAAAATGAAACGCATGTTGAACTATATCCTTGTGCTACTTTTTTAGTGTGAAGTAGATTTTGATTAGAAACTCAGTTAGGAGTATCTTTTCAGGATGTATTAGATGTACTTTAAAGGGTCCCCGTTAGGGGTGGTAAAAATACCCATGTCCATGGGTACCCGTGGATAATATCTGTCACGGGCACGGGACGGGTAGCTAAACGAGTATCCACGGGTATAATAAACGGATATTTGACTACCCATTATAATATGGATACGGACACGGATTTGATTGTATCCATACCCACGGGTACTCATATCCGATTATCTTATCTTATTACTTAAAATTGTTACCATATTGAAGGAAATTTTACTGTCCACCTAATATTCCTCATTAATAACCTTTTTTTTTTTAATTTTTTTAATTCATCTTATTAAGTTCACCGTTTCCACTTCATTCACATCATAAAACATATCTTATGGATTATGTAAGAATCATGAGTTTTCTATGGATTACGTATGATTAATGAAATTTTGAATGGATTATGTATGAATGTTTAAAAGTTGAAGTTTTTTGGTAATTAAAAAAAGTTATTAATTGTATCAAAAATAAATAAATTCAAAATCCATGGGTACCCATGGATACCTCAATACCCGCAGGTACCCACATAGTGGGTACCCACGAGGATACTGACGGGTACGGGTATCATATTTATCTAACGGGGCGGGGACGAGTATCATACTATCCATACCCATGGGTACCCATTGACATCCCTAGTCCCCGTGAGTTTAGCTCAGTTGGTAAGGAAAATGCATAATATATGCAAAGTCTGGGGTTCGAACCCCGGACACCACAAAAAAAAAAGATGTACTTTAAAGGGTTTCCGTCAATTATTCTCTGGGATTCAATCCTTAATCATAAAATTTTAACCTAAGCCCTACTTTGCATCCTATAAATTCCTCATAATCGTGTGCTGAAGTGCCACGTCCTAATGAGTAGATCTATCTATTTGTCTCTCTCCCCTTCGTTTCCCGGATTATTTTGTGGTTGCGTATTGTAAATGTGATCATTTTCTATATCTCTAGCTATTTATCTTTGTCTCACTGATTCGTAAATAAGGTATGTTAACACAAATCTACTTCTATGATTGAATTTACAATGTTACCATAGATCTTGTTAAATATGTTTTTATCCCTATAAAATTTTCAAATTTCAAGTTTTAGTTAGTCCCTAAAAAAATTTTAATGAAATTTTGGTCGCTCAAAAATTTTCTACCACCACTTATGGTCTCTATTTTTAAATCATGTGTATACTTCACATTTTTAAATAAATTTTTATATGGATGTTTATAATTTTATAACAATCTCTTCTACAAAAAAATTAAATTTTTTAACAAGATATGAATTAAATATAAATGTTTAAGCACTAAAAACATAATAATTCATATTTAATTCATCACTTGTTAAAAAAAAAATTAAACTTTTACGAGATTTTTATAACTTAGTAAACACTACCACCAAAATATTATACAAAATTTCGAATGATGCACATGATTTTACTTAAATGTAGAGACCAAAAATTGTGACGGAAAATTTTGAAGGGACCAAAAATTGATGAAAAATTGTATAGGGACTAAAACTTGAAATTTGAAAATTTTATAGGGACCAAAAATATATTTAACTCATGTTTCTAATATACACAAGATAGAATAACTCTTATCGTGTCTATGTCATATACTTATCCTGCTTTATATCCTATCATGCGCATCAAACTGATCTTAAGGGGGAAAAGGTGGAGAATTTTGGGTTCGAACACTGACCCCTACATATTACTATTCAACCAACCGAGTTGTACTTACGTTACAAATTCTTTAATAAACAGGCTTAAAACATTATTTATCTTTTTGGCATAATATTTAATTTCCATAATCCAACTAAATATAATTATTATCACATTTTTTAATAAAAATATATATTTATTTTTGGTTTTCCAATATAACACAAAATTTTAACCTAAACCCTACTTTGCATCCTATAAATTCCTCATAATCGTGTGTTGAAGCGCCGCATCCTAAAGTGTACATCTATGTATTTACCTCTCTCCCCTTCGTATCCCCTCTCCCCCTTTCGTTTCCCTGATTATTTTGTGGTTGCATATTGTAAACGTGATCTTTTCTTATATATCTAGCTATTTATCTATCTCTCACTGATTCATAAAAAAGATATATTAACACAGATTTACTTCTATGATTAAATTGACGCTGATGTCGTGTAAGGAGGAGGTACATCAATTTTGTGACTCAATTCTACTCATAACTATGTTGTTTATCTTTACTTGTAATTGACTGTATCAATTATTTGTTGGCTAATTTTTAACTTTTTAATCTTCATTTGTTTTGTCTTCCTATTTAATATATTAAGCTTTTTCTTCCGCCGTTTTCACATGGTATGAAAGAGTTGCATGTAGAAGCTAGCGATCGAGTGAAGTGAGAATAAGATTGAAACAAACAGTGAGTTGGTCGAGAGAACAAAAGAAATAGGAAGAGGCGGATATAACGTTGTTGAAAGGTTGTCTTGTTTGTATGCGCTAATGGGGTCCACTCAACCAAATAACTTAATTTAATTAAGTTTATAAAACATAATAAAAAGAGGCCCTAAAAAAAATTTGAACAACCATTTTTTGGATACTAAAAATCAATGTAACAGAGAGAGTAAGAACATAATAAGGGTATGATAATTGTTCTAAAATTTGTCATAAAATAACTATATAAATATAATTTCTATTAGATCGGTAATTTAAATTCATTTGTTTGTATTAAGTTTTGCATGTTTAAATGTTTTATTATAAATTAGAAGTGAAATTTGATTTCACATATAGTCAAATTTTCTAAAATATAGTTTCCACGAGCTTAACTTAATTAGTAAAGACATTGCATAATATATGCAATGACCGGGGTTTGAACCCTGGACACCCCATTTATTCACCTTAAATGGTGAATTTCTAGCAAGAATTGATGACATTTGCAGACTGTTTGACCAATGAACTTTGTATGTAGTATGAAAGAAAAGAGAAGGACCAATCAAAAACTCAAAAATGAAACGCATGTTGAGTATATCCTTGTGCTACTTGTTTAGTGTTAAGTAGATTTTGATTGCAAAATCAGTTAGGAGTATCTTTTCAAGATGTTTTAGATGTACTTTAAAGGGTTTCCGTCGATTATTCTTTGGGATTCAATCCTTAATCACAGGTATGGATTTGTATTTGATTTAAAACTAGTGTCAAATATCCTGTTTACAATACCTTGCTATTACACCGATAAAAACTGATGGCAAATGTCCAAATATTTGGTGTTAAATCTCCTGTTTGCGCTAGTGTTTATAATCACTTAATAAAACAAGTGATCAATTTGCATTGGATTGTATTGTAGTTTGACAATATACTCTGTAAATATTTTGGATTGGTTAGTAGTTAGTACTTTGTTGTCCCTAAAAAAAATGTAGTTAGTACTTTGTTGTTCATGAAATCAAATTTTCACTAATAAAATGCAACAACCAAATATTTAACTGTACCAAATTAGGTTCTTCTTTGTTTGATTGATTGTTGGTCTTTTTTGTTGCTATAAAGAGCTCATTGTTGCAAGTCTTCATTTTCATCGTTACCAGTCGCAAACACCACAATGCAGTTTTCTACTTGCATGGAAGAAATGGTCATATTGTTCAGGCTCGTTGAACCTATTCAAACCTCACCTCCCTAATTCACAAACTTCCTCTAAGTCCCATCGTGGACTTCCCAAGAGGTGCAACATGGTAGAGTACAATGATGCCAATTCTCTACTGCCTTTTGCACCCACAATCACCATCAATGCCCTTCGTCCTCCGCTGCCAACTCCAACTCCGACTATGAAGCTGTCATTGGCTTTGCTGGTGATACCACCATCAACACATGATCTTCAACAATCCACCAATACGTCTGATGCCTATGGCTAAACTCTGTCCAAGCTTGTTGATAGTACCAATAGGAGATGTTAGGGAACAAAAAGCTGAGGACAAGGATACCGAATATTGCCTGAATCAAAATTTCAATCTTAGTAAATTGGGGTCAATATGACATTTGATGAGTTTGTAATATGATTTCAAGCTAATCCTGGCTATTTGAAGCAGCGATCTGGTGATTTCAGAGCAAAATAGAAACATGAAACAAACACATCTGATAATTGATTGCAATTTTTAAAGTGATAAAATCACCAGTGGCAGTATTGAGTGTTAACTATATATCATCATAAACACATAGTATAGTATAATAAACATGAGAATAATTCACACGATATTAATTTTAAGGTAGGATTGAAATAAAATAATAAATTGTATATTGAAAACATAAACTGATGCTTATTATAGCTCGGTATTCTTTTACTAATAACATGAATATGATACTGAGGCGAGGGAGTATTCTACTTCCCAGCTTCAAATTCAAATAAAAACCTTACAGTAAATAAGCTTAGTGCACTGACTAGATTAAATGATTGAATAGAAAAGAGGAGGTAAAACTTCCATGCGGAACATCTTTGAGATGCAGGGATGATGTCTTCCAACGATAGCATATTCGGGGTTAAGAATGCTCTTCTCTAAGTTTGAGCGTTGAACCCTTTCATGGATATCGGCATGAGAATAATTAGTCGAGCAAGTAGATTCTAGAGGCTATGTCCTGGACCAACCAATCAAATCCCTCAAGCAAGCCCTCACCAGTGTATGCACTACAGCCAACTATCATCCAGTGCCGAGATTTATCCATGGCTTCCAAGTTCAACACCTGCGCAGTTAAAGCATATCAGTAAATAAACTTAAAAGAAAATATATATATTGAACTAGGCCCTAGAGATAACTAGTTTGACCCATTGTGGTTCAGGTATAATTTACAATTCTTATTATCTAACCTTAGTTAATTTTTACGCTTAGTAGCCCTTGTTTCACAAAAACAGCTAAAATTCAACTTTTGCAATAATTGCAGTGTTTGAGTACTTCAAATAAATAAATTGAAATTTGGAACTTCTGAAATCAGCTTAGTTTTGTTGAAACATTACTGCAAGGATATGCTTATGCGCTTCTCTTGAAGTTATCCAGGGTTTCCATCAAACAAATGAACTATTTTACTGATGTGACTTTATTTTGTTAATTGTTATCACCTGTGTTATTACATCATTTTGATCTTTTTAGACAATCTCATCTAGTAAGGATTGATTTTTAAATTTAGTTTTATGTAAGCACCTAAGTATTTTTTGATGTACATGATGAAGTGTTATAACATAACAAAGAGTCATATCTAAAGGAGCGTAACCTGCATCATTTTATATGTAGTCATACATACCCCAAAGAACAATGTTAACAACTAGCTGCCTAAACTGGGCAAAGCCAAACTCACAAGCATATGCATCAGAATAAAAACAGCCGTATCTTGATGATTGTTTACCGCCACAAATAGGTTTGTTTAATGGAAAGCAACATTTCCCATAGGCCCATAAATAGTTATTAAAATAAGTGCAGCCTTGCAGGAAGATAATCAGGAGGACTAATATAAAAAGCCCGTCTAGTAAAGAGCATCAAGTGGTTCACAAAATCTAACGGTCAATTCTCAGCATATTATGTATCTTTTTTAGTCATAATTCCTGCAATGTTACCTAGATCAGGGAAGAACTCCCCAGATAAAATTAAGCTTACCTTAGCTATTTCTTCTGGTGCAAGGGCGCCTTTAATATCTTGTTTATTTGCTAGAATTAGTAAGGATGCTCCAGATAGTCTCTGTCATATGAAAAATAAAAATAAAAATATTAACATTTGAAAATATTATTAGCTCACAAGCACCCAGAGAAGAACAGAGTAATAATTTGAGCCAGTGGCGGAGCCACGTTGGCTCTTCTGCAAGCAAGTGCCCCCACTAGTTTTTTGAGTTTCTCGTATCCATCCTATATAATACTCATCATAGATCTCCAGCACCAACACATACATATACATATAGTATTATAAATATGATGATAGAGTATGATAACTGGATTACATATATAATACATGCATCTCTCCCATATGTGTTTTCCTACTCTTTGCTTCTCTTATTTAGCGTCATTTTTCAAAAACAGTACTTCTATAATGTTATATACCTAAATTTGATTTATTTATTATTTGAAATAATAATAACAATTATAAAAGTTCTTTCTTTCTCAAAAAAAAAGTTCTAGTTAATATATTTTTTGAAACACTTTATTCTATTTTCATTTTAGAAATAACAAAATCCACAAAAAATAAATTGTAATATTTTAAATATATTTACTGTTAGAAACGAGCATTTTCTAAAAGTGTTAAAGAATCAACATAACTTAAGATTGCTCTGGTACTCTTGTTAAAAACTATTTCCCCAACAAGGTAAATGTACAAGTTATCATAAGGTAAGGAAAATAGCTGCTAATGGAATAAACAGGATTTGCTGTATCCACCGAAGGCATTGGTAAATATTCCTAAAGCATTCATTTTAGGCAACTACTATGCTTGGATCCATTAGCAAAGAGGATACACAAGTCTTTGTTAATCAATAGATCAAATAAAAGGGATATGAAATTATATGCCTTATAGAAATTGCTGAATATCCTCAGTTAAGAGTACTAGATGTAACTAATCTATTATGTTGACAAGTAATAACCATTTGTATTGAACAAACCTCTTCCTTTAGAAGGTTATCTAGCTCCATTTTGCAATCATCCAATCTTCTCAGATCTGAACTGTCAACTACCCAAACCAATCCATCTGTTTGCTCAAAGTAGTTTCTCCAGTAAGATCGAATGGTTTTTTGGCCTCCAACATCCCATATATTTAGAGTGTACCTGCCATTGTCAATTTAGGTAAAAGCCTCAACATTCTAGAATCTAGTCACCGTAAGCAAGGTTGTCAGAATCAAGATCTTGCATCAGATCAATGGGGATAGCAAGATCGTAAAACATAAGATCGCAACCAAGATTGAAGGATCGTACCAAAACAAAATATATATAATAGTGCATAAACTACTAAAAGTTTAAAATCTTAAACTACAATAAAACAACCAAGTCTCAAATCTTAAACATAAAAGACTCGAAGTTTCAAATCATAAACATAAGCGACTCAAAGTCTCATATCTTTTTTTTTTTTTGAAAACTCGGTATCCGATCCAAGAATCAAAGTCTCATATCTTAAAACATAAAACAGCCTAGTCACAAAGCTTAAACATAAACGACTCAAAGCCAGGATCGTTAGAATCGTATGGAATCGCACGATTTCATGCTGATTTCACGTTTTCATCATATTTCACAGGGATTTTACTAAACTCAGGTTTTTTTTTAAACCGCAAAACTTTATTATAAAGCCAACCCCTCACAAGAAGTGAAAGGGCCACTGGGCACAAAAACAGCAACACAGGAGAAAAGGCCGATGCTGCACGGCAAGGCCAATACCTAATAGCCAAACCGCCCAAGAAAATCAGAAAAACAGAAACAGATGCACAAGGCACTGATCAACAGAGAACAGACAGCACTGCCACCAACCAAAACCTGGAAGACAACGGCTGTCAGCACCACAGCCCCAAACTGGAAGACCGCAGCCACCCAGAGGACAGCCAGCGCCAAAACAGCATGGCACCAAAACAAAAGGATCCGAAAACAGCAACTCCCCAAAACATACCCCCAAAGATCTACCTTAACATACAATCCCTAGGATTCCAACACCATTTGTAGAAAAGACATGTAGGGATCTTCAATCTATTCAAACTCCATTCCCACGACATTGCCTTAATGTCCTCCACCAATTCCTTCACCCCTTTGGTCACATTATTGAAGATTCCATCATTTCTAGCTTTTCACAAAACCCAAATGGTAGCATGCCAAATAAGCCAAAAAACCCGACACACTTTTTTGTTACTCAGGATTCTATTCACGATCCGGATCGTTAGGGGTGATTGAAATCGCAAAATTGTGGGTTTTCACGATTCTGATCAAGATTCTGACTGCAATGACCGTAAGAAACTCGGCAAAACAAAGGCTAACAACATAAACAATGATCTGGCATATTGTCTAATGGTAAAGGAAAATAACAAGCAAATACTTCCAAAGCATTTAAAGGAAAAAAAAAAGTATTTTTAGAATATGCCACAACCATAATCAAATTAAGAAGCAATATCACATGTTTATCCTCATAAAACAAAAGTATAATACTATTGTCACAGCAAAATTCATAAATCATGTTCAATTGAAATAAAGACCAAAAGCACGTTCTTATTCTCATATCCCAAAAAATGATGACTTAACATAATTAGCAAACAAGAAAAATAAAAATGGACATCGGTATAGAGATATACAAATAAAATTAGAGTGATTTGTGAGGTGAAAAATGAAGCGAAGTTTTACTTCTGGTAGGTGATGGTTTTGATGTTGAATCCAAGGGTAGGACTGATGACACTAGTGTCCTCCCCATTAATCTTCAAAACGATTGTAGTTTTCCCTGAATTGTCCAACCCACTGCATAACAACAATTGCAACTAATTAATTAATGTAGTAAAATCTAGAATGATGGAAAGGAACAGGGAGAGAATCTTACACCATAAGAATTCGCATTTCCTTCTCCTTCTTTTTTATTTTCCGAATGATGCTGAGAAGACCCATTCCTAGACAGAAGATCAAAACCTGAGAAATCAATTTGCTTTTTTAGATTACCAATATAGAAAAGAAAAAGGGTGAGGAAGGAAAAGGGGGAGAAAAAAAAAAGTGGTAGTGTTTTTCATCATAATTTTGGGTCATGACGCCAGGGGCTGATCTAGACATTCGATATTGGTGTGGCTAAAATTTCAAAGAAATTATGAGCAAATTATACTAAAAATAAGAATAGAGTGACTTTGTAAACACAATTGTATAAATAACCACAATGCACGATTCTACATAACACAATAAGAAATAATGAACAATAAGCAATTTTCCAAACACAATTCCACCATTATCAACATCCTATTGTGAGATATATGCAGATAGGCAAATAAGACTGCACTTGGATTTCTGTCTATGCTCCCATTCCCTCATGCAGGGGTAATTTCTAGGCCTTAACCATTGTGCTTACCGTATTTTTCTTGTCGTAGTTTTATATACTGAAATTGGGGTTCCTGCCAAAGCCAGAAGTTACTTTTTTGAATCTTTCCCTTTAATTTTGATAAAGTAAGGAAATTCAGATGTTAACGGCAATAACCTCAAAGTTTTTTAGGTCATTGGCTCTCTTTCTGTCTTGCAATAAAAAACTGAATTCATCGAAGACAATGACAACTTACAAACATACTATTATGATTATGTGTGATGTTTCAACAGTTCGAAAGTCCTACATAGTTCACTCCTCAAACCTTTAAAGGGTTTATAATCTATTATTGAGCAGTTTTATTTTGGAACTCCTACATTACTCTCAACATTGTATACATTTAGAAAGTGAACTCATGTGCATTTATTTACAGTTGGAAGAACCTATACAGCAGTAACCACAAAATACAGCAGAGTATTAGAACCTATACCAACAATTGGAAGAAACATTTCAACAAACAGTTAAAGTACATTCACAGTAAAGACGTGTATATTCAAATTTGATCCTACCCAACATGTTTGAATGATATACAACATTGAGGGTAAGGCATAACCTATCAAATTTGTCTAACACAATTTTCGAATTAACAATTCCCAATCCTTAATTCTGAAACCCTAAAACAAGTGATTGGAGACGGAAGGAGAAATTGGAGAATTGATTGACTTACCTTGGCTTAGAAAAATTTGTTGTGAGAAGAGAGGTGAGAAGAAGAGGGGTGCAATTTCTGATGCGAGAAGAGAGTTTGCAAGAGAGAACTAAAGACAATGTATATGTGAAAGAAAAAAAAGGGCAATAATCTAGTGTGGCTACAGCCACATTCAACCATACGGTAGATCCGCCACTTCATGACACCCTCAGAAACTCCACTACCGACCAATGTAGTTTTCAGCAACAAAAAATCATAATAATGCCAAAATGAAACCTAACTAGAGTCCATAAGCCTATGTTATTAAACTCCGAGCAGTCATCGACTACTCAGGGCTATATAGCCCATTTTGGACCGGCACAAACAGGGCATTACATTATATCTTTAGAGGTCCCAAAAGATATGAGCAAACCAATGATCAAATAATGTACAATTGTTTGAAAACTTAACCATAGTCTCGTCAGTTTAAGTTGGTAAAAAAACCAAAATGTCAAGCATTCTTGAACTGAATTCTTGCATCAGTATCTTTTTAAACTGATAATTGAAAAGATAATTTTATGCATCTAGTTTTGAATTTCCCACAAACATAGCAATCATAGTCTTGTTAAAATCCATTATGAATCTCTATTAGGCTCAAATTATAATTCTAGCAAGTATAAATAAATCAAGCTAAAGAATAAACAAACAGATAATGAAACAAGGAAATGGTGTTATTCGAATCAGCAAGCAAATTGAACTAAATGAGAGAGCAAAGATGAAACGAAATGAGGAAATGAAGAAGAAGCTGAGCGACTTACAAAAGTGAAGCAGAGAGGACACGATGATCAGATGAGAACACACAGCAAAGAAAAGAGAATCGAGAGAGATGGCTGAATATCCGTCGTTTACCGTCGTTCGCCGCCGTTCCAGTGAGAGAGAGTGCGAACGTGTGAATGAGCGAATTGTGCAAATGAAGCGTGCCAACTGTGAGAATTTGATTTTGTCCTTAATTGGAATTTTGAATTATTATGAGGGCAAAACTGTCAACTTGTATGTTTAACCCTCCAAAATCGACCAACTTTAAAATTGGACAAATGAAGATCTTCAAAAGACCCCAAAACCATTCCATATTTTTTTAAAACTCCAAAACAAAGGTTAATCTCTCCACAAGTCCTTCATTCCCCTCTCCTCCCCTCCAAAACCCAACTCTCAAACAAAACCTAAGTGAGGGCGCACCGTTTAATTTGTTTGGGAGAGTTTGTTGTGTGGTTTTTTGTTTTTTGTCTTCAAATTATTAGAAATAGTCAAAAGTCTTTGAATTTTACAATCGTTCATCAATTTTGTCCCTCCATCAAGTCTTACTGTCCATCAATTTTGTCCTTTCGTCAAGTCTTGATTTTGACAGTGATGGTATGTGACGTTAAAAGCTAATGTGGATTACCAACTCAAATTATGTCAGGTATTTAGAGACGAAATTGATCAAAAATTTTGAATTCTTATTTTATTTATTTTAAATGAAAGTCGTTACAAATTGTTACATTGTCAAGTTGATTTCTAAATTAATCATTAAAAATCAAGATGGTCTATGAATTAGGTCTCTCACTATCAAATTGATCCCTGAATTATGTCCAGAATATTCGAGTGTATCATTCGTATATAGTAAAATTGTTTATCATTCATATGGTAAAAATCATACATGAGACGGTATGTCTTGATTGTTCGTAAAAACAACTTTACCAGAAATAGTATAATTGATTAACTAAAAAATAACATATATCATTAATTAATACACTCTTCCGTCATTATTATAAGCAAAAATCTACAATTTAGGTTCATTCATTTAATTATGTATATGGTCTTTATTATAGAACACGTACATCATTTAATGGATTAATCTAAAATGTTGATTTTTTTTTTATAATAGTGGACGGATGGTGCAGTTCATAATTGCAATTTGAATTTAAATGATCTTTATATGTATCAAAATTTAAATGATCTTTATATGTATCAAGTTGAATCCGTGCTTTTATATTTGAGAAAACTAATACCTGATAAAATTACCATGCTAAACTTGTGTCATTGTTTGTGTCCACAACCAATGTGGAATATGTAACAGCTGAAAGTTGTTGGAGCTCAAATACTTTGGTGGAAACAATAACTCATGGACTATGATTTCAAATTACAACATATATTGATAAAATGTGACAATATTAGTGTCACCAGCTTGACTAAAATCAAGTGTTACATTCAAGGAATAAGTATATAAAGATTTATCATCACTTTTTATGTGGTCGTGTTGAAAAAGGTGACGTAGTTTTCAAGTAGACATGGCAACAAAACCCGCCCCTATCCCAAACTTAACGGGGAAAAGCCGATTTAACTGGATGCGGGTGCACGTATCGGGGAAATTTGAGTTTTTAGTACGGGGGCGGGGGATGCTTATACCCGCCCTGCACCCACCTCCGCCCCGCACCCGCTTTTTGAAATTTACTTTATTAAATTTTAGGGTTAATAGTGTTTTTCACCCCTGTAATATATTCATTTCCGATTTTTTTCGATATATAAAAAGCAGAAAAATAGTCAGATTTTACAAAAAGTTTAAAAATCGAAAAAAAAAAAAAAGAATTAGATTTTTTGTCAAAA
>Ga0228710_1002608_pt1 | contig 28500 bp, 8 predicted proteins | sample MedpolnodulmetaG_FD_177995 | JGI IMG/M metagenome (GOLD analysis project Ga0228710, IMG submission 177995) | Root nodule microbial communities from Medicago polymorpha collected in Santa Monica, California, United States - pink nodules | ecosystem: Host-associated > Plants > Roots > Nodule... | reverse complement strand
TTAATTTTGATTTGTTTTTGGATTAATCCATTTATTATCGATATCCATATTAAAAATATTTACTTGATTTTATTTATCCGTGTGAGATCTTTCAACATTAAAGATTACTATTTCAGTGTTACATGCTGTTTTTTTTGTGGTGACCGGGATTTGAACCCCGGACCTTACATATATTATGCATTATCCCTACCAATTGAGTTAAGCTCACGAGGATAAGTGTTACATGTGTTAAATTGTTGTTGTTTAGCGATACGAAAATCCAAATATATATATGTGTGTGTGTGTTAATATACAATGTTTAATTAATAAAACAATAATGATACGTGCCATTGATATATAATGTATTAAATAATGAATTTGACATTTAATTATTATTTATATAATAAAAATAAACAGTCGATAATCTAGCCCGTGCTTGGCACGGGTGTCCAAACTAGTATCTCACATACATGTTGATTCTTAAATCCCTCAAACGAAATCTTTATTAAATAGTACTCCCACTAAATAAGGCTCAAATTGGAATAGTGCAAAACTACTATGCAGATTGTAGATATTCTAACAAAGCCACTAAGTAGCGATAAATTTAAGGAATTAAGAGACAAAGTTAGTTGCTTTCACAGTAATTAACCTGAATTAAAGGGGTGTAGTGAATTGTGTAATCCAAGTTAATTAACAGATTTAAAAGTAGTTAGTTGTTAGAAAAGTGTAAAACAGTATGTTAGTTAAAACATAAAAGTATAACTGAATTATGTTAGTCCTGTGCTATCAATTATAAACAATTTTAATTTTTTAGGTTAATTTAATTAATAATTTATGTGATCCACAATATGAATCACATACATCATTGATTGAATGAATATAAAAAGTTAAATTTATTTATAATTAACAATAGAGGGACTAGTGATATATAATCCTAATGGGTTATTAAACTTCAACAATTGGAGAACTTAATGTTGGCAACCATACTACTTTTCATGAACGCTACAAACTTTTTTGTGGTTGATTGTCACTTCACTCAACATCATTGTTTAGTGCAACACCATCACTTATTACTCTTGGTTTCTTCTTCGATGCAAATTGTTAGATTTGTTTATCAAATCTTATTCCATTCAACGATTTAGGGTTTTAATTAGCAAACTCTCTATAATTCCTACCATGAATTTGAGGGGGAATGTTATGTACATATTTTAAGCCTTTATTTATATTCCATCTTATGAGTTTCTCGAATAAAAATATTCAATCTTGTTTTAGTCTGTTAATTTATATTGGGAGTATAAGTATTCTACTTTACTCTTCATTGAAGAGAGTGGTTGATGTAATAAAACGTATAAAGAGAAAATATATAAAACTCTCTGAATAATTAATTAATCTGATAGTCATATTAGTCTTAGACGTTAATCGGTTTCCACTTTTTCCTTAGTTGTCATGACATGTCACATTTTTTAATTTTTATACATCATATGCATGTGATACCATTTCTTCACTGATTTCGCATCTAGGGTCTTAAATGACAGAAGAACAAAACATACGACTTTATTTATTTTTTATATATTCATTTCCGTGTACTATGCTTATACTTTATGGTCAAATTTATTTCTCCAAGCTCTTGATTCCGTGAAAAGAGTTTATGTTCATCATACACACAGATATATTTATTTTGTAAAGGCTTGTTCATCATAATCAAACATTTTATCGACTGAAAAGCAATGTGCACGTAATTACTAGTAAAAAAATTGTTACTAAGGTTAATTTTGAATTATTATGAAACACATATCAGAATAAACTTTCCTCTACGTTAGGAAAGACATACATAATAAGTGCATGGAAATTAAAACACAATAAAAAATGTGAACAAGAATAAGAGAATAGAACATTAATCAGATGAAACTTATTTGAACAAGTTTAGCTTTAGTTTCATGATGATATCATCCAAAAACCGTTGCAATTAAGAGTCCTCCTCCTAAAGCCAGAACCAGGAAATTCACTGCTCTACTTTCAGCTCCAGAGTAATAATATATCCAATATGGTTTAGGTTGACCTGGCACGGGTACATATACGAATCTTGGTGGTGGCGGAGGTGATGGTAGCAATGGGTTACAATTTTGAGGGCACTTGGGAGCAGGAGGAGGAGGAAGAGGAGGAGGTGGACATGGTGGTGGAGGTGGTGGCGGTGGTGGCAGTGTTGGTGGTTGACAAGGAGGTGGTGGAGGCGGAGGTGGAGGAGATTGGTCACCACATGTTTGTCCACAAGGACATGATCCACACTTGACTTCGGTGTATTCTGGTGGCGGAACAACCACCGGATAGTCTAACTTCTTTGGAGATGTTATTAGAGTTTCTTCAGTTGAAGAGGAAAATGAAATAGATATAATGAGTAACACTATTGTAACCTTTTGAATCCTCAAATTGTGAGTTGGAGAAGCCATATTCTCTTGAGTAGTAATGACTTGATTGGGATTGACTACTTTTGAGTCTAAGTGTTGAAATAAAAGAGAGTGAGAGAGGGAAAGAGGGAGAGAAAATATATTAAGAATGATGTAGGAAAGTTGCTAAGGTTCTTGCCTCATGTTAAGTGCATGATTGATGAAAAAAAAGTAAATGTCATGCATTAGGTGAGTTTGATCAATTTGGAAATTTCCAATATGGTATATATGAAAGGCAAGAGAAAATTGGTTTTGTTAGTTCAATTCTTAGTGATGGTGAACTACATGTGGTTGTTGTAAATGTAGTGGACCTTGTATATTGACTCTTTCAATTTGGGGGGTGTAGAAGAAATAGTTCAATTTTGCAGCAGTTTCTGGAGAGTTTAGTGAGAAAATCTCATCTTTTGCAGATGTGTTAAGTTTTTATAACTATGTTCCATACACCACTTAGCTTGTATGGCACTATATTGGGTTCCTTATTCTCTATACTTTTGATGGTGCGTAAGAATATTTGCTTTTTTTTTATGAGATATGGTGATCAAAGATTCATATACATCAACTCCACTTTAGTTATTTTTCCCTACATCATGCCGTTTAATTTTGTTATTTCATGGGGCATAAGATCATCAAACATATGAGCCTTATTATGTCATTTGTCAATCATATGTACAAGACTAATATACTATGTTTGTTGTCCTGAAAAAGATTGTGAAGACATTTGATATGTTGGAACGCCGTTGGAATCTATAACATCTCTCTTTTTCGTACGTACTATTTGTGAGTTTGATTTGTTAAATTTTAGTTATTTATTAGTTTCAAATGATATTTTAACATGAAGTCCAAATCATAATTTTATTGGGTCGACATGACCAAATCACACTTTATTCCCTATTAAGTTGAAAATAGTATATAGAAGCTAGTGCTAATTAACCTTGCAATATTCAACTTCCTAAGTCCTAACAATAGAATAAAATGCCTCCTTCATTTCGAATAAAGTGTGTAGCTGGCACTATTCCCCCCTTATGTAATAACCCAATTATTATTGGGACCTTAGTTTAATATATCCTTCACATGTCATAGAATATCTTTTAATTATGATTTTTGTACATAATTTTCTACAAGCCTTGTAGCAAAATTTAAATTTAATGACATCTCGGTTCCTTACAGAAAAAATATGCACAAGTCAAAATGTATATGATATAATTTTGGAGTTATAATTTTTTTTCATTTCATTAATTAAAATTTGTAAATTTTCATATACATTTTGACTTGTGCATGTTTTTTTAAACAAAATATGGCTTTAATTGTATATGAGAAAAACTGTCTTGGGATAAACACATTAAGAAAGGAATCTCAATACTCATACATGGAATAGAATTTTAAAAGTGTACTATTCTAAACTTTTTGTGGGATGCAATGAGCCACTAATTCTAGGCCACCCCTACTTGCAATTTCTTGCAACCGTTCATGTAAGAGTATAGTCTCCTTTGTGTCAAATTTATCCGAGACAAATTCAAAATAGAATATGATCAGGAATGTCTCAATGGAATTATATGATAATGAAATTACATAAGTATAATATATCAAAGGTGAAATAATGGTCAAGCATTTGCATATATTAATGTACTCAAAGAAGGATCACGTTGTGTTACAAAATATTGTAAATTTATATTAATACATGTTCATGATAAAAATGTCATGTAAGTTGTAAGTTAATTTTCATTGAAGTTTGGTTTTTCATTTGCATTGCTGCGTACAAACACACTTTTTACACTTTTGTGAGAATTTATTCTATTTTTCCAGATAATAAAGATGAAGGTACCAGATGCTCAATTTGTGAAATTTCCTTATTTTGCTGTTACATTTGGTTAATTGGCAGCCACGCAAAGGCTTCAATTAATTTATAGATGGTGTCATTTAATTTTAGAAGTTCATCATATCTCAAGTATCAACGACAATGGATTCCTTGTCATTTAATCCAATTTCCTGAATGTCATTAATTTAGTGGTTACAAAATCAATAACAATAATTGTCATTACTCTATTTTATTTTATGTCATCAATTAGAGTATCACAAAAATCATCTGGATAGTTAATAATTAGGAGATTACAAGATTATTTTGTAATTTCTTACACTTGTAACTTTAAGTGGCGGAGAATAAATCCTCTCATAAACAGTTGTAAAATAATAATTAATGTCACATAAATAACAGTTTTGCCCTTTTCAAAATTTTAAAAAGGGGCCTTAAGACCAATCATTTTATCGATTGAGGATTTCTCATCTCACCTTTTCTCTTCTCGAATACTATGCTACATTTCAGATTATATAATATTCCATAGCACACACTGATTATACCGCATACCTCTAACTTGTATTGCCATTACTTAGTCAAAGTGTTTGCAAGTATTACTATACTTCCATCAATATACGATGAGGCATTGTTCATTATGTAGAACCAACTTCTAGATCCAGTTCGGATCGCAATCAAATTACTATGTTTAAAATCTATTTCTAGGTGATAAGAGTGTAAAACATAGATAGATAATCACATAAAATTTGTTTACACCATGTAGTCATTAAATTCTAATATAAGTGGATTTTAGTATCATTACATTACATAATTAATCTGATATCATCGGTGTTATATCGATAATATTGGAGTAGGAGTTCTAATATGCGTGGAATGCGGCACAAGAAGCAACCCTTGCTGGTGTAAGGTGGTGGAGCCAACACTCAGGTTTGTGGCGTTTGGCGCGGGGGCGGTAGTTGACTGGCCGGTGGGAGCTCTTGTGTATTGCTTTAAGCACATGAAGGGTCGCAAAATCATGGCTCATCCTGCCATTCTTGTGCACCTAAAAGTTACAAAGATTTTGCGTGATCACAAGATTTTGGATACGATATTTGGACATACTCATAAAATGATAAAAGGTAGACAGTGAAAAGAATTAAATGAATGTGTATTTTTCAAATAATTGTTAAAGTATTTTTCAAATAATTGTTAAAGTATGACTCAAATATATAAGACATTGAAGCAGGCAAAGTAGAGTTTGGTTGCATTGTGATTGCCAGAGTGCTATTTATTTGGAAAACAATCAAATGTATCATGCCAGAACCAAGCAAATTGATGTGAGTTTCATAAGATCAGAGTTACTTGAATCTGAGCAAAATTTGCAGGAAAAATTTTAAGGGATAAAATTTGACCTGTCAGTAATATGAACAAGATTCAAACTAAATTCAGAGTTACAAGATTAATATGAACAAAATTTCAAGTTTGCACACTTTGAATGAAAAACCAAACTAAATTGAGACTTATTCAAAATGCTATAAAACTATTCAAATCATCTTTATGTATTTTTATACAGATGTCTATAAAAAAACTAACTCAAAATTCAATTTCTAAGTCGAGATTTTCATTGCTTAGTTTTTTATCCCTTGTTGGAAAATTCTAATTTAATGTAAAAAGTCGTGTATTTTAACGTTATAAACACGTCCGCATAAAATATGAAAAAATATTCAACATCTAGGTCCCTATTATAAACTTTTTGTCTAGAAAAATAAACTAGGAGATCAAAAATAAGAAAAGCATCAAATTACAGAGTTAGAAGGTAGAATCTTTGTTTTGTATCTTACAACATCATTTTCAGATTTAGCGATCAATGTGAACAATTAAACCAACTATCTATAAGATATCTTTAACAAAATTACTTCCAAGTAACATCAATATTTTAGACTTGACTTGGAGACGAAAGCATGTCTAATAATAATAATAATAATAATAATAATAATAATAATAATAATAAGGGTCTTGCTAACGAGTGTCTTAAAAACACTCTTTAAGGTCTCTCAATTAAGAAATTATTCTTTAAAAAAGTTTAATATTTTAATTTTTGATGCATTGAATGCACAATTTTCCATAAAAATTTACTATTTAAAGTTCTTAAAAGTGTCTTTAGAACACTTGTTAGCATTTCCCTAATAGCAATAATAAACAAGTGTCACTAAAAATTCAGAAGTTGCCGAATACTCCCCAATCATCATCAGCATATGTATCTACAAAGGTGCCGGTGTCACCACATCAATCAATATAATCATCACCAGCATATGTAACAAAGGTGCTGTTGTCACCACATCGATCAATATTGCTGCCATCGCCACATAAATCGTTGTTCTCCTTGTGGTCATCAACATTAATGACATATATAAAGTTCTTTGGAAGTTCATAATTGTTTGGAAGTTGAAAAACTTTGATTTGCTCATGGCACCTTTCAGTCAAAGGGAGACAAAGGGAGTCTTGCAGATCAAGAGAATCAAGATGAGGACAACCATCAAGAATGGAAAGGAGCCCAAAATTGTCAAGAACAATTCCAGAAAGTTTAAGATGGCATAACCCGGGCATTGTTTTTGCAATAGCAAAAACCTCATCATCAGATTCGTTGCAACAAAATGAGACCAAGCGTCTACAAAGATTTAGTGATTTTAAAAGAGGGCAATTTGCACCAATAGTTTCAAGAGAATACTTAGATAAGTTTCCGTTATATGTAATATCCAATTCCTCTAATAGTGAAAACTTACAAACAAAATCAATCAGCCCTTTATCTGAGATTTCCTTGCAGCAAAATAGTTGCAACCCGTAAGCGACTAGCCCTGTAAAATATTATTATAAATAAGATGCTTAAAATATGTGATTCATCCCAAACTACATTCTGAATAGATTTGGAAGCATCAATGGCATGTGTATATCAAAGATTAATTACACATAAATAAAAGGGATGCAAACAACAAGTTGTACACCTCTTTGAATAGGGTTCCACGATGAACCCCTTCTCTTCTTATGTGTTGGATTCTAGTAACAAAGTTTTATTCAATTTATAATTTTAATTCGTATATACTGATTTTATACAATATCTCAAATAGAACAATATAGGATTGACATGTTCCAAGCAGTAGTGAATTGCAGTTTAGGGCTATCAACCCTCGCAATTGTAATCGGTTGAATTGCAGAAATATATAAATAAACGTCACTGACTCATCACATGGTTATGTTTCAGTTCTACACACTCCGGTCACTATCATAAGCAAAACTTTGCATTTTAGATTCATTCAATTAATGATATATATGATATTTATTATAGACCATATACATCATTTAATGAATGAATCTAAAATGTTAATTTTTGCATATAATAGTGACTGAAGGGTGTACTTTCTTAAATGCAAACATGAGACAAGTGACAAATTATAAACTAACGATTTCTCAAATTAATTTCGAACAAAAACGAAGGGATTCAAGGATTCCCTAATCGTCGTATCAACCAAACTTAATCTTGTATCTGAGACGATTAACTTACTACTTTATTACCCGACAACGATTTGGTGCACTTGTCAATTCACCGAATATCAAACATTACTTGCACATAAATAGAAGGCAACGATAATAACTTAGAATATGTATAACCATCTATCAAGAAGGATTGGAAAATTATTAATTACCTATGAGCAATATGCTTGAGGAGGTCATCGGTCCCAAAAGACTCAATAGCAATTTCTTCCAGATGACCGCTATCAATAATAATAATTAGAATAATGTCCCAAATTGGGTAATATGAAAAAATATCCAAAGACTTGGTCATATAAATAAAAGCCATGTTATTATTACATGCACCAATAGTTAGTGGATTTTGCTATAGTTAAGCATTACTTCTACTATTCAAAATTTGTAATTATCAATTACATTATACAATTTCTTTCTATATTTCTATATGGTATCAAACTGGGCAGGCGACAAGGATGATTATATCTCCACCACTCGTTATCTGTTATATCTTTGCAGCACGCCCATCTCTTGGAGCTCTCGAAAACAACGTTCTGTTGCTCGCTCTTCCATAGAAGCGGAATATAAAGCTATGGCTGACACGGCGAGTGAGCTACTATAGGTCCTTTCATTACTCACTGAACTCGGTCACACTCCAAAAGCCAATCCAGTCATCTATTGTGACAACCTCGGTACTACCCACCTTAGTGCTAATCCTGTATTTAACTCTCGGATGAAACATATAGCCTTAGCCTATCATTTTGTCCGCGAAAATGTTCAAAATGGCAAGTTTTGAGTATCCTTTGTTTTTACCGATGATCAACTTGTTGATATTCTAACCAAACCCCTGCTTCGTCCTAGGTTCGATTACTTACTGTCCAAGTTGCATCTCTCTTTCAGTCCATACAACTTGCGGGAGGATATCAATAATAATAATTAGAATAATATCTCACATCGGGTAATATGAAGAAATATGCAAAGGCTTGATCATATAAATAAAAAGTCTTGTGTGTTAGTATTACATGCACCAATGGTGGGTTTTGTTATAGTTAAGCATTACTTTTACTATTTAAAATTTGTAATTATCAATTACATTATACAATTTCTTTCTTTCTGTATTTCTATAACCGCAACTTAGGTCAACGGCACAATGACAAATCTTCTCCAAACAACGAAAATCAAAAGGAGAAACACGCTTGATCATGTGAATGGTACGCCACATTAGAGGATCCTTGCAAACGTTCCACCAAAGAGGACAAACATTACGTGCACTTGTCACAATATCAACAGTATCTAGTCTCTGGAGTATGTTCTTAGTCAAGTCTACTGGAAGTTCAAGCCAGTTTGGCTTTGTCGTGCACTCAACTTTCCATTTCTTCGCACACAACTTCATTCTCAAACGATGTTGAAAATAAGACATACAGTTACAAATTGCAGATCAAAACTGAAATAGCATGAATACAGATTGGAAATTACATATGTAACAATTGGAATTGACAAAGGTAAGAAAACTGAGTTTTTGAAAAAACTAAAATTGGAAGGTTCGGTCATTCCAAAAAAGGGAGAAAATTGCTTACTTAATTAGAACTTTGAAGATCAGAGCCTCAGAGGGATATGATGTGTAAGCAAGCTTCAAGTATCAACAATAGATTTTTTTTTATTTTTTTTTGTGTGTGGAGAATTTGGGGAAGAAAAAGAAAGGGATCCGAGAGAGCGAGAGAGAAGAGAAGATTTGGGTCTTTTATCCTTTTGTTGTCCAAAGGCGTTTATATTACTTAACAGTGAAAATGACTTTTTTTATCCTTTTTATTTGTTTGAATTGACCCAATTATTGTAACGAAAAATAAGAATTGACTCAATTATCTCACTTAATTATTTTTTTGTTTAATTACCATGATTCTAATTAATCCTTAGTGCTAACAACACTATCTTTTGAATATTCTCTTTTGAACACTCTCTAATACTCACTCTCTTATTGATTTAAATATTGTGAGTGTACACTTTGAAAATAGAACTCATACGAAGTGGTGGGACATGCATGAATTCCATCAAATAAGAGAGTGAATGTTATAGAGAGTGTTCAAAAGTGAGTGTTGCCAACATTCCTCAATCCTTTTTATTTGCTTAAATAAAAATTAATCCCTTTTATTTAGGGAAATTAATCCCCTTCTTATAAAAAGTTAGATTTGGGTTGTTACATTACTCTTACTCACATGCTTTCAATTAGCTCTTGAAAAACAAAATTGCTATATCCATAATTTATGTTATACATTTCCTCAAAAAATAAATAATTTATGTAAAGAAAATACATGGTGGAGTAGTTTTTTACTTTCGATTACATGTTTAAATAACGTCGAGTTGTCTATATCAATGTTATATTATTTGCATTATTCAAAAATATCATAATTTATTTAGATTTGTTATATTCTTTGTATCATTGAAAAAGATAAATATAAATATAGTTTGTTACAATGTAAAAGTACACAATATTTATACATATAATTTTGGGTCTAGCTAACAAGTGTATTTTCGGAAAAGATACTTGTTAAGGATTTCTAAATGAAAAAGATGATAAATTTTATTTTAAAAAAATTACTTTTCAAGTTAGGATGTGTTAGTCAAAATAGTTACTTATGTTTTTGTCAAAAAAAAAAAGTTACTTACGTTGATATGGTTCATTAATATTATCATATTTGTCTTCAAAACACTTACTAATTATCATATTAACCATTATAATTATTAATTTAGGTTTATATTAGTCTCTATTAACGTCGGATGTAAAATTTCATTTTTGATTTTCTTATATTTTATTTACACCAAAAGTTGCAAATAACGATGGTAGATTCAAACATAAAACACTTTATAAAAATGTAATATTATCTTTAACGAATCTAGCATTTAGTTTCTTCAAGTGCAAATCTACTCTACTAAACAAACCATAATGTTTATACTCCTCATTTTTTTTTTTGAGGGAGTTTATACTCCTCTATTATTTAGTATTTTATTTTGTAGTACTTTATTGCTTAATAAATGTCTATTGATGCTTACATTTTTTTTCATTTTTTCATCTATTATTTATATATAAAATAACTTATGTATGACCAAAATAACTTAAAAGCTTAATCTATTACAAACCTCAAACTTAAAAGACTTATGTATAATCAAAAAATTTAAATGATTGATATGTTACAAATCTCAAACTTAAATGACCTACAATATAACTTAACTTAAAATAACTAATTAATGACTATAATACAAAGTAGGCATGTAAATAATCTTTTAAATTAGACCAAACTTTTAAATAAATCATAAGAAATTCAAAAAATGGACATATAAAAGACCATAAATCAAGCTCTAACTTGTAAAAAAATTCATACAGCACACTTCGGCACACCGTTTCTACTTTAAAATAAAAGAATATAATATAATAAAATAAAATAAAATAAAGCTTGAAAAGAAAAAGAGACAACACGTGTCAAACAACCAATGCAAGCAATGACACCTGCACCAATAATACTTAAGCTGCAGACACGTAGCAGTAACACATCACAGCACCCATCCAGCACTGTTCACGAAAACGAAACCAACCAAACATTATAAAACTTAACAACAACAAGGTTCAGTTCAATTGATAAACTTCAACAACAAGAACAACAAGTTAAGCATCAAACATATAAAATCACTACTAGCTCATTTGATTTTTATTTGTATTTGTTATTGAAACTGAAGATTGAAGATGGTTGGAGTAGGTGTTCCAATATGCGTGCAGTGTGGCACAAGAAGTAACCCTTGCCGGTGTAAGGTGGTGGGGCCAACGCTGGGGTTCGTGGCGTTTGTCGCGGCGGCGGTGGTGGAGTGGCCGGTTGGAGCTCTTGTTTATATCTTTAAGCATAGAAAGGGTCGCAGAATCATGGGTCATCCTGCCACTGTTGTATACCCAAAAGTCACCAGAGCCATCCCCATCTAACTTCATTCTATAAATTAATTAGTAGTATTTTCCTTGTATTTATTTTGTCTGTCTTGTTATCCTATTTTCCCATTTCAATGTTATAATATCATGTACTCCATAGTTCTGATGCACGAGCATGGGGTACATATGTATTTTGTTTAGTTTGCTGTTTTAGATGCATGGTAAACTAAGCAATCAAACTAATTAAGAACTATACTTAGCTTCATGTTATTTGATATTTGTATTGCAAGTTATGAATGGACTTTGTTGTTTGCCTATATATCTTTTCATTTAAAAACAGTAGATACAGGATAGTAACATTGCTAATAAAATACTTTTCTTATATTAAGAAGCAAAATATAGATTTATTCCTTACATTGGTTTTGATTTCGGATTTAATATAAAGTAGTTCTTGAATATGCATTTCTGTTATCAGTTTAGTCCTTAACGTTAAAATTTTTTATTAACTGATGAGGTGACAAATGTTTGGTACTAACAATGTGCACGAGCTGCGATAGAGATTACGTAAAAGTAGAAAATAGTCACTTTGATACCTGAACCTAAAAATAATATTTGTCATAGAGATTAAAGTAAAAGTAGAAAATAGTCACTTTGATACCTGAACCTAAAAACAATATTTCCAAATTGAATGTCAAATTTAGCCCCTGATTTCTAAATTTAATCCCTTGTTCAAAATCAAATTTTTCATTAAACATCAAAATTGGATCACAATGATGCATGTTGGTGCAAACTCGTTCCAACACTATGTTACTTATTCGTTAAGAATTGGATCATCAATAAAGTTGTTCTGAGCATATAGAAAAAGCAAACATAAAACCTTAAAATAGTTATTAAGATTTCTGACTATGCATACTTACTATCAGTTAGGTCCTTGACAGTAAACATTTACTGTCACTAAGGATCCTAACACTTAAACACTTACATGCACAAAGTGTCAGCATCACAAGCACATATAAAATAGCCACTACTATAAAAAGTACGTACATTTTGCATCATTGATTTGCATTCTTCATCCCTGCATATAGTTTTGCACCTTTGTTTGTCATTTTTCAACCACATTATATCTCTTCCATGGTATACAATGTAGCTCCTCACAACTTCTTTGTATATATCCAAAGTTTCAATTTCATTCCTAGCTCCAAGTGAACCTGATAAACTTTGCATTTGAATTAATAAATTGAGGGAAAACTCGTCTTTCATTTCCATCACCTTCATCATCGATACTAATAGGGCTCATTAGTTTTTCAGAATGATAACTGTCATTATTGTTAGGAAAATCATTCTCAACAACATTCTCTTCAACATTAATATCCAAGGTTTGTCAGAGACCTAGGTGATAATGAGTGTTTACTGTGAGAGTCCTAACTAATAGTAAGCATGCACAATTAGATACCTCAATTACCATTTCAATATTTTATGTTTGTTTATTCTATATGCTCAGGACATCTTCTTTGAGGAAGCTTATATAGTTATTGACGAATGAGTAACACTTCATTGGGACAAGTTTGCACATGCACCGATCATTATGTGATTCAATTTTAGTATTTAGTTGAAGATTTGATTTTGAGAAAAAGAGGAAATTATATGAGATTTGGCGATTTAGGAATTTGTGGATTGAATTCATGATTTAGGGATTTGAGATTCAATTTGGGATATTGATTTTGGGCTCAGAGACCAAAATGACCATTTTTTACTTTCATTAGTCCATGTAACACCTCATACACCTTGTCAATATAAAACATTTAACACTTCATCAGTTAACATAAATTTTTAACGTTAGAGTCTAAACTGATAAAGAAAATGCACATTCAGGGACTATCAAAGGCGGTTTTACTACAAGAAACTTTATTTTTATCACATGTTCAGGTTCAACCAATACGTTCAACAAAAAACTTGACTTGTAGTGACAACCGAAAATCCGTCACTATTTGGTTAATTTCCGTAGCTAAATGTTTTGTGGACATTATTTTCAACGATTGGCAACGAAAATGCGTCTGTCATTGCCAAATAGTTGTCACTGCATGTTTTTCACATTTACCCACGGCAAAACCGTAGGTAATTCTAAGGGTATCATTTTAAAAATAGGCTTAATAGCAGTTTTGAACACCTAAGAATCAGGAAGTTGCGATTTTGGACCCTTAATAAAATAAAATACAATTCTGCCCCCTAAGTACTGTTCCTTTTGCAGTTTTGGCCCCCAAGTCAATTTTGACCAAATCAATGCTCACGTGGCTGCTGCCTGTGTAATTTTTTTATTTTTATTTTTATTTTTTTGATATTTTTAATTACAAAATTTTAAAAACTAATTTTTTTTTAAAAAAAATTAAAAAAATTACACCTGTGGCGTCCACGTCAGCAGTGACTTAGTCAAAATTGGTTGGAGGGGGCATAATTGCAAAAGGGGTTGTACTTAGAGAGCTGAGTTTGATTTTATTTTGTTATGGGTCAAAATTGCAACTTCATGATGCTTAGGGGACCAAAACAACTGTTAAACCTTAAAAATATTAAAAACTTCTACCTACGGTTGCGGCTATCACTAAAACTTATCATTTTTTTTATATATGTTTTCTATTCTACTATAAATTCTAAAAATGAATCATTCATAAAATTACCACTAAATTAGTTTAATCAATATCATTGGAATTTTAAATTGATTACTATAATGAATTTATAGAATAAATTCTTGAAGTGACTTAACAAGAATAATTCTTCCTAACTATGAACTATTATACGATTCACCAAAATCAATACTCACTACTCACAAAAATCAAAAAATATATATTTATATATATGTGCTCTATTGCTCATTTAATTTATGGTAACAAAATTTGAATCACTATTCATAATAGTTTGATGATATGTTTACAACAAGATCAATATGCGTGGTTCAATGACTTGATAATATGTTACACTGAACGGAAGATATTCAAGTCAGTTGACGATGTTAATATTATTCGAACTTTCACCGCAAAGAGGTCTCGAAAAGGGCATTTACCTTCAAATTTTATTTAACACACTATTGACTTGTTTTGTTTCATCTCTCTTATTTTAAATTGTACTTTTGTTGACAAAATGACAAGTCTCTTTTATTTTAATTTATGACTATTTATATGTTATGTCACATGTGAATTCGCGGTTAAAATTTTGTCAAGTTCAATAAAATTTCTGACTCCACGAATAAAGACTATTTTGTATTTAATCCTTAATCAGATACCTTTGCAACTGTAAGGTGCAGAGTCCGAAACTCAAGTTACAATTTCTTTTAATCAATTACTTGAAAAATGGAAGAAGGGAGTAAATCTTTATTTTGCTTCTAAAATAAAAAGTATTTTTCATGGATTAGTGCAAATTCAGCTCGAGACTTGGCAACATGCGATGATACATCCATCCCATAAAATAAAGGAAGGAAGAAAAAGAGACAAGACACATGTCAAACAACCAAAGCAAGTAAGACACTTGCACCAATAGTACTTAGATGCAAACACGTAGCAGTAACACATCACCCCACCCATCCAGCACTGCTGACGAAAACAGAACCAACCAAACATTATAAAAGGGTTAAGAACAACAAGGTTCAATTAATAAACTACAAGAACAACAACAACAAATCAAGCATCAAACAAAATTACAAGCTCTAGCGAATTTATTTTGCTTGAAATTAAAGATGGTTAGAAGAGGGGTTCCTCTTTGCGTGCAGTGTGGCACAAGAAGCAACCCGTGCCGGTGTAAGGTGGTGGGGCCAACGCTCGGGTTCGTGGCGTTTGTCGTGGCGGGGGTGGTGGAGTGGCCGGTTGGAGCTCTTGTTTATATCTTTAAGCATAGAAAGGGTCGCAGAATCATGGGTCATCCTGCCACTGTTGTATACCCAAAAGTTACTCGAGCCATCCCTATCTAACTTCATTCTATAAATTACTAGTATTTTCGTTGTATTTATTTTGTCTTTTTATCCTATTTCCCATTTCATGTTATAATATGTACTCCATATATAGTTTTGATGTAGAGCATAATGTGTGGGAATATATATTTTGTTTAGTTTGCTGTTTTAGATGTATGATAAACTAAGTAATCAAACTAAGAACTTTTTTTCGCTTCGTGTTATTTGATATTTGTATTTCAAGTTATGAATTATGAATGGACTTTGTTGTTTGGCTATATATCTGTTCATTTAAAAATAGTGGATATCCAACAATATAACTTATATATTAACATTTATAATTTTACTATGTTTTTCCTTAAATCTGTTAGTTTTAATTTTGTATTTCAATAGACAAACACCTATTTTAATTTTTGTTAGTAATTTTGTATACAAAATTGAACAATAAAAAAGCATATTTGAGTAAAAAATTGGGCAAATTCTACTATACACTCAAAAATTTGAGTGTACCGGTACACTGCATCATTAAATTAATATTGAAATGAATTGTTTTTTTAAAAAAAATAATTGTTTTCTATCATTAACAATTATAATAATTAGATCTTATTTACCAAAAGTGTCGACGAAATAAAATTTACTTTTTTGAATTTTTGTTACATATAACAAAGAATATTGATTATTTTCTATGAGAGAATTTTAAAATTTTAATATGATTTTTATAAATAATGAAATAATGTTTTATAAAATACAAATTTTAATAGATAACTCTTTATTTCATAAAATAATTGTTAAATTATAAATTTTTGAAGCAGGAGTACCGGCACACCTTAATTTATGAGGTGTACCGTAAAAGTTCATAATAAATTGACGATCTAAAAATAAATTCAAAGATAAAAACTAATAAAAGAGACACATACAATTTTGATACATTGAAATATCAATATGAAGTATCCATTCATGCATCAAATGTTAAATCGCTCAAAAGTTCGAACCCCTTGCATTCATGCATCAAATGTTTAAACCCTCAAAAGTTGGACCCCTAACCCAGAGGCCAGAGTATTGGCTACGCCCCTAGTTGCGACTGCATGTCGTTGTGGTTAACAAACGCCCCTATTTTGATGGGATTACCACTGTTTTTTCAGCAATTTATTTTCGTTTTCACAAGAATTGATAATTGAATTTGAGAGCAGTACGAGAAATTGGAATGTTTAGATTATCCGAACAAGTCGAAAAAGAGGAATCTGAAATTGAATCAAGATTGTGTATTAATATTATTCCGTTATATTGCGACTCCTCTTGTTGATGAGGGCAAAAGAGTAAATGGATGACGCATATTTATAGACCTGAAATAATTAGCAAAAAAAAAAAATCATTTGATTTCATCACCTTCTCTCTTCTCTCCAACGAGAAAAAAACTCCAATTCACAGTTTCATCAATTCCTCCTTTTTTTTTCCCCAAATCCAACCCACATGCAAGAGTATAATTGGAGATGTGAATCAAGGATTTGATCTATCATCAATTTCAGGTGGGTTTCCTTATTCCTTCTTGATTGTTTTTAGATTAAAATTGATTATTTGGGTTTCGAGATTTTACTCTATGAATGTAAAAAATCATGACTTTGATAATAATAATAATAATAGGGTTCTGCTCTATTTCTGCTTCTGCTTATTGATTATGCTTATAGGTTCTGAATCTTTGCATAACTGACAGTTTCTGAACATGGGTGTAGTTGATTTAATCTTATTTAAGTGACGTGTTCTTCATAACTAAGAGTAGAATTGGGTTTGTCATTGTAGGTTTTGGTGTAACATGATACAACAAAATAGTGTTACTACCGGGATGCTTAAGCTGAAATTGTAGAGATTTTGTAATGTGATATTTGTTTGATGAAATGATTGATAATTGTGATCATGATAAGTGATTGTGCTATAAGTCACAAATAAGTTGTTTATCCAAAACAAACTAAATGTTTTAAAAAATTGAAGTGGATGGGTTTCTTTAAAAAAATAAATAGAATGACCGCTTACCATATTTTCAAAAAAGTTGCTGAAAACAACTTTTTGTACAATGAGTGCTTATCATATTTTAAAATAAATTGCAGAAAGAAAAAAATTCTGGAAAATAAAATTGGAAAAAAAGTTTGAAAAAATAAAAGTTAATGTGAAAGGGGGCCCTTTGACATGTGGGGTAGGCAACTTTGGGGCGTATAAAAAATGGGGCTCATTAACTTGGAGTATTTTAGGCCCCCTTGACATTGGAGTTAGCGGCCAAATTGTTAAGGTCCCATAAATTGAGTGCTTTAAGTATGCCCAATGTTGTTTGATTTCTGTTTGGGACAGGTTTCACATGTTGTTGTATGTATGTGTATAGTTTTTAAGTAACTGCAACATTGGTCTAATTTACGAATACACATGATATTGTAGCGTAATGAAATTTCTGTGTGCATATCTTTACTAGTATGGGCTGTTATAGTCTTTTGTTAATGGACTTCATAATGTTTGTCCATTGATTTGCATTCTCTGCCTACTAATATCCTCTGAATTGTGTGTTCTCTATTATCCATTCTATAAGAGTAATATTGTATTGTTAATAACAAGTGATAAAAATAAAGATAGTAATGAGAATAATCAATGTGTGATGATAAAGAATGTGAAATATGACATAAATGTATATAAATAGAGGATATTAAGTTATTTGAGATTAAGTTTTAGTTGATGTGATGAAATGATTGAAAAGATGAATTTTAGAATGTTAGGATTCACCCTAGCTAGGTGAATTCTCCGTCTATGACGGGATGTGTAAGAAGGGGCACCGTTTACTGGAGTCAATTTATCTTCACCTTAAAATAAGGACATTAAAATGTTGTTGTGGAAGTGGAGCTTATCTCGGTTGAAGATTCAGCCGTGTTTGTATTATGAATGGCGGTGGAATCCGAGATGGTGCCTTGGAGTTTTGCGTGGTTGAGTTTTGGTTGCTGTTGCGGTTCTGGTTCGGTTACTGCTTGCTGGTTCGGTGAAGACAGCAGGTGACAGGCTGCTGCTGTCTGTTGTTGTTCGGTTAGCAGGTTTGGCAGCAGGAACGGTTTGGAGATTCGGTTATAAGGCTGGTCAGTGTATTGGTGTTTTCTTGGGGTGCTTTTTTGTGGATTGACAGCTTTTGGTGTTTCTTGCTGTGTTCTTCTTCCTGTTCTGTTTCTGAATATGGATGTTTAGGAGGTTTTTTGTTGAGTTGTTGGCTGGTGAGGTGCCGCCTGTTTAGGCCCTTATTTGTACTCTTTTTCCTCCTTCGCGGGTATAGTGCATCTTGTGCTAGCCTAGCTTAATAAAATTTGCTGATTCAAAAAAAAAAACATAATTTTGAGAATAGGTTAGGTTATCGAAGGTTTCCCACATTTGGTAACCTAATTAATTAAGTTCAATACGTATATGTTATCTTGAGTTTAATTAATTGTTGTATTTAAGCTCTTTTTTATGTTTATGTTCTTAATTTAAACTAATTTAGTTTCAATTCCATAGTTAACTTAATTTCCTAAAATATGCATTGTGTATTTGATGATATTAACTTTGTCACATTTTCGGTAGCACCGACACTTTTGATTGAAGGAATGTGTGATGTCCTAGATATAATTTGTGATTTGTTAGAATTAGTTTGACATTGATTAGGGTAGGTAGTGTTAGTTAGTTATAATTAGTTGCTAGTTGGTTATGTTGATCACCTTATAATCACTATACAAAAAAACATTTTATTAAATCTTCAATTATATCTAGCAGACACGGAAACATTTGATTACATTCAATTATGTCATTTTCTTAAATTATTACACGTTTGGTGTGACGTGGTGTGACATGTCGTGTTTGTGTTAGTGCTTCATAGGTCACATTTTAACTTTCTATATTTCTGAAATGATAAAATTGTGATAATGCTTGTAATTTTGCAGTGTTGCATTTACTCTCAGAGATGGGTGTAGTGACGGGTGTGATATTGGATGAATCCGTACTCTTGGCTGAAGGAGATGGTGATAAAAGTGTATCTTCGCTACAGCCAGGAGTTGAGCCTTTGATCAGAACACTCTTTCAATCCAGAATTCATATTGGAATTGTGTATAATGTCGAACTTCAAGACGATAAGGTCAGTATTCTGAAAAGAATAGCCAGTTTACACTCGCTTCATTGCTTTATCTTAAATGATCATGCAAGTGAAGTTGTTATGCCTGTATGGGGTGGTAATGAAAGTGGAAACATTATTTATCTGGTTTCTAGTAAGAAGGAGTTATTATCATTACCCGAATTAAGAAGGTATAATTGGTTGATTGTTGGTCTGAATGTTGGAGGTGAAAGTGAAGGTTCACGTGAATATGATACTTCTAATATTGAAAATTTAGAGGAATTGCCATTGAAAATTTGTCAGTTAAATAAAAAGTTTACCGGAAACAAGTTCTTGACTGTCGGTTATATAATGAAGCCTTCTCGCATCGAGGATTTTGCAAAGAGGGGTGCATTCCCTTTGTGTCCTACACAAAATGGGTTGATGTTTGTGCCTCTTTCGGCCAAGCTTCCTTTATCGTCTCAATTAAAGGATGTTGATGTTGTTCTTCATAAAGCCACTGATGAAATATTATCCATTAAAGATAACCAACCTACTTTTACACAAAACATGCAAGAACTGCAGAGGTATTTGGATCAACATCAGGATTTATGTGTGGTTGATCCACTGATTAATATTTATCCTGTATTGGATCGGCTAGAAATTCAACAAGTTCTACTTGGCTTATTAGAATTGAATACTGAAGGTGGTTATTTGATCAGAGGGGCCCGTTTTCTTAAGGTTGATAATTTTAGCGAAGTTGATTTCACGGCTGGATTAGCTGATGCTGGATTGTCTCTTCCCTGTATAGTGAAACCTAAAGTTGCCTGTGGTGTCAGTGACGCTCATAAGATGGCAATAGTTTTCAGGGTTGATGATTTTAAGAATTTAGACGTTCCTCTTCCAGCTGTTATTCAGGAATATGTGGATCACTCCTCCACTTTGTACAAATTTTATGTCTTGGGCGAGAAAGTTTTCTATGCTGTCAAAAAGTCGATACCAAATGCTGATACTTTGATAAAATTAGCCAATGGTGATGATCTCAAACCTCTAGAGTTTGATAGCTTGAAATCTCTACCCACAGACAAAAGCATCATCATCGATTCTGGAACCAGTAACGAGTCTATTGACCTTAAGCTGGTAACAGATGCTGCAAATTGGCTTAGGAGAAGGCTTCATCTCACAGTCTTTGGTTTTGATGTTGTAATTCAAGAAGGAACACATGATCATGTAATTGTGGATGTAAACTACCTTCCATCGTTTAAAGAAGTACCTGATGAAATCTCTATCCCTGCCTTCTGGGAGGCCCTTAGAAATAAGTTTGACAGTATGGTTTCTAAACAAGCATGCGCTTGAACTTTGTAACTGTGACAAGGGGAATTAAATGTTTTAGAAATAAGTTTGACAGTGTTTGCATCAGATCTTTGATCAGGCACCTGATCTTATCATGATAAAAATGAGGTTGAATAATTTATCATTGCATGTTTGAAGCTTGAAATGCTTAGCACTTGTTATTATTATTACTGCAATTCAATGTAATGCGTCTGCTGTTTGCTTGAAAATATTTATTTAAAGATAAGAAGTTTACCTCTATTTTCTCTCCAAAATCCTTATACAAACATAGGTTTGAAACTTCCACTCAAATTGATCTTTCTTTGCTTCTTCCATATTCAGAAGAAAAAAAGTCAATTTTGGGTCAGCTATGCCTAAACATCAAACCTAATCTAAGCACTGGAAATGTCAAAATGCATAGACATATTTATGAATACATATGCTAAAGAGTTGAGGACAAAATTAACTTGCTTCAGAAGCTCCCACACAGAAGGGTTAACTTTGCTTCTTGTTAAGTAACTAACTACTATTGAGTATTGACAAGTGAGGCTATTAAGCAGTTTCTTCTTCATGAATTTCTCCTTCTTCCACTGGACTGAAACTCACACGTTTCTGGAAATTCAAATTCAAGAAATAACATTAACTTAGTCTCACATTAACCCAATTTGCATGGAAATTGAAACAATTTGCTTGAAGCTACAAATATAGGCTAATGAGCTAATCAAACGACATTCCTATGATAGAATTTTCTTGTAAACTTTAGTTAAAATGAAACCAAGAATTGAAATCCTCGTTGATGACGGATATATTTTTATTATATATAATCTGTTATAGTCGTAATTGCTTGAAAGATGCAACTTTGAACAAATCATTTTTTACTTTAGTATTTAACTATACCTTTTCAATCATGTTAAAAGTAAACACTCTATACCTTTTCAATCATGTTAAAAGTAAACATTTATCGACTTTTGAAGTTACCTCATTCTCACATTTGACTTCATCTTATGTATTGTATATGTTTTTATGGTCCAAAAATGAATATGAGGTAAGAATACGGCGCAAGGCATGTTGCCATGTTAGATATATAGCTTAACAAGAAACGTCATATATAAGCAGCATAGGGAGCCAAGACAAGAGGGAAAATATTCATCCACGTAATTAAAAACTTGAAATATAATTTTATTATTTCCCCAACTTTCTTCTTGGCATCAGTAAGATAAGGTTGATTGCTACCTATATTATTAAGAACATAAATATTTTGTCCCAGTTACACTTTCTTTCATAAGATTTATCTACTTTTTATACAAAAAAAATGGTTGCCAAAATTTTGGTTATTGAGATTGAGTTTGAAAATGTCAATATTTTGACATTTAAATTTGTTTTTTTTTAAAATTTATCATCCAATATCATCTTGTGGTCAGCTAAAAAGGAAATTCATCATGCTAGTATTTTTTTTGTTAATACATACCTCATTAACATATTATATTTACATTTTTTAATTTGTGAAGTATCAACTGATTTTGCTAATTTGTGAAGTATCAACTCATTTTGTTTATGATTAATCTTTATCAGGGAATTTGGCTAACAACATTTTGTGAAGTCTCTCTGCCCAACCTCCTTTTTCTGATTTAGAAAAGGCAAACTCGAGACATTGCTTAAGTGATTGAAGTTGAATAAATGTAATAATATTATTACTATATTTAAATTAATGATATTTTAACACACAAATGATTTAAAAGTAAGTATATGTATGTTATAAAAGTAACTTTTTGAAAAAAATTCAAAAATGATTTTTTTTATGGTTAAGAATTAATCTCGATACCCTACAATTTTGATAATGTCATATTTTACAAAGGACTGAGAGTGAAAGAATCTTAAATGATAAAAATATAAACATAAAAGTAATTGTAGAGCCTAAAACTAATTTAACTTCATATTATAGAGACTAAAATCGCTAATAACAATTTATTTTAACTAAGAATAAGATAGTAAAATACAATAACAATACTAACGAGTAACAACAATAACACCAACAATAGATTGATCTAAGTGTTAAGTGGTTTGAACCTTTAAGTATGTGGTCATGGTTCGATTCATGTCTCATGCTTATAAAAACTTCGTGCGGGTGCCAAAAAAACAACAGTAACAAAATCCTAAAAAAAATAACCGCGTGTATACACACCAAAACACCTTTGAATTGCTTTATTAAGTTATTAATTTTTAAACCGCAAAATGGCACGCACACAAAAATACGACTAAACAATCCCACTTGCAAATTCTCATAAAAAAATCCCACATCAAAGCATACAACGTTTCAAAGATTTGAGAATGTAATCAACAATACAAAAATGAACAAAATAACGTAAGGCAATTGAAAAAACACATACCCTTCGCGACCTTTGATTATGAACCTCTATTTTTCCTTCATTGATTCCACCACCACCCTTCCCGGAAGCATTATTCCCCATATACAAACTTACAATCTTCTCCGCCACCTCGGCTCCATCGCGACTCTCCTCCATCAACCTATCCAACTGAGCCTTAGGAATCCTCATTTTCACCCTAGTGGACCCATCACGAGCTAAACCGGGCCCATCATCACCTAAATTGGACCGCTTCACCGAAGGAAGATCCGAAACGGAGCGTTTCGATAACATCAAAAAATCAAGCCTCTCAGTAGCACTCATTCCACGTGAAGGGTGTAATCCACTGGATCGCACCCTTCTCGGCAATGGTTGAGACTGAACTTTTGGTAACTCAACCAAGAAATAGATTTTCTTAGCCTTGAGTTGTTGGTGAGGTTCAAGTGGTTTAGCCCTAAGCCCAAAATGCTTCACTGCTTGTGAATCCAAAAGAGCATGACCGGGATAGTGTTTAACTACATCGTTTGCTTTAGCTGGAGTTTTTAGCTTGAAGGTTTCTCCATCTATTTTCATTACCTTTGCTTTTTTGGTTCTTCCCATCATAACGTTTCCCATCTCTTATTATTACACTAGCTTGTTCTTTGTCACTTTCCTTTCCCTTTGATATTTTCAATTTTGATTGGTTGTTTTTGTATCTTAGTTTCTCTCTTTGTAGACTTAGTAGATAGTTGTAGGAGGTGATAATGATATATTAATACTTACTTATTTTTATAAGAAGAGGCCAAATCAAATAGTATGTGAATTAGTGGAAATTTGGTAGAGATTCCATATAAATAAGGAAAGGGTCAATGACTTGATTTATTTATTTATTGTATTAAATAGTAGTGTGAAACTAAAGATTTAACCAAGATAAAGTTTGATCACTTGATGGGTTAATATCAATTCGATAGTTACAATATAACCAGGCATATTTACATTTTTAGCCATTTGTTTAATATATTTAACACACATAAACCAATAAATTGCATGTTTTAATTAATTAATTAATTAATTAATATTAGTTATAAATTAACCAGTTTCTCAGACCTCAGTTCCATTCCATTCGTTTGTGGTTAACTTTTAAAAAAAAAAAAACTTATTTACTAAATTAATTTAGCTTGGAGTTAATTGTATTACATATGCTTGAAGTTAAAAATATTTTTAAAGAGATGGCTGAAAATGTCATTCCCTCTAATGAATATGAGTTGTGGAGCCAAGCCAAACTTTTCACGTCCCATTGAAAAAAAGAAAAAAGAAAAAGATGTGGCTTTCCCCTCATGTATATTCTTTTCATGGATTTGTCTACATTTATAAAAGAAACACTTCATGTCCCGACATGATAAAAGATAGAAGTTTTATTCACTTTTAATTTATAACTACTGATATAAAGTTATACATCATCTGGTCGCTATTATAAGCAAAAATCAATATTATAGATTCATTCATTAAATGATGTATGTGGTATATAATAAAGACCATATACATAATTAATCGAATGAATTTAAAATGTATATTTTTGTTTATAATAAGGACCGAAGAGTGTATAAGATTTCAATAATTTTTTTTTTTAAATCCTTGAAAATAGAGATTTCATAGGGGAGTAGATTAAAGAGTTTATAAAAATTTCCAATTGGTTTAGACTTTTTTTACATGAACTCTCAAGATTAAACAAGCTTAATTAAGCTCAATCCACTAATGAATTAGGTCACATATAAATATGATGTGAAACTACATCGACATCACAAATGATCTCCATCAACACCACATGATGAAAATAAAAACGTTGGTCTAAGCTAAATCTTACTCAACAGATTCAACGAGTTTTCACCATGTAACCTTAGAAGTCATCCTATAGAAGCACGCTTGTGCATAGTAAAGATTCATCATTATCTAATCACAAAAACACCTCCCATCCTCGATTATGAACTAACTTCATCGCCAAACTGTTTGTCGATACACCACACCCGCCGATGAGCTGCCACCGTCTTTTGCCGTGTCACCACAACTCTAGCCGTCGATCTAGGTTCACTTCGGATTAGACACTAATTAAAGCCTAATATGCATGCAAAATACTCATCCAATTGGCCATGTGAAGAAAATACAAAATAACATCGAAAGCATACTCTTAATGTTTGGAATCTATTAATCTTTACAAAGATTTGGATTCTTTTTCTACTTTTAATATTAACATATAAAATAAATATGCAATCAATTATTAATCCAGCCAAAGAAAAAAGTATTCCAGAAGCACTTCATTATGATTTTTTAAATTGTTCTACGTATGTATAGAGAAGTATTTATAAAGAAAACACTAATACGTATGTATACTTGCATGTTGCATGACTTATAACATGTTATTATTAGGCAACATATGACAAGAAGAATGGCCATTTAGAAGCATCTTAACATTTTCCTCTACTATTTTCTTTTTTGCTTTGAAATGATATATGTGTCTATATTATTAATGTCATATTCAGATTTGGAGAGGTTCTTTTGGCACCTCATATTAAATTCTTGACAATGTGGACTTTATTTACCAAATCTGCTATTATGTCTTCTGCTATTATTTTTGCGTTCGTTTTCATATGTCGGCACGTATCAAAATGTAATATTTTTTCAATCACTTCCTAGATAATGAATATTTGGATTGCAACTATTTTATTTTATGTTTCATTAATTTTACTTAATTTGATTACTACTTTTATTTTATGTGTGTGATTCAAATATGAAATATGTTATCATAAATCATTTGTGTTTTGTTAAATTGGACTAGTTTTTTATGTATTAACTATATTATATTTCTAACTAGAAAAATAAAATAAAGTATATAACATGACGAGAAAAGCTAACATGAAAACCGTTGAAGTATAATTAACCTAATTGGTAACCAAGTCCACTCAAGCATTCAAGTCTAGGAACATGATCTTACCAAACAACAACTCAAATGTCTGTAGTTATAACTTATAACTAGCCTTCAACAACGCTGCTAGGTCAAATGTAAGTCACGTGAATCAAAATAAAATAATTACAACGAATAAATAACAATTTTCTTTAAGTAAATGTTAAATGACAATTATTTTATTGGTATTACACGTACATAACAAAAATAAAGATTGCCCTCTAATCATTTTTTAAATAGATTGTTCCCATAAATTTAATTCAGTTGGTAAAAACAATTCATATTATATGTAGGATTGGGATTCAAACCTTAAATATCTATCTATTTAATGAATTTCTAGGCAATAGACACTAGGTCTATTTGACAAAAATAATAATTTAAAAGAAGACGACTTTTTTGATTTGAATATCAGAAAATCCTACATTTCAACAAATTATTACCTACCAACCACGTTCACTTCAACAAACATGAAAACAAGCACCAATCAAACTTTAGTATAGTAGCATGGACCAACCCAACCTAATTTCTATGACACCTTTTAAGCTTTCACTTTCACCAAATAATTTTATTTCAGGGTTTTAATTTATTTTTAATGAGAGAAAGAATTTACAAAAGACTATGGAACTAATATAGAAATACCGCATCTTATTAATTACATATTAAATTGAAACTTAAGATGTAAAGACAAACAGAAAGATAAAATAATCGCTCAAATGAGCGTGTTCAATTCATTTAAAACAACGACAACATAAAAATGTTCTCTATATTTCATTAGTATAGTTTGAAAGAATTGATCGAGTTATGCATTTTTTTGGTGAAATCTTTTCTTTATGTTCAAAAAAGTTTAATCCGGTCCATAGCCTATGAAGAAACTAGAGCATGTATGAATATATTCAATGACAAATTTAGTTTGGTTAATCGATGATCTTGTTTGTGTTTAATTCTATTGTTGCAATTATCATTGTTGATGTTTTAAAATATTTTTATTGTTGAAATTATTGTGGTTAAATTATGTTTGTGTTGCTGTTGAGGTATAATGTGATTTAAGGACAAAATTTTCTCTTATTTTGTGTTTAGAATTTTTTTAGATAAATATGTAAAAATCATTTCGGAATATATAATTCGAAAAAGATAAAATGTGAATTTTAAAGGCGCACAAGATCTGTATAAGGTGGAAAAATAATTTCTCTAGCCACAATGGAACTCCACAAAGATGAAGAGATATATTAATTATTTCCCTGACGCTGATGAAAATAACCAAATTAAAATGGCCACCAACTATTGTTGTCAATTTCATGATGTCTACTAAGATGCCGGTTCCTCTTGTTCTGTTTGAATTTTGAATGATTTATCGAGTAAGCGAATTTTCTTCAAATTAGTGAGACTATGTCATGTCACACTCCAACTATTAATGATACACTGCTGCTTCAAATAATTTTGTTCACTAATAAATCAATAATAAATAAATTGGGTCAATAAAAAGTTTTCACTCCATTTTATATATATATTGAATGTCACACTAGTAAAAAAGTATTTTTTTTTTGTTATATTAACCCTCTAGTGTTTTTTTTTTAAAAATTGTCCAATCCAAAAATCGAACTCATGTTCGACCGAACAATTTATCCTTTAGTAAATTTCATCAATCACTTGACAATTGTTTAGTTAGGAAAAAAAAAGTATTTTTAAAATTAGTGTATAGTTTTAGTTTTTTTTTTTTTTTTTTGTTTTCATCCATATAATTTAAGATTCTTGTTATTTTAGCCTTTCATGTAGTATTTTCAACCAATTAGCAAATGTCACGTGATCGGGACAAATAATTTTAAGTACAAGGATAAAAAATAAAACTATAAATTACAAGGGTGAAATATTTTCAACTTCAACTACCACGTATTCATGTTTGTATTTTTTGGAAATTTTTTTGTATATGCCCTTCTTTTTTCCCAAAATTCCAAAACTACCATACTTTTAAAAAAAATTGCAGAAATACCCTACTTTTTCTTACACTCTGGTACCCCGCAACTTGCACTTGCGAGGTACCCTAAAAAGTTTGTCTTTATTATATCCCGCAAGTGGGACTTGCGAGGCAGTTTAAAAAATTTTTTTAAAATTTTTATAGGTCCCGCAAGTGGGACTTGCGAGGTACCTTTTCGCAATTTTTTAATGTCCCGCAAGTGGGACTTGCGAGGTACATTTTTTTTTTTTTTA
>Ga0228710_1002607_pt1 | contig 28520 bp, 19 predicted proteins | sample MedpolnodulmetaG_FD_177995 | JGI IMG/M metagenome (GOLD analysis project Ga0228710, IMG submission 177995) | Root nodule microbial communities from Medicago polymorpha collected in Santa Monica, California, United States - pink nodules | ecosystem: Host-associated > Plants > Roots > Nodule... | reverse complement strand
TTAAAAAATAGAGATAACAATGTAAAGAAGTGTTCTTGGGAATATATCTAAGATATAGGGTTTGATTATATTATAATTATGAGAGAGAGAGAGAGAGAGTCCTTAGTATGAAAAGAGGAAAGTGGAGATTGGTGAACCCCTCCTTTGATTGTCTGGTATATACCTTTATCAATATGTTGTGTCGTATTAAGCAAGATGTACATATTGCAAAGCGAATCACTAAAAAATTAAGAATTTACAATTACCACATAGCTATAGATGTTTGAGAAAAAAAAATGATAAAGCTATAGATGGATAAATGAATTAGCTAAAATAGTATGAGAGTTTAAAATTGACAAATAGGCTCGAGTCAAAAGTTTAAAATATTTCAATTTCCTTTGACTTTGTGGTGTTGTTGTGCATCTCCATATTTATTCTGTTTTCTTTGCCCACTTTTTTTTGCCTTAGCTTGGGTAAAGATTTTCTGTTGGGATATTTGAATTCACATGTGTCGGGAGTTTCACATCGAGTAGATAAAAATATTTGGTACTTAAATCATGAAGTTTTCCTACTTAATATACTAGTCTTGTGGATTGAACTCTTCTTATGCACTTAAGTTTTTATTAAGAGTTGGATCATGAAAAATGCTATATATAGGTTGGATTAAGGCGTTCCACTGAATACTGATAGGTGATTGAAGCTGCCAAAAAGAAAAGGGTTACCATCGGGTCAATATAGAGTGAAAGTCGTCGTGGACGTCGACTTTTAAAGGGCGTGACAATGTTAGGAGTCCACATATGGAAGATAATTGAAATGGTTGGATTTTCTCATTCATGTGAATAGAATATATACATCAATGTGTAATGTTTGGTCAAATATCTAATTATGATATAACATAATTACTTAAAACTAATTATGATTAATCATTACAAAATATTCTATTTGTTTGGTCAACTATTCTATCACACCCTCGCAGTCGAAGCAGGAGGTTCACAAACGTTTTTGGTCCAAAAATCATCAAAGGGAATGCGAGGAAGTCCTTTGATGAAGATGTCTGCAATAAGGTGTCAGGAGGGAACATGAAGACGACACGAAGGCAAATTGTCGCACGTGATGTTGTCGGCGTGAGAAAGAGGATCACACTACTGTGTGTGCGGCAGCAGAATGCGGCGGCGGGCCTGGCTGCACGATGGAGAGATGCGCGACGAGAGAGAGAGAGAGAGAGAGAGAGAGAGAGAGAGAGAGAGGTCGATTAGGATGATACCATGTAAGATAATTGGAATAGTTGAGTTTTCTCATTCATGTGAGTAACGTTTGATCAACTATCTAATTATGATACAACATAATTACAGAAAACTAATTATTAAAAAATATTATATTCGTTTGGTCAAGTATTCTATCAACATCGAGTAGATAAAAATGCTCGATGTGATACTTAAGCCATGATGCTCTCCCACATAATAGACTAGTGTTTTAAGTTGGGTTCTCCTTATGACTTAAGTCGTAACAATTTTATCTACTCAATGTGTAACGCTCCAATTTTTTTTCATATATTATATCTTCATATACTTTAGGTGTGCGTCTCTATATATTTTCACCTTATGAATTAATAGTTATTATTATAAGTGATTTTACAAGTACATGTGTTAATTATTATTTTGAGGATTGTGCAGATTAGTAATATTTTTGTTATGAATATAATTAAATATGTTTGTATGTATAGTGAGGTGCATTTGTAATTGAGCCCTTTTAATTGTAATAAGAAAAAAAATATAAATACTAATTTTGTATGCATTTGGGCTTAGCCCAACGTATTTAGTTTAATATTAAGGGAATAGTTGTATGCCTAGTTTCATATAATGATAATTCAGAACACAAGTGAGAGAGGGAGTGACGAATTCCTCATGGAGATCATGAATCGAAATAGGCATGGCAATGAGGCAGGGTGGAGATAGGTTTTATCTTTCCCGTCCTTATACCCTACTCTCGTATACTTACCCGTTACCTTACCCATGTTCAGTAGGGGATGAGAAATCGAATCTCATCCTTGTCCCCGACGGATTCGGGTATCCCCATCTCATCCCCATCCCCGCAATAGATAACTTTTTTTAATAAAAAAAATATTTTTCAGCTTCAAGCTCAATGTTGTAATGTATTATCTCGCAAAGAGATAATGGTGATCGATGGCTATGGTCATGGAGAAGAGAGAGGCCGAGAGTGCAAGATATGAAAGGAGAAAAGAGAGAACTATGATAAGTGAGTGTCATGTGAGTGTAATGATTCAGAGTTTGAATTTTTATTTATATAAAATGGGTAATAAATTGATTTTCTACATTTGAGACGGGTTTGGGTATGGGTTCGGGGTGGGTACCTATATCTCCGTTACCCGTTCCGTACTCATGTTTCGGAATTCAGGGAAAAACCAAACCCAATCAAAGCGGGGAAAATCTGTCAATTTAGGTTCGGTTCGGGCGGGTACTCGCGGATACGGATTTTGTTGCCATGCGTAATCAAATATATTTTCCCTTTCATCCTAAAATTCAATCTGATTTAAGTGAAACCAACGTCAAAACAACTGTGTGATCATTAGCTACTTCATCCACCCATTTAATTTATGATTTAGATTGGACCAATTGGAGGACGACGAGACATGGAAAATTAGACTTTCGGTTGTGGACTTGGAGTAGCGCGTGGAAGCGTCACAATAAGGTATGGGGTGAGAAAGAAGAGTTCGAGATCATGAGTGTAAATTAACTGAAATGAACGGGAATGTAACAACCCAATATTTTATGTACACTATATACGACATTTTATTTATTTTCCTGATTTATTAAAAGAATTATCTTAAGAGTAAAGAATTTCCGAAAATTATAGTATCCTCTTTTTAATTATTAAATCCTTAAGTTTATTTTATATATGAAGTTTCATCTATGGGCTTTTATTTAATTAGTTTGAATTCAGTTCTCTTTTAATATATTTAATTTATCTATTTATTTTATTTAATCAATTGGGCATGGCAACGATAAAATAGTTTATTCCTAGTATAGTTGAAATATAGTAAACTTTTATGATTTATTTATATATTAATTAAGTTTTTTTTACTTGATTTTAGTTGGTGGTGTGTTGTGTGAATTTTTATTTATTCGAACCAAATAAATTATACAAATAGTAGTGAGTAATTCATTAGATAAGATGCAGCTTATTGTTAGACATAAACCAATAACTAAAACGTATCTAAATTTTCCTAGAATAAATAATATAATTTTTTAGATTGGTCTTGTTGGCAAAGAATTGTGTTGCTCTCATTTATGTTGCATGATTTTCATGATCATTGTATTATTATTCCCCTTTTAATTTGTCTATTACAAACAGTTAGTAAAGAGTAATAAAACCAAGAGAGAAAATGTGTTATGAAACCGTTGACAAAAATTGAAGTTAAATACATAAATGCCTTCCATCATTTCTCACGCTACTGTAGTTATTTGATTATAGGATAGTTGACCAAATTTATTTGATTAATTGATGAGAGTCCCATGTAAATTGGTATCAAGCTCTTTAACAAAATCCCATAGAACCGTGTAGTCCAAATTCTAGTATTTTCCCATTCATGCTAATTTATGTATACCTTTGACTAGGATAATTCTCTCTTAATACCACCTTCATTCCCATTAATTTCCACTTTAATTCCCTTTGTTTCCTTCCTTCTTAATATTTCAAATCATTCTCATCTACACAATAGTTATACACGAGATTAGTTAGTAAAAGAGAACAAAAGAAAAGGGCAGAGTCATTCTTCAAAAATAATAATAATAATTCCATTTACGACGTAATCATCACCGTACTCACCCAAATTATAAGTCTCTATCCACTCTACTCTTTAGAAGGTCTTAAGGTAAAATCTTGTTGCTTTCCTCTTCCATACCTTTGTTCCTATGTTAAGTCTTTTCATTAAGATCGTACCTTCTCTCAAAGTACTATTATCAACCCATTCATTGCACTTCTATTTCCTGTAGAACCTCAAGACTAGCGCGTGCATTCGGTGCGGAATCAAACTTACGGGAGTCTTTTGTCGAGGGAAAAACACTCAAAGGTAAGGGCGGTATTCCGTACAATCATGTAGTCATAATATCATACGCTAAGTTGGTAATAGAGCTCTTTTCCTAATAAAAGGAGGAAACTTTAATATAAATAAAAAGATGGAAGGTAATTCTTATTGCATTTCATGTTTGATGGAAAGGTCTCATCTTTTGTGGCATAGCATGACATTATGTTTGATTATCTTATTCTTTAGAGAAAATGTTGTGATGAATATTTTGAAAGAAAGCTTGAATATTTTAGTTGATGTTGTGAAAATGGTGATGATTTCAAAGAGTGTGCATCATGCATAGCATGACATGTAGTTGTGTCATAGGTTGCCAATCAAGGCGAGTTACTATTGTGCCAATCAGGGCGATTAAAACTATTTTGCCAAATGGGGCGATTTATTCTAGTGCCAAAGGGGCGATTTATTCTTGTGCCATTTGTGGCGATATCTAGATCATGGTCTAGTTGCATTTCATGCATCATTTGCTTAAAGTTTATATTTCTATTTATTTATTTGTATTTGGCTTTTGACTTTTATGTGGTGAGTGTTTTATTATTCTTCTTATCTTGTGCCTTTATGCCTTTATGATTGTATTTTTGTGGTTTCAGAATACTAACCCCTTACAACCAACATTTTAGGTATTGATGAATTTGAAGATTTGAAGCAAGAATGATGTTTAGCTCGTACGCGTGGGGAAATAAATTTGGGTTTTCTTAAATTGTAATTGAAAATAATTCTTGGAGTTTATTATTTTTAATGAAATTTATTCTGTGTAATTAAGGAAGTTAATCTTCTTAAAAGGAACTAAAAGCATACTCATATTTTATAAAGAATAATTTTTTTAAGTAATGTCTTGGATTAAAATCCGGGGTGTTACAGGGAAAGTAATATTTTTCAAAGTCCATTTGGGACTCACCGCGACAGTTGTATCCCTTTGAGGGAATGATTAATTAATTAATGTTCCAGTTTAGACGTGTGAGGTTAAAAGAGAAATTAGAAACATTATTTAAGTGTTGCTTGATTTCAATTATGTGAATATGTGGTATTTCAAGTCATGGATAAATTTTGTGTGTGCTCATGCTTGATTTGTTGCAATTATTTGGATTGATTAATTATTCGATGATTGATATAAACGTGATGTTATGTAATGTATACTTGAAAGTTGTTGAATTGAATTTTTGGTGTGCCGCATGTATATGATGACTATTGATATTGGAATGTCGGTCGGAATATGGTTACGTGTGATTAAAAATAGGGTTAATAGTGCTTTATCCCCTGTAATATAGGTCATTTTCGGTTTTACACTCTGTAAAATATTTTTTTTGATTTACCCCCTGTAAAATATTTTTGTTTTGATTTACCCCCTTAATAGGTTCTTCAAAAAAACCAGAATTTCTGAACAAAAAAATAAAAAATTAGTTTTTGAATGACCTATTAGGGGGGTAAATCAAGACAAAAATATTTTACAGGGGGTAAACCCAAAAAAATATTTTACAAAGTCTAAAACCGAAAATGACCTATATTATAGGGGGTAAAACACTATTAACCCTTAAAAATATGATAAGTGTTGATGAGCGAGATGTTGATTTTAGATGAATAAGAATGGATGTTATTATTTAGATGATAAAGTAGTGATGGCTCCATTTTGTGTTGTAGATGACACTCTTAAAAGAGTATTTAAGGCCAACGAGGGGAGATATTAGATGTAAGGGGTAGAATCTCTTAATCTTTAGGGTATTATGATCTTAATTGTGGGGTTGTGTAGTTGTTTGATTGTAAGTTATAGGAAATGTTAATGGAGAAGTTGATAAGTCGTAGTTTTATTGTTTTTGGCATTCTAATTCAATAATGTTTTTTCTATTTTAGTCGTGTTTCTTGAGCTATTTTACAACAAAAGCTTTGGTTTTCATTTCAGGTTGGTAATCAAAGGAGCATGAAGGTTTGGTTTAAGTTTGAGCAAGAAAGGATCAAGAATGAAGGATGAAAAGGAGCAAAACTAGAGGAAGAGCACGGTCCGTGCGTTTTAGCGTGTTCAAAGGCCAGACCGGGCGCATCAAAAGTGCTCACTCCAAAAAGTTTAGCATGGTCTGTGCGCTTACTGCACCAGACCGTGCGTTTTAGCGAGGCTAGCAGGAACATACTATGCGTTCCCTGTTTCATGGAAGCTGAAAAGTGCACGGTCTGAATTCCAAACCATGCAATTTTACTGTCAGCTTCTTGGCTGTTACAAATTTTTTTTGTTTTTCCATTTTAAAGCTTGTAATTTACCTTCAATGCATTGTCTATGACCTTAGGCTATAAATAGGTCCATTATCAGACTAAAAATCACCTTGGATCATTTGGAACTAGTTTTATCATTGAATTACAAAGTTACTTTTGCTCTATGCTTATATTGTTCTTATTTCCTGAACTTTACAATTTTGCACTTTATTTCTTTGTTCTTTACATTCTTGCAATTTATATTTAGCAATTTATTTTTATGTCTTTATATTCCATGTATTTAATTTTATCTCCTTTGTCTACAATAAACATGAGTGAGTAGACTTTCTAGGCTTGGGATTGTTGGAAAGTCTAATGACTAAATCCTATTCAAACCAAGTCTAGAACCTTATTTTATTTAAATTCTTTTCTAATCCAATCTCATCATCTTTAAGTCATATTTCAAATAACAATCGTAAGCAAAACATGAAAATAGTTTTGTGAACTTTGAGACAATAAGATTAAAACTTAATGGGTCTCTATAATAATCAACCATGAGAATAAGTTTGATTACTATTGAGATAGATTCATGTGTTCTGAAAAGTAACATGAAATACCTAAGGAAATCTTGTCTTAAGAAATGAATTTAATATAGAATAAGGAACTTGTTTAGTTTTGTCATTAAGATTGACCACAATCCTAAGGCCTTTTATTTATATTTGAATTTATACCAAGAAACTGTTGAATTTCTAAACTTTAATCTTTTCAACTAATCACAATTGAAAACGAAATCGGTAATTACATAACTCTCTGTGGAACGATAACTACTCGATAGAACCGTATGCTTGCAGTTTCTTATCATAAGTGAACATCATAAATTTAAAATGAAGAATAAGATATGTTATTAGAATAAAGAGATGTCTAGGATGATGTTACTAATTATATTGATGATGATAAAGAGATGTCTATTTTACATTTATGATGATAATGACGATGTCTAATTTATATTGACGATGAGAATGATAATGTTTGTATTTTAGTGATGTTGAGAATGACGATAACTATATTATTATGATAAGAGTGACGATGTTATCTATGATGATGATGAGAGTGTTGATGATTTGTGTGCTTGCATTAGAGTCGTGCATTTTAGGGGAAGTCTTGCATTCATATGTGAAATATGTGACTATGTGTATACGTGTAATACTTGTCAAATTTAATTCTCTGCGTTCATATAGAGTCTCGAGCATGAAGTCTTGCATTGATTTCGGAGAAAAGTCCAGTAACATACCTTTGCAATTATGACGAGAAAAGTCCAGTAACATAACTCTGGCAAAATGACGAGTAGGTGTGGTACCACATTTATATAGGTCTTAGGACTGAGTCTGTATGCATAAAAATTGATGATGAATTGTATTTGGTGAATAAGTGTAATTGTGTGAGACGATGAAGGTGATTATCTATTGATGTTCTTATGAAGATGGTTATTGGTGACTATATGTGTTGCGACTATTTTGAAATTGAATTGTGACATTGTGTCTGTGAAGATTTTGGTTCTTATGCTGTAATGATATATTTTTTTTACTAAGGTGGACTGAGTTGATATAGTATATTCTTCAAGGTTCTGAATATTATATTTGTGATGTGATACGACTTTGACTTAATTGCTTACATGTTCTCCTCATTTATTTAATACTATTACATGTTCTCGAAACTCACCTCTTCATTGTTTGTGTTTGCTGGCTTGGCCCTGCGGTTGCGAACCATAGTTCTATAGGTTATGAGTCTTGGAGTCAAGTACATGCCTCCATGAAGACTGGTCTTGTGTCGTCTGTTATTTTGGGGAAAAACACCACGCTGATAGTGACACGGGAAAAGGGATATGCTTACTTATTTAGTTTTGTACAAGAAAACCATTGTTTATGATGTAAAAGAAAGTATTTTCAAAAGCAAAAGATTCGAGGATAATATTATTATAATTTTCAAGGAAGTGAAATTTGAATTATGTTTGTTATGAGTCAATATGATATCCTAAATCTTGTGGAAGAATTCTTATATTATTAGGAAATTTTTATTTGACATTTTCTGCTGCGAATCAAACTCTAATTTTAATTAAATAATAGTAATAATTATCTTTGGGATTTAGGGTGTCACACGATGTCTTGAGAACCGACCTAATAGACTAGTCTACTAGGGAGGAGAGCTCATGACTTAAGTACCACGTCGAACATTTTTATCTACTCGTACGATGTGGGACTCTTAATATTATCACACCCTTTAAGAATAATATTCATCAAGGTCATGGCCTTGTAGAGAACTTTTGAGGCCTAAGGTAGAAAAATAGAGAGACTTCGACTAAGACCCAATTTTGAAGTCGTGGTATTTTTGTTTATGGTCAAATACCTCCCTGAGTCCTTTAAGTTTTACGTTTGTTTCACATAGGTCCTTTATGTTTCTAAGGTTTCAGATTGATCCTTTAAGTTTCGAGTTTGTTTCGGATAGGTCCTTTAAGTTTATAAGGTTTTAGATAGGTCCTTTAAGTTTTGAGTTCGTTTCAGGTAGGTCCTTTAACTTTGGCTTAACGGAGGTTGATAGAAAGGACCTATCTGAAACCTTAGAAACTTAAAGGATCTATCTAAAACAAACTTGAAACTTAAAGGACCCGGGGAAGTATTTGGCCTTTGTTTATTTAGTTCTTTAAATATTATGAAATGAATTTATTTATTAGCGCCGTCATTGAATCACAACTGTTGGATCAACAAAAATGTTTGACTCTTACTTTTTTACATTTTAAAAGAAAAAGTAAAATAAAATTTATAAAAGTTTTTGCGATGATGATTTTGCATCAATCATGAAAAGATAAAAAAAATTATGAAAGTTTTACTTTAATTTGATCACATAGTTGATATGGACTTACAACGTAAAACATTTTAAGAAATTAAACTAACATAAAATTTACTAAATATAATTAAACCAAAAGCATTTTAAAATTCATTGATAAGTTTTATTTATATTGTAAAAAATATGTTATACACAAGTGTAAGTTTTGCCAATATAATATAATTTTAAACAACTTTTATAGACCATATGTCAAAAAATGTTTTTATTGACATATTAACGAGACTAAAAGGGTTATAGATCATCAGCGAAAAGAGGAACACTCACATGTCCGTCTTTTCACTTTTTTTTATTGCACTAACATTTGAAAATTATGAACGGTATTTTTTAGATACGACAACCGATACCTTTGGGATACTTCCACCCACAAACAATACCAACCTTTCTTGAATGCGACCTCCATTGCTATAATAACACCAATCAATTCATTAAAAAAAATATTCATACCAATATTTTAAGTATAACAACCAAGGGCAGTTGCAAAATTATCTCTAAAATCCCTCCATAAGCCGTTGGACCAAGACTTTCATTTGCATATCCGTCTGTGTTGCACTTAATCTAACAAGTCTTTGGAGAGAACCAAGACCCCTAAATGACTTGCGCCTTGAGAGAATGTGCCTTCACAAGGAATTGTTTGTGAATTTGAAATCTCTTCATGGAAGTAGTATATTTAGTCAGATTGCTAGTCAGAGACACATTAGCTATGATTATATTATTGGAGAACTTCTACGGTACGCCTCACAAATTGAGGTGTACTGGTACTCTTACTTCGTAAATTTATAAGTTAACGATCATTTTATGAAATAAAGACTATTTGTCAATATTTATATATTAGAAAACATCATTTCATAAGAAAAAAAACATCATTTCATTGCTTATAAGAATCATATTCAATTTTTAACATTTTCTCATAAAAAATAATCAATATTCTTTGTTGTGAGTAATAAAAATTCCAAAAAAGTGTATTTTATTTCGTCGACGTTTTTGGTAAATAAGATTTAATTACTACAATCGTCAATGATAGAAAATAATTCTTTTCCTTCAAAAATATAACTTATTTAATTATTAATTTAATAAATTGGTGTACCGGTACACTCAAATACATAGGTGTACAAAAGAATTTGCCTTACATTTGCCTTCTGCAATACAAAAGAGAAGAGGGGACGAAGGGTCACCTTGCCTCACCACTCTAGTATATGATATATCACCATAAGAGTATAATATGATAAAAGAAAACACACAAGATCAAATTAGATGAAAGTTATTTTATATCTATAAAACTAAGTACAAAATTCAGGTTGAAACCTAACAAAATACAAACAACACTAACAATCAAGCCTTACCCACTAAGTGGGGTCGGCTACATAGATGAAATGACGTCATAGTATCTATCATAAACCATATCCTAGTGTTCTATCATAAACCATATCCGGCAGAATCATGAAAACTAAAACCAGCATCCCAGCTATTATCCACGTCATCATGAATTGAATCCCCCGCGTAAAATCGGATATGGATCACCTCATGCGGCAGCAGTGCTGCTGTTGTGATTTTGTGTTTGAGGATAGAGAACCAAAAAAATAATAGGGAAGAGTTAATGATGAGAGAAAGAGAAATGATGAGAGTGATAGGAACATAAATGATCAGTAGAGAGTGCAAAAGAGGGTAGCACCGCACAATATCCATTTCCCGTAAAATCCCATTCATCATTCTTTGTCTTTGCTACCTTTTCTGTGGCCGGAACTTTAACACGATCGCCGAATTTGTAGGAGAGGTTTAAGGTACCCTTGGATTTGGCAGAGGGTTTTTTTCTAACCTGGTAACTGAGTTGGTGGCCGGCAGCAGCAGGGTTATCAAGAAGTTCCGTGATAGGGATATAGGTCATTATTGTTAGCGGCAGATTCGTTGACAGTGAACTTGACGGGGAAGTTCCAAACGGGGTTTCTTCCGGTGGTGATTTTTCCGATGTATGGGTCATCGGAGATTGAAACAGCGGCGAATACAAACATCTTTGAAAAAAGATTAACATCTTTGCGAATATTATGTTGAGTTGTAGGGTTCTATATGTCATGGAACAGGATGAGAGAGTAGATTTTTTTGTTTCTCTTGGAACAGCATTCTTTTTTTGGAAGGGAGGCTCGTTGTTCTTCTCATTATTAATGGGATCCCAGCACAAGATTATATAGATGAGTGCAAAGCCAAACAACAAATAGAACACACCACCAGAAGAAAAACACACGACAAAAAACAAACATGAAAGAACCCCAAATACTAAGGCCCCACGTAAAACACCATCCTTCATCATCCTCTACCCAAAAACTGATACACCAGAGACAAGAGAAGGAACAACAGTAGGACAGCAAGGAGAGAAGAATAAAAGAGAGATTTTATCTTGTTATTTCTAGGGTTTTGATCGTCGTTGTATTTATAATAACGTGAGAATTGAATCTTTGTTGAGGAAACCTCCGTGTAGGGTTCCATTTATACCACTACTACAGTGGCTTTATTCCACAAAAACCGGATGTTGCATCCATTCAACTTTAAACACATTACCATTCGTCAGTTTTACGAGCTGACCGAAAATTACTTCGTTATTGGAAATTAAATTTGAATCCATTTTTTTTGTTATGCCAATTAAAATTATATCTGGAAAACAAAAAATATTGTATTTGATTGTTATGCATTTGATACCATTTATTCTATGAAAAAAAGCTTAGCTACAATTTTTAGGTGTTTTTTTGTATGGTTCTTAATTAAATTCATCATGATTTTTTTCAAATTCATAATTTTCTCGAGAGTTTTTTTTTTTTTAACAGCCAAACTTTATTAACAAGAGTTTGTTATATTCAAAAAATGTGTATTTTTAGTTAAGAACCATGCGAAAAGCAACTAAAGAATTGTACCTAAGTTTAGTCCTTATTCTATAATTAATTATATTGTTAAACTTTGAGTTATCCGAACCAAAACTATAGAACCAAAAAGCTGCTAAAAAACTAAAAAGTAGCTATTTGTATGGTGGTGTTGGCTTGTGTTCATCTTAAGATCTCAGATTTAATTCTCCGTGGTGTAAGATAATTTAATTTTTTTTTTAAACATTACTTTATACCCATTAATTATGAATGAAATGACCTAATTTGCCTTTGCTTAGGGGTGACCCTGAGGGTGGGCGGGAGGGGCGGCAGCCCAGGACACCATTGTATTAGGGACATCAAAATTATTATTTTTACTTAGTACTATATAGATGCATATTTTTTTAATTCCATTTGATTAATTATATTGAGAATATATTTTTAGAAAACTTTGATTATAAATGAACTATTTGAATAATTAAAAGGGCATAATTTTATTGTTTCGTCCAGGGAACCAAAAATCTTAGAACCGACCCTGCCTTTGCTTGAAAAAAAAATAAATGTCGGGATTCAAAGGGAACGGTCGATATCTCAAGTCTCAATGAGAAGAAAAGCATAAACAAAAGCACAAATCAAAATTGACATAAGCATATTCAATTAATATTATCCACCAAATCAAGAAAGTAACATAACAGGATCAAATTACAAATTTAAAATCATTGAAATTTAAGAAAACAAATTAATTAGTAGTAAATCAATAAGCATTGACAAAATTGCAATTAGTCCTGATTTCCCCTTCATCATCTCCAGTAAGAACATCAATGACACCAAACTTTGACATTGAAACAGCAAATTGATGTTCAAAAACTGATGGTGTTGTAGCCAATGCTGAAACCAATGGAGAAGTTCTAGGATCAGAATATAATAATTGATCTGTTGTTAACAATCCCATTTTCTTTTCAAGATTTATGTAGTACATTCTGTCAAATTTTTTTGGTGTTGTTGCATCAAGATCCACATACTCTGAGGCCCATCTACATTTCCTTTGCAAGAAGTTAAGGTATTTTGTATCTAATGATGGGTCTGGTTTGCCTGTTCCTTTGTAGTTGTATAGCCTATATTGAATAGAGCCACAAGTTGTCCTTCCAATAGTATGTGCCCCTGAATATTAATATAGAAAACAATTGGTTAAACATTTTTTTTTATAAATAAATAACTTATTTAGGAGAGGTACATTTTATGTAAGGTTAGATATACCACAATTCTCAACCAAAGTTTATAATGAATCCTAATGTTACTTCGCTCACTATATATAAATCAAATTTATATGCAATGAACATATGGATGTTTTAGTTAGATTGAATTCGTAGGGATAATGCATGTTATATGCAGGTGCCGGGGTTCGAACCCCTTTAAGGTGAGTTTTTTTAGTCATTAGGCTACTTGACTAAAAAAGATTGAATTTGTACCTGAGAGAACAACCAAGTCAAGGACAGTCAAGCCTTTGGATTGGAAATATTCAATCAAGGAAGTAATGTTCTCATGACCCATAGGAACCATTTCAGCTTCTTTGTCAATAGAGACTTTCCCATCTTTCCTCCCATAAGGGACTGACCAATATGGTCCACCCAACTCAACAGTGGCATCCCTTGAAGCAGTTGTAAGGATGTCTGCACAAGAGACTGTCTTGGGACATTGTTTCTCTATCTCTGCCTTTATATCATCAATAACTTCATAACCTCTTAATGTCTTGCTTACTTGTGATTTCCTTTCACTTCCTTCATGATTCAATAGAATAGAGCCATCACATCCCTATAAAGTACAGCAAAAAATTCAAATAAGTACATAGTGAAAAATAGACATGGATTCCTACGGTTAAGGAATCCTATGGTCGCGTATGGAGTCATTAGATTAAGTGCATGTTTGGAATGATGCTGAATTTGACAAAATCTTAATCACGAGCTTGGTTTTGTTGAAAATTGAAACGAAAAAGTGTAGTTTTATCAAAATTCCAGTTTTATCAAACTTACTGCAATTCAAACATACACTAAAAGTAAATGGTCTAGATTTCATGTTTGGTAATTTGCATTCAAAAGTAAAATCTAATTTCAATGTTTTGTGAGTCGTCCAATCAAATTTGATTGGACAACATTGATTGCTAGACTATGGTACTCCTAACTACAATATGAAATCCAAATCCATGAAAAATCAAGCAAAACATATAAACACACCGATAATGGATTTTTTGTAGTCGAGATAATCATGTATTCACGCAATCAACAGTCTTCATTGTTAGTTAAACGACTCGCATATTGACTTAGCAAACACGACAACAAAATAGAATCATCTCATCAAAATGGGACATTTTAGAAATGCAAGTTATTATGTAACACATAATGAGTAATGCTTGATATAATGATATTATGTACCCACCCTAACAGAGCAATCATGGAAGTGCAATCTTAGGAGACTAGCTGCTAAAGTGTAATCCTTCTTAATCCATTCTTTGACTTTGCTATGCAAGATGGATTCAAATTGAGGGCAGCTTTTACGGTAGTAACCAAAGGATAAGAGATTATCCAAATCAGTATCCTCTAATGTTGGGACTTGTAGAGTGAACTCAGCATCCTCATAGTTTTCTTCATAAGTTTGGGATGAATTAGCTGAAATTATGTAAAGAACCAAAAGAAGCAACAATCGGAGGTAAGAATTTGACATATTCAAATTTCTGATTAATGTCACCCCCTAATTGGTATGGCTTCTATTATTAGTGTAAATTTAATATATGATGAAAGACTTTGATGTGTGTGATTTATATAGTTTTAGTAGGGAGGGTAATGCATCTAAGAGAGAGAGGGAGACTTTGATATTGTGAATATGTTATTATGATGTGTGACCAACGTGGGACGCACCTAATAAAACACAAATGACATGCTAGCATGTTGTATCATTTTTCTTTCATTTTGTTTATAGCAAAATCTATTAGCACTTTCTTTAAATGATTTTTCTCTCATGTGACAGGGAACGACTTCATAAAATAAAAGAATATCACCATCATCTGGGTGCATTCCCCTTTGAGCAAATAGAGATTGTGCATATTTGTTGATGATTGACATTAACCAACGTGATTGATAAATATTATTGGTATATACTCCCTCCCCTCCGGTCTCAAATATAAGAAAAGATTCTTTTTTTAAGTTCATCGAATAATTAATGTATCTGCTTTACAATGTAGACCAGATACATTAACTACTCAATGAACCTAAAAAATGAATATTTTCTTATATTTGAGACCGGAGGGAGTATATTTTAGGGTCATGTTAATTTGTTCCCTTATAACACAAGTTAAAGAGTTTAAAATGAAAATTAAAAATAATTTTTATATTGAAAGTATAACTTTTGCAACTTTTAAGACATTGAATGCACAAGTTCCAACAAAAACCTTCTACATTTGGTTTCTTAACTTATGCCTGGAGGACACAAATTAACATTTCCCTATATTTTAATAATAAAATACATACACGTCAATAAAAAAAAATAATATAATCAATTTGGTTGTTTTCTTTCCAATTATTTTTTTGTTATATTTAGAATTGGGTTAAACAAGTTTTTTGTCTCAAAAAATATAGAGGACTTTGACTTTAGTCTCTAAAAAATAAAACGGGATGTTATCGTTCTCCTAAAATTTTTGATTTCATTTTTGGTCCCTAATGGATATAATTTTGACATAACATTGACATTTCTTGAACATAATATGAACATACAATTGTACCTAATTCATTTTTATAACTTGGGCAAATCATAAAACACAAAATGGTCATAACATTGATGTAGATTTGAACATAAACCAGTCATTAAAGAACAAAAAAAAACTGAATGGAAAATTTTGAAAGGAGAAACACATCTTATTTTATTTTTTGGGAACTAAAATAAAATTCAATACACTGAAACTTAATTTACCCATCAGAATTTAAGATTAATTCCTAGATATTTTGTTGAAGAAAAAAAAAATACGACGGTTACTTTTCTCACCTTGATGACAAAATGGAGCTCGTGAGAAACATATAGGATGGAAAAAATTAATAGTTAAAAATCAAAGAAAATTGTTGTTCACATTTGTGTTAAGGCTGAAAAACACATGTAAAAGACGCAAATGCCCCGATGGCAGTTAATTACCGATGCAATGAACCGGCGGTAGTTAACTATCAAGGTTTCAACGGCAGTTAACTGCCGATGCTCTTTTATAAGAACATAACAGACATAGGAATTTCCAAAACTCCATTGTTGTGGTTTTGAGATTCTTAGGTGCGATTTTCTCCAAGTTAAAGCCAATCAACGCCAATTACAATCACAAAATCAAGTAAATGCTTATTATCCTATTGCATTGGCTTCTTTTGATTGAATTGTTAGATTTTTTGGATAAATTGTCACATAATTAGGTTTTGTTGATTTTTTATTTTTGATTTTATGATGTTAGATGTTTATGATTTGATTGATTTATTAGATGTTGATTCCAGTAGAATTGATTGAATTGTGTTAGAAAATGTTAAGAATTGTTAGAAATTGTTAGGAATTTGCGGTAGAATTTTTAGGACTAGAGTAAGTTTTGATCTGATGTTTGCATTGTGTAGATATGTCTCAGAAACAGGGCGATGTTGCTCAATTAAAAAAAGAGGGTGAGAAGAATAAAGCAAAATCGACGGTGACATGGCCCGAAATTAAATGTGATGGTTCCGTAAAAAAAAGCAATTTGAAGGTGTCAGTCTACAATCATTCCAGGTTGAGGAGGAGCGGAAGGACTTGTTACTTTGGTCCTTAAACAAAAGCAGGTGCCCTAGGGACTGTCGAGGATAACCCAATTGACTTATGTGACAAGGAAGATGATTAAAAGTAATGACTTGTAATGTCTAGTTGTTTTGAATATTTTTTTTTATGTTTTTTTTATATGATGCACATTTTGATACATTTTGGTACTTTGAATAAAGTTGCGTATTGAATAAATTTTATTAAAGTTGCATATTGAATAGATTCGAATAAAGTTTCACAAATACACAAAATCAATTAAAAAATACACAATTTTATTGAGTTTTAATTTCATCTACATTACATTACATTCTCCCTAAATATGTGGTATCATCATGATGTTAGGTTTAAACTAAATTCTTGAAAGTTTGCTCAAAATGTTGCTATTGAAGTGTCGTAGAGATTTGCAACTTTCTTTGAAAATTCAAAAGAATGAAGAGAACACATGTATCATACCAAATTAACTTTATAGGTTATCACATTGAATCCCTTCATAAAGGATGAGTCATCATAGAAAGGAATACATTCCAAGAGGTTGCTTTGAACTTAATCTTACTGACATGCCAACTGACAAGTTTCAATTGACAGAGGAGCACGATCAAGCTCAAAAGAACCTCTTAGAGGTGCATTCCCTTATGTTACACTCATCCTATACGAAGGAATTCGATGTGAAAACCTATAAAATTGATTTGCTAGAATACATGATGTGTTCTCTTCATTCTTTGACTTTTCAAAGAATCTGCAAATCTCTACCCTAAGTATACGCCACTTCAATACCAACATCTTAAACAAACTAACAAGAATTAAACTTAAATTCCAACAAAATAAAGACAATACATAATAATGATGCTACCTAAACATAATTTTTTGGTAGAATCAAACTTTTGAGAATATCTTCAGGCGATCTCAACAACGTAGCTTTCAACTCAATTACCGAGAACATGCGTTCCTGATAATATCTGGAGAACATGCTCCTGACATAGTCATTGTCTGTTAGCATTATCTTTTCGGTCTGCAAATAACTGGGACGTGCACACTGAAGGTCATCCACTCTCCTTGTATCATTATTATGTCCTTAAATAACTGGGTTGAGTCCTTAATTAATTTCATTCAGTTGATCCTTCATATCCTTTAGTGTGATATCGACTCGGACCTTGAATAAATGACGGTTTTCACCGATGAACGTATTTGAGCTTTAACCAAATTGTCCATTGTTTCAGATCTACACCATAAGAAATTAAACAGTCAATAAAAAACTCATTCAAATATTTCATCAAACACTTGGAAAATTATACATAAACCCTAAAACTCATAACTATAACATAAACATGGAAACATTTTAACAAAATTAATCAACTTACATCTACTCTAAAAATGAATCACAATATCTTACTTGTAAATCTACTCAAAAACTAAAATTATAAAAATAGAAAAACACCAAAATATAAATTAACCTAAAACTTAAATTATAAAAAAAAATAAAAATAGCACTATGATAACTTACTTGTGATTTTGTTGAATAAATTTGGATGAATTTTGAAAAAAAAAATGAGAGATTGGGTGATTTTGCTAAAGATTTTGAGAGAGATTGATAGTTGATAGTGAATGAGAGATAAGGGAAGAGCGAGTTCTGCCTGAATTTGTATCAGGATCACAGCGGCAGTTTACTACCGCCGATTAGTTACTTCGACAGTTAATTGCCGAGAGATATTTCAGTCTTTTTGTGGTGTTATTCAGCCTTAACACAAATGTGACAACAATTTTCAAAATTAAAACTAAAAGGGCCAGAAAAGAAAAGTCCCAAGTAGATAAGCTTTGGACATTATATCAGTATATCATGAGAATTGCTCTATAAACTCTAGTTTTGCTCAAAAGTCCCTCGATTTCTCATGTTGTAACTTCCAATTGAGTTTTCTTTCCATCAGCTTCTGATTGACTAATTTAAGGGATTGAACAACCTGAAGGACGTGTATAGTAACTTTGATTTAGGCTTAATTGCAGTTTTGGTCCCCCTATTTTCACTATTTAAAAAGACCGATCCCCCTATCTTAAAATTCGACAGTTTTGGTCCTTCCATAATATTTTTTAACTATAAAAATGTGATGTGATAAATTTTAAATGTCGTGGAAAAAGATCAACATCGATGAAATTGTAACAAAATTTTCTTGAAAACTTCATTTAAAACATATCATATCACAATATTTTAGACAAAATATTTGATAGAGTGATCAAAAGTATCGAATTTTAAAATAAGAGGACCAATTTTATAAAATGATGAAAATAGGGGAACCAAAACTGTAATTATATCATTCTATTTTATATATGCAGAATCAGGAGTCAAGGAGCGACGTTGAAGGAATACTAGTTTTATTTTTTATAAAAAAAAAAAAAAAAGAGAGAGCAATGGATCGATATCAGATTTTTAGATAAGTCGTAGAGGACTAGTTTTTTTATAAAAAAATAATCTTGTGTAAAATCATGGAAGCCTCAAGATTATTTAGAAAAAAAATGTACATATTCAATCATACTAAAAATACTCCGGTCCTCTTAACCAATAAATAAATAAAAAATACTCCAGTCCCAAGAACTTATAGTTTAATTGATAGAGACAACAAATTATAATATAGACATTGAGTTCGAACCCCGAATACCTCACCTATCATCTTAAGAGGTGACACAAATATAATAAGATAATGTTACAAAAGAAACAAAATATTTGATTAAAGAACATATAAAAAGATTAAATTTACATCTAATAACATTGATTCTTTGCTGAAAATAATAACATTGATTCTAAGCACAACTTTAAAATGTTACAAGAACATTTAATATCATGAAGTGCAAATTTGAACCCATAATCCCCACTTCACATTTAGTGTATGTGAGTTTCACGGTTAGATTTAGAAAAACATTGATTCTAATAACATAGTTTGTGGGGAAAATTCTTCTTTAGATTCATCTTCTCCAATTATTAATATACATATCTTGAAGGTGGTGGATGAGATTGAAAGTGGCGAGGACATAATAAGCAAGGACACTAGTTAAGTACTTAAAGAGCTGGTCGTTTACCAATTTTATTCGTTTAAATCCTTTATCATTTAAAACAGATATACTAATTTATTCTTCTTCTACTTTTTGTTAAAAAATAATGGCATGTTGGTGACTTGGCAGTAATGTCAACATTTTTTTTATTATTATCACGTAGTTACTTTAAAAGGAAATTATGAATTTTCTAAAAAAATATAAAATTCTAACAATCTTCATCTTTAACCCAAAATACTCATACCCATAAATCGAAAATCATAAAATTATAATGTTTTATTTTTGTTTTCATAAGAACTGGTAACAAATCTACATGAATGTATGTTTCAAGTTGATAGGTTCTTTCTTATATTGCATGAATAAAAAAAAATTAAAAAAGAAAGAAATAATTGTGAACCCAAATCATGTATGAACCCAATCGTCGTTGTAGAAGAAAAGTTTTTGCCCCAAATTGTTTACCACTTTTGAACTCGAAGAAGAAATGTCGAGTACGGTGACGAACAAGGCTAGCATATCATGTTGTCTTCGCCTCTTAGGGTTAATGTAGATCCTTTCAACACACTAGATTTTCTCAGTCTTTTCTCCTAAAATTCTTATTGGAAGTCACTGGGTCCTTCTTTTTCCCTCGCTCATTAGTAAAAGTATAAATGGAGCCTATTTGTTGAGGTATATGAGGTAGTTGAGAGGAGCATGATTGGGAGGTTTGCACAAATATAGATTGAATTGTTGGCATTGATGAGATCAGAAAAGGTCTGATCATGTCAAAAAGGGTCTCAAAGTGGATACTCATAATAGGAGAATTGAACTGGGGTCTTTCAAGTTGATGGACTTTCATCAAATGTTCATTACTAATGGTAGGTGGATTTCAAATGGAATTTGATTACAAGAATCATAATGAGATATTGTAAATTTCAAAAAATTTGACCGGTCAAATTATAATTTTTGGAAATTTTGAGGGGACAACTTACATTTTTTTGGAAATTTATTAGGCTCAAATTAAAAATTTTGGAAAATTTGATGACCAAAATTAGAAAAATTATAACAATGAAGAATTTTGAAATTCTTAACTTTTAAGTGTCATTTAAAATTTTCTAAATTTAACTTAACAAAATACTTCGTAAATTTCCATCATTTTGAAAATTCTTCAAATTATTATCTAAACAATGAAATTACATCAATGTATTTGAATTTCCACAAAACATTCTCCCATCCTAGCTTGACTTCTAGGCAATTCAAATGATTCAATTAAAATGTTTTCATTTCTCAATACTTTTGTTTGGATGGAGTAATAAAAAATTTCATTGTCATCATTTTTGGGCAACTTTTATAAATTTTAATTTTTTTGGGCCAAATTTGAAAAGTGAAATTAGGGGTCAATTTGTAAATTTAAAAAATTTGAGGGGGTCAAATTATAATTTTTGAAAAAAATAAGGGGTCAATTTACATTTTTTGGAAATTTATTGGGGTCAAATAGAAAATTTTGGAAAATTTGAGGACCAAAATGCAAAATTTGAAAAATTATAACAATGAAATTTTTTGAAATTCTTAACTTTTAGGTGTCATTTTAAATTCTCTAAATTTAACTGAAACAAAATATTTCATAAATTTCCATCATTTTAAAAATTCTTCAAATTATTATACAAACAATGGATTTCACTTCAAAGTATTTGAATTCCCCCAAAACATTACATTCCCTCGAAACATTCCACCATCCAATCCAAACACACTCAGGGGTTTTTCTTCCTTAAAGATTTCATCAAAGTAGAGGTTTTTAATGATGTTTGCAACATCAACCTCAACTTTTTGCATTTTTTCAACAGTAGCACGTTTTTTTAGAACCTTCTCCAATATTTGCTTCAAGCCTTTTCACATTGGAAATATGTTTAATCAGAACCTTATATGCACCTATATATTGCATATCTTCCTTAGATTGGCTTGACATTGTACCGGGATCCCGAAAACCAATCCAGTTCTTCTGGGCTTCTTTCACTCTTTTAGGTTCATTAGGGGTGTTATATATTTCAGTTTCCAGTTATTATGGTAGACATTTTTTCTATTTGATTTCATTTGAATTTATAATCCTTCAATATCATTACGAGTATGAGTATCAGAATTTATTCTTCACCTCAAAGGAAACTTTCTCTTCTTCTTTTTTCTCTTCAATTTGACTCTCATGGTCAATTTCTTTTCATCGTCAGTGACATAAAGGTCTTTAAAACCTCGGTTAGGTTCTTCCGTTTTCTCTCCTTCTTTTCTTTCTACTTTTTCTTCTTCAATCTTCTTCTTAGATTATTCGCCAACACTTACGAAGCTTTTCATATACTCTTCCAACAACAATGGCTCCTTGATAAGTATCATATTGAGTCTAATTTACTTATGTATTTCATGATATTTATTAACTTATTTTCTTGTATTTTCGCTTTATTTCCAACACAATTTTAAAAAGAATAAAAGAATGACGGGTGCAAGCAATGAGCTTAAAAGAGAAATATCCTCATTTTGCAAGGATTAATTAAGTTCAATATAAAAATCTAAGTTTATCATCAAAACAATAAAATTTACATAAAAAAACTATTATCCTTTATATTATCTCGAAAATTCTCTCATCCAAACACATTAGGGTCCTTATACCTTTTTCTAAAAAAAGAAGCAGGGGTCTTTATAATCTCCTGCATTGATGTTAAAATAAGAAACAAGTGATACGCAGATGCATAATTCCAAGTGATATACGTATTAGATCAAATACTATGATTTAATAAGAAACAATATGAGTGAAATTAAAATATAGAAAGAAAACAAAGTATATAGTGTAGCCATCAGGGTTTACAGCCAATTCTAGCATCCAGCAAATCAAAATAACAAAACCCTACAAAAGGACATCGTCGTTTGGTAGATCAACCTAATACATATAGATTAACAAGAAAACTACGATGCCAATAGAAAAGTTACTGTAATTAAATTAAATTAATCCTTCTTCTCAAGTATAGTCATGAATACACTACAAATAGTTCTTTTTCTTTACTTAATTTTTAGTGTTTCATTCCTAGGGGATACGCGTTACTTCAAAATTGTACAAAGACTAATGACTAATACTTTTGTTTTTGCTTTGGCAAATATGAAACTCAAATACACAACCTTAATTAAAATGTAAAATCTGAGTTTGAACCTGGATAAAAATGTGCAGCCTACCAACATAGGCATTGTCGCGGTGAAAGCAAAATCTACTCCCTTCATTTGTTTTTAGAAGAACTCTTACATGTGTAAGCACAAATATAAATAAAATTCATTTGTTTTTAAGTATCGTTTTTTTTTTCTTTTTACTCATAGCAAGATAACAAATAAATTTTGTTATTTTTCTATTTCCTATAATACTCAAAATTATATTATTTTATATATCATTTTTTTTTCATTTTCTATACTACTCTTAATCATTTATTATTATCTCAATTCATCTATTTGCTCTCTCTATAATAAATAATTGAGGGTATAAATCAATAATTAATGTTATATTGATCTTTGAAAATGAGAAATAAATAGAAACAAAGCTTTCTTTCAAATGCGACACGTAAAATGGAACTGAGATTTTTTTTTTGTTTTTGCGTTAACTCTCTGGTTCCTAGAGGAAATGGGCCCTAATAATCCAAAGATCACGTTTCCAAAATGGAATAATTTTTGGGCTCATCATAGTTTGTGTTTTTCAAACAGTGATTGGGCATGCGGTGGATTTGCGTGGATCACCTATACTCTTATGTGTTCAATTGTTGTTTCTAAAATTGTAAGGATATGTGTTTTTAATTTGGGTTTTCCCTTGGTTTGGACATTGTTATTTTGCTCGAAAGAGATGGCCCCGCATTTTGGATGTCTTTATGTCTCGAGTCAATTGATGGCTAATTGTTGTTGTCTTGTTTCATCACAGTGACTCGCTAGATCGTGGATCTCTTTTGTCTTTGTGGTCAGATTCATTCATTATTTCTCAAGAGATGAGTTCGATTCTCTTTAAGCTCGTCTCTTGCTTGATGCTCGTAGACTTTGACACACCACCTTTTATGCAATCTGGCGATGTGCCTCGTCTTAGGTTGCTAGGTTATGCTCGTTGTGTACACTCATTTTCTTTGCATTTGAGTTCATCTAACGGATTTATTTTGGGTTGTTTATGTTGGGTTTCATATCAATTATGTGTAGGATGGTTATGATTGTAACATTCTTTTAGGAACAATTGATATTTTTGTGTGGTGACTGGGTCAGATTCCTCCCACCCCCCAATAAAAAATCAAGATCAATGATAATCAAATATGAATATTTTATTGTTAAGAAAATCAATATCATAGAAAATTGTTGAGAAAAGTTGATACAAATCAAAACCGTTAAAGACAACCAAGTCTTCAACTTGTTGATAGTATCACTAACTCTTTCTTCAACCCTTGACCTTGGACCTCCAACATGAATCACCCAAGTTTTTCAATGTGATTATCCTTTGATACTCCTTAGTGAATGATCCTTTTGCGAAGCCGCACTTCCTACTTGATCTTCCAAAGCTTTCGCCAGACCAAGAATCCCAAACTGTAAGTGCTTGTCAAAAACCGCGCATATCAATTGAGGTTAATACCCTAAAAAATTTCTCATAAATCTCAACAAAAAAATATTGTACCTAATTTACAAGAATGTTTCCAAAATTGGACGTTATCGCTCTACCATTCGATTTCTACACCTAAAGTATCTAATCCTTATTTTAGCAAATGGTTGTAGAGAGATAGATTTATAGAGAGAATGTGAAAAGTGTATTTTTTTGTGAAAGATATGAATGAAAAGTACTTTATATAGTTGATTAGTAATAAGTGAAAATAGGTTAGTTGGTAAAATTCGTGACTATTCATTTTAGAAAGGAAAAAGTACCCAAATTTGACTAGCTTGTATCTACTCGATTGTTATTTTTATAGTGGAAGAGGGTAAGCTTAAATTGATTAAAGCTTCTAGATCCTCCAACATTCCATCGCATAGTTTGTATGCTAATGACATAATGGTTTACTGCAAGGGTAAACAATCTTGTCTATTGGCTCTCAGGGACACTTTCACAAGGTATGCACTAGCATCAGGGCAGATGATTAATGCAAACAAGTCAACCATATTTTCAGGCTCCATTCCACCATCTAGATTACATCATCTTGCACAGTTAATTGGCTTCAGCATTGGTCTATTACCATTCTCTTATTTAGGAGTTCCCATTTTCAAAGGGAAACCTAAATCATTGCATTTCCAACCTTTAGCAGACAAGATCAAACTAAAGCTTAGTGCTTGGAAAGCCTCATTACTGTCCATTTCTAGTATAATTCAGTTAGTGAAGTCAGTGATTCAAGGTATATTGATACATAGTATAACTGTTTATTCTTGGCCCATTTCTTTATTAAAGGATCTGGAAAGATGTATAAAAAACTTCATCTAGAGTGGGGATATCACTCAAAGGAAGCTTGTTACTGTGGCTTGAAAAAAGCTATGTAGACCATTTGATGAAAGAGGGTTAGGTCTGAGATCTTTAATCAAAATTAATGAAGCTTCAAACCTCAAGCTTTGCTGGAATTTGCTTAATTATGATGAGATGTGGGCAGTCATCCTCAGAAATAGAGTTCTCAGAGATAGGAGACATATTGCTCATCATGTTTCTTCTTCAATTTGGAGCAGTGTCAAAAGTGAATATACCACAATTCTTGAGAATTCCACATTTTTGTTAGGAAATGGGGAAAATATCAAGTTCTGGACTGATAGTTGGTGTGGGCCTCTCCTTTGTGAGGTGTTTCATATTCCCCTAACATTCACAACTCTCTTACTTCTAGAGTCTGTGATTATTTGAATGATTTTCAATGGATCATACCTTGGCAGCTTCAGGTACAATTTCCTAATCTCAAACAAATTGTTGAAAACATTGTGATTCCTTTGGAGCATAAGCAAGATAAGCTGAGTAGACAAACTCTAAATCTGGTGATATTTCACTCAAGGATGCTTATCAATTGAAATCTCACACAATGCAGAAGATTCATTGGGCCAAAACTATATGGAGTATTGACATTCCTCCATCCAGATCATTTGTAGCATGGAGAATTATGCATGACAAAATACCTACAGATGAAAAGCTTAAGGAAAGAGGTTGTAAGTTTCCATCCATCTGCACCCTTTGTCTGTATCAAGAAGAAACAACATTTCACCTATTCTTTGTTTGCCCTTATGCAATGAGAATCTGGAACTGGCTAGCTAATACTCTAAACTTCAACCTGCACTTTAACAATATTGAAGAAATTTGGCACATATGTGATAGAAGGTGGAACCCTCAGTGCAAGATAGTGATCAAAGCAGCCATCATTAATGTCTTATCAACTATTTGGTTTTCCAGGAATACTGCTGGCTTCAAAGATAAAACAATACATCGGAAGAGTGCCATTTCTTTAATCTCTTCTAATGTAGCTTTATTTGGTAACAACTCCAAAGCTTCCTCAAACTCATCAATGTCTAATTTTGCTATCATCAAGAAGTTCAGAGTTAATATTCATCCTCCTAGGGCTCCTCAGATCAAAGAGGTCATATGACATCCTCCTATTAGTCATTGGATTAAAGGCAATACAGATGGTTCATCTTCTGCTTTAGCCTCTGCAAGTGGTATTATTTTTAGAAACTCTGAAGCTGATTGTTTACTTTGCATATCTGAAATCTTGGTACGGTTTCGGCCTTTCATGCTGAATTAATTGGTGCAATGAGAGCCATAGAGATAGCTTATCATAAGAATTGGTTAAATTTCTGGTTGGAATCTGATTCCATACTAGTGGTGAATGCTTTCTCTAACAAGAGCATAGTTCCTTCGCACTTAAGCAATAGATGGCTTAATTGTATGAAACTCTTAGCTAGCATGAATTTTGTTGTATCTCATATTTTTAGAGAAGGAAATCAGTGTGCTGATTCCCTTGCAAACTTTGGCTTAACAATTCAAGGATTGTTTTCTTGGGAATCTTCCATCCTTCATTTCTAGCTTTTTAATTCAAAACAAGTTAGGTATGTGTAACTATCAATACAAAGTATGTATGTATGTATCAATACATAAGAGTTAGGTCAACCAGGCCACATAAAAATCCAATTTTAAAAATAAAAAAAACTAAGGGTCGTGTCTCGAAACCCTATCTAGGAGGACATAAGCACTCATATGCGATACTAGGACCTTTTGATAATTATTATTGTTTTTAAGAATGGAAAATTGGTTGTTTCTTTAAGAATTGATTTAATGAATTTAAAAAAGGAAACAGGATAAAAAAATATAATATTGTTGGGATTGAGTTTCGTTAACTAATCATCTAATGTCCTTCTTTGATCAATTATATACTCTTCATATTTCAATTACACCTTCAGATATTGCTCTCCATACATCTTTATGTCTCACATATAATGGAAAATCCATTATACCCTGTAACTTTCGATGTCTTTCTCAATTAGTTGATAGACTGTATTACATTCTAATAGAGTATCTAACTGTAAACCTACCCTGATAGCTTGCAACTAGCATCTAAAAATGCTTATAACCATGTCCTTAACAAAGAAAGTCTATTCTAAAAAAAAGTCTTTACCCATGCATCTATGCTTTTGTAACTTTGAAAATAAAAAGATATGAAACTATAATCCCTAATTTATAGATGCTAGAAAGTGAAAATACGCTTAGTGAATTTTAGGCTCGCTTAATGGATTTGATTTCTTCACTCTAAAGAAATTGGCAGATGATAGTCAAACTCGCTAAGCAAAATAAAATTTGCATAGTGAAATTTTCGCATTCTCTTAACCAAATTATGGCGCTAAGCCAATCTGTGTGATTTGGCCAAAAGTTTTGCTTTGGTTCCTCCATGTTCTTTTTGAACAATAAAACCTGCAAAATGTAGTTAAATTGGCTCTCTAAAGCTAGTGTACTAATATTTACAATAATTTGGGGGATTTTCTTTAGATTACTTGTAAAACAAGTCGATAAAATGAGCCTAAAAATACAAAAATTTGAAACTTATCAGAAAGAGGGTTTATACGTTGACACAAGAGGGGAGGGTAATGTAAGTTAAACATATCTCAAGAGAATAGAGAGTAATTCGCTCTAGGTTTTAACATAAGAAGAGATGGGACCAATGTAATTCAAAGCTTCTCTCTACTATGTTTTACATAAGAGGGAAGCAGAGTGTATATATTTTTGTGTAAGAGGGAAGAATAGTATAATTTAAGCATCTCTTATGATATAGAAGTGTAATTTACTCTATATGATTTTATTGGCCTTTTTAATATATTTTCTTCCTATATAATACCAATAGCCTTTTAAGAAAATTATTTTTAATATCAAATTTATTGATAATAATATTGTTTTACATTACATTTCATGAAAGAGAATTTGTTTAAGTTCCAATCACAGTAGTATTTATTTATTTATTCAACATAATATCTATATCTATATCTATATCTATATTATATAGAATCGCAAATCCTCTATACATACATTTGAGAATGTAGAAAATGAAACAATACACATGGCATATCAAGATCAAATACAAAGGAAGAATTACATGTGGCAAATGGCAATGCAAAGTTGACTAACAATCATAATCAAATCACCATTTATGGCAAACTTTTTTTTAATGCCACCATTTATGTTAAAATGA
>Ga0228710_1002606_pt1 | contig 28522 bp, 17 predicted proteins | sample MedpolnodulmetaG_FD_177995 | JGI IMG/M metagenome (GOLD analysis project Ga0228710, IMG submission 177995) | Root nodule microbial communities from Medicago polymorpha collected in Santa Monica, California, United States - pink nodules | ecosystem: Host-associated > Plants > Roots > Nodule... | reverse complement strand
AGTCATTCAAGCATTCAATGCAAAATAATTTTGCTATGACTGATTTGGGAAAAATGAGATATTTTCTTGGAGTAGAAGTCAAGCAGTGTGATGATGGAATCTTCATTAGTCAACATAAATACACTTCTGAAATCTTAGAAAGGTTTAGTATGGAAAAATGCAATATGGTATGCAATCCCATAGTGACTGGAACTAAACTGGTGAAGGATGAGAATGCCAGAGCAATAGATGCCAACAAGTACAAGCAAATGGTTGGATGCTTGATGTATTTGCTTGCCACCAGACCTGATCTTGCATATTCAGTGTGTCTGGTTGCTAGACACATGGAAAGACCCACTAAAATGCATCTCTCAGCTATCAAAAGAATTCTAAGGTACTTGAGAGGAATTGCTGGCTGTGGAATTTTGTATAAGAAAGGAGAAGAGGTAAGATTGACTGGCTGGTCAGGTTCTGATTATGCAGGTGATATTGATGATAGGAAAAGCACCTCAGGCTATGTGTTCATGATTGGTGATAGTGCAATAGCCTGGTCATCTAAAAAACAGCCTATTATCACTCTTTCTACCACTGAAGCTGAATATGTGGCAGCAGCTTCATGTTCATGTCAAGGAATTTGGCTAAGAAGGATCCTGCACCACTTGAATGAAGAACAGAAGGAAGCAACTGTGACTCCTTGTGACAACAGTTCTTCAATAAAGCTATCCAAGAATCCAGTTATGCATGGAAGATGCAAACACATAGATGTCAGGTTTCATTTCTTAAGGGACTTAGCCAAAGATGGAATTATAGAATTGATGCACTGCAATTCACAAAATCAACTGGCAGACATCCTGACAAAGCCACTGAAGTTGGAGACCTTCTGCAACTTAAGAACTAAGCTTGGCATTATAGACAGCTCAAATGAATCAAACTAGCTCTTGGTGTAAACTGTTACAGAGATTGTTCAATTTAGGGGAGGGATTGTTGGGTGTTTAGTAGCTTGAACCAATATAGTTTTAATATTGATTAGTGTAATAATAGTTCGTTTTGCACAGTGACTTGTAATGCAAGCCAACTTACTTACTTGGACACTCTTATTATAAATAGGTATCCATCACTTGTATTTTGACACATTGAATAATAACAGAAACTATTTTCCCTCACACCTTCTTGAGATAGGAGGACACAGTTGAAAATTTGTTAAAACATATCACGCTGAAGTAGGTGGATAACATGGCAGATTTGAAAGAGGGAACATGGCAGATTTGAAAGAGGGAACATGGCATTGGAGGATAGGGTTTGGTGAGGACGCTTGACGCAAGAACATAGACAAGAGGTAATGGTGAGTTAAGATATAGTGAGTTTGACTGCGGAAGAGAGAAAAAAAGAGTCATTGTCATTATTATTTTTTGTTGTTTTAACAAGAGTTTATTAAATAATTGTTAGCAACACAATTTTCAACACTATTAACTCTTTAAATATTTGTCAAAAATAACTCTTTAAATATAGACACATTGAAGGTTAGGTTACTCAACTGGTTTGAACTAAAGGTTAATGAGCTGAAGATTTAAGGTTCATATCTTACCCTTCAAATCTTCTATATTTATGTTTGGTGGATGACTACATCTGCTTCTTTGGAGTTCACCACTCTGTGATGTTGTTGTAGACAAAGCCTTTGGAGTTCCACTTATTCTGCTTTAATTGTTTGTTATAATTTAATATAGTCACACTTTTAATAATGCCGTTTTTTTTTTTTAATCAGCAAATTTTATTCTCGTTAAGTTTGTGTAAGACACACAAAAACTCGTGGATGAAAAGAACAAGATAATTACAAAGCGACTCCGAATAAAACCAGTCCACCTTAAAAAGAACTCCCACACCCGAGAAGCACCAAACAACAGCTGGCCTAAGAGAACACGACCTAACACACTAAAAATGATGCTTGGATATACCTAAAAGAAATGCCACCTGAGAGATTAAAAAACTACAACAACTGGTCCAAAAGGCCATTATAGGCATAACCCTGCCCCAACTTTAACCAAGGGCCACAAAAACTCAAAAAATCTGCACAAAAAAACGCAGGTAATACTCCCCCTAACCAAAACTGCATCTGCTGCTACTAAGGACAAAAAAACACGCCCCTCCCTGCTGCCAGCACCTCCCAGCAATTGCTAAAGCCAAACACAGCTGAAAGAAACGTCCCTCTATTGGATCAAAAGCTGCTATTCCGCCAAAACCAACACAACAACTCCACCAATGACCACTATTTCCTCGATAGGCAATCATTCGGGTTCCAACTCCATTCATAATATAAACAAGTAGGAATTTTTAGACTATTTAAAACCCACCTCCACGATAACACCTTTATATCCTCCACCATCGCCTCCACATCTAACTCCTCATTGTTAAAAATAATATTATTCCTGACTCGCCATATTCCCCAAATTGTTGCGTGCCAAATTATCGAAAGCCCTTGCCGGATCCTCTTCGTCCTACCACCCGTCTTCCAACATTCCCAATGAACAAACAAATTTGGTGGAGTAATGAAATAAATCTCTACCCACCGCATCACCTTCTCCCACACTATAGTCACCTTGTCACAATGCTTTGAGGTTTCTTCTTCAATCCCACATAACACACTCCGAGTGGAATTTTCCGGAGGCAAAACATTTCTAATTTTAAGATTCCACTTGGATGGAATTCGATCAAGCAAAAGCTTCCAAGAAAAGGCCACCACTTTTGTTGGCGCCTTACTTTTCCAAATATCTCCAAAAGCCTTCTTCTCATCCTCATTCCACTTATCCTCCAAAATCAACAACTCCTCAAGTTTCTTATAAGACGACTTAACCGAGAACTTACCTCCCTCCTCCAACTTCCACTCCCACCTATCTTCGTTACTTTACAAATTTTGAATCATGTTGTATTATCATGATAATACACAAACTTTCATATAATTTGAACATCTCACGTCATTTAATAATATACATTTAATTATATTTTAAAGATCCTATTATACACTAGCATTCAAACATGGTTTATGTTTGCTTGTTGACAGGGCTGCAAGTGCACGGCTATGTCGTTTTAGTATAAAAAGGGATGTCGTATCCACAGAGACCAATTTAACAATTACCGAAGTTCGTTGTTACTATATTTATCTAAGGCGAAATCAAAATAGTTTGGAATTTGTGCGGAATAAAATATGTTTTAATTAATTAAAGGACGAGTAGAGACCAAAACGACGGTTTCCGTCGACCTTCGACACTCAAGTAAATTGTTGCGCTAAATAAATGGTAACGAGAGAATTAAAACTTGTAGAAATGAACGAACAAGAGACAACGTTTGCTTTCGCAACACGTTGTCAAAACTCTTAGACACGTAACCCCCTACTTTTGTAGCGTATAATTACAGGCCTAAAAATTCCTTTTTCTAAATTCAATAAACTCTTAATTAAAATAAAAGAAATGCTTTCGCTTTAAGCTTTTCGATTAAAAACTTGATATTTTTCTATGTCGGACATCGTTTTCGCTCTTTCAATGCGTAAACGATATCTCTGTGTCTCTACTTTCGTAGTAGACTTTTAACAATTGCAAAACAGAATTTTTCAAAACAATTTATTTAAATTCTCGTTAACTAAAAGAAGCGCGTAATTTACATGAGTTCTGTCGGTACGACGGGACCTCGTTTTGGACTCAAATGAGACTACTCGCGCATAATTACATCAAACATTAATTTATTCATACTAAAAGCAAATATTTGATACCTGTAAAAATCTGGAAACTTTAATTGAGTATAAATTCCATCGAGGAAACTTTAATTGAGTATAAATTCCATCGAACAATTTGCCGTAAACTGCTAAATGAGGTACCGTACTGCAAAACACAAAAGACTAAACAAATAATAACATGAAACAAGCACGTGAGTGTGCTTCTTCCTTCACTAGCAGAATTCTAAACACAATTAAATAAGAGAATAGGAACAGGGATGTAAAGAAAACCAAACATAAAGTTTCGGTAGCAAATGGAACAACTCAGAAAATTGCAATGGAGAATTTAATGTAATAGCTGAGCAGGAACATGGAAATAAAATAAACAAATCGGCAATTGGATGGCAGCAGCAAATTGAAATTGAATGAATTATAATAAATAGGTGCAGCAGCAAGAAAACTTATGGAATTGAAACACGTATTAGAAACAGATGTGCAAAACAGCAACTTAATTGGAATCAATAAAAATAATACGTAGCAGCACTTGAAATAAAGGGAACTGCGATAAAATTATGGGAATGAAAATTTAAAGGCACGGTGACTTTCATTGAAAATAAGGGTATGTTAAAGAAATCTAAGCTTTCGATTCCAAAGAAAACATGCTTCAGAATAGAATTCTTATCTCTCGTAGCCAAAAGTTTCAAAAGAAATAATAAAATAAAACTGAAACTTGAAAAACTAGTGTTGAATCGTAAAACTAAAACTAAAAAACGTGAAGCCCTTTTCTGATGAGTAGCATCTCCTTTTATAGCTCTGAAATTGCAACCAAATCATCTTTGCTTGAGCCTAAAGTTGTGGAGTGAAGATTAGGATTGAATCTGATAATTCTGCAGAGAGACTCAGAAGCGTTGTTGCTGAACGCGTTCTTTCTTGGCTTGATCTGAATTGGGTGTGACATCAGCATGATGTCATTAGCCATAGTGATGGGCTTACTGTACTAGCTTAAGTTGATCTTTTCACCTCCTTCTTGATTCTTTTACTTTTGACACCCTCGATACCAAACATAACAAAATACTAGTCAGAAGACATGCAAAACACAATAAACGACCCTAAAATAAGTAAAAATTATACTATTTAAATAGTGTGTTTTACGTGTTATCAAACTCCCCCACACTTGAACTATTGCTTGTCCTCAAGCAAAAAGCAAGGGACGACAACAACATAATTCAGAAAAACAGAATGACCTAAGAACCAATTGCATTTTTATTTTTCAAGGCTTTGTTCTCAGGATGCACTTATCACAACCTAAACACTTTTCAAGGATCACATCAACCCTACAACAGTTTCAAGTGAGTGTGTGTGTGGAGTCCAGCTTTTTATTGCTCCTGTGTAAGAGATATTATAAGGAAAACAGGTTCTAACTTCAACAGTAAATCAACCGAGAAAAGTTTCTTCTTCATTTCATATAAGAGAGATGAAAATCATTTTGATCATTTGACATTTATACACTTTGGGGAACTGCAGAATTTTTATTGATGTTTAGAGACACCATCTTCACGTGGGAAGCAAGTGAGGCCTACTCCCGACCCCCAGAGTCAATGATGCCCACTATATATATGTATTTGTTCTCACCCCTTTTTGACAGTTATAAGAAGGAATTACGGAAGTTGTTATGTGGTTGCGGGAGACTTGATGTTAGGTCCCTGATCGTGCATACTTACTATTAGTTAGGTCTTTGATAGTAAACACTTATTGTCACAAGGTCCCTGACAATAAACACTTACTTGCACACGACATTTGTCATGCTTCCATGAAATGGCTGCTATTCCACGCCTACAACATTTATATGCTTTAATGCAATGACTGTTATTCCATGGACACACAACATACCTAAAATGTGACAGCAAACACTAAATATTAGCGAACAATTTAACAATTTACGTAACATGTTTGGTGCTACATCAGTGATTATTATAATAGCTAATATAAAAACAAATATTGAATCAAGTGACTTAAGTTTCTGTTTTGCAATCATACTGCAGAAGTGCACGTGCTCAGATAAATATACTAGGACAATATTTGAAGCTAATAATCTTTCTTAAAAAATAAAATAGTATAATTTGAAATTAACAATGAGATTAAAAAGAAGAAACCATGAAGGAATTCAAGATATACAAATACATAATTTACTCTAAGGGGCCTTGGTGACATTAAGTGTTTACATGGACCTAACAACAAGTCTCCCGCAACCACACAACAACTTCATTGAGGAAGATGACACAGTTCTTGACGAAGAGCAACACTTCGTTGGGACGAGTTTGGGGATTGATTTTCTTTTCAGGGATATTGATTTTTCGAGGATATTAATTTTCGGTTCAGGGATTAAAGTGACAATTTTCTACTTTCATTCTAATCCATGTGATGTGACACCGCATAAAACATTTGCCACATTATCAGTTAACATACTTATTTAACGTTAAAGACTAAAGTGATAACGAAAGTGCACACTTAAAGACTACTTTGTATTTAATTAATAGTAAAGACCTTTGTGACAACAAGGTGTAGAACCAAAGTCATCATCTACTAAAAAAATAAAAGGGTTAAATATGTTTTTGGTCCTTATAAATATGTCGACTTTTCGTTTTAGTCCCTCTAAAAAATTTCTTCAACTTTCAGTCTCTTAAAAAAATTGCATCAACACTTTTGGTCCCTCTTTTAAAGTAAACTTATATGTAGAATTCATATTTTTGAATAAAATTTTGCACAAAAATTCATAATATTATAAGAATCTCTCCCAAAAAAATTGAAATTTTTTAACAAAACATGAATTTAATATGAATTTTTATATGTTTTAAGGTTAAAAATTCATATTTAATTTGTGCTTTGTTAAAAAATTCTAATTCTTTTTGGGAATGTTTTTTTAGAAAATTTTACACATTTCTGCACAATTTCATTAAAAAAAATACAAAAATTAAATTTGAAATAGGGACCAAAAGTAATGATTGAAAATTTTATAGGGACTAAAAGTTAAAGGAAAATTTTAGAGGGATTAAAACGAAAAGTTTGTATATTATAAGACCAAAAACATATGGGTCTTGCTAACCATTGCCCTCCAAAAGTAGCATGTTTGCATTGGTTTCAACAACATTTTGGCTTTTAAAAAGTTAAATTTATCACTTTTCACCATTTTCCAATACTATATTTCTATTTTTATCCCCTTATCTAATATGAAGGGGTTAGCATTCTCCAAAACATATTTAACCCAAAAATAAATATGCTAAATTTTTGATGAAAAAAAAAAATCTAAAATTGATTTACCGCTTAAGAACATAGCACGTGTGAAAGTAAAAGAGTCAAATAGAAGACAACAATATAGAGTCGCGTGTTTCTCGAATTTTTCTTTGCGGCACTACCAACAACAACAAGAGTCACACAACAATCAAAGTATCTACAGTAGTAACTTTCAATATCATCAAATTCAATTCTTAGATCCAAACAAACTTCATTCACACAATTCAATTTTCAATTCAACCATGGGAACTACCGTTGATGATTCCTGCGCCACCCAACTCATCGACGGTGACGGTGTTTTCAACCTCACCGGTCTCGATAATTTCATCAAAACTTCAAATATGGCTAATACTGGTCTTTCTTATGCTGTTGTTGCTATCATGGGTCCTCAATCTAGTGGTAACCGTTTTTCTTCTTCTTCAATTTTCACTTTCTGCTATTTTTCTTTTTTGATTCGGATTTAGCCTTTTCGAACATCAATTTTTTTTGCTCGATGTTTAATTATGAACTTGGATCGATTAGTTTAGTTTTTCATTTATTATGTTTGTGTTTAACTAGGGTTTAAATTGGTGATTTAAATGAAATGAATGTTTTTTATTAGTTAGGTTTTTGATTGAAGTGACTTGTGCTCAAAGTGAAGTTTTTTAAGTTTAAAATTCAATTTTTTGTTCGGATTTAGTCTCTGCAAATTCAAAACCGTTGCTTTTAGTCTCTGCGGTCAACATCCGAGACTAAAATCAATCATTTTTGAATTGCGGGAATAAAATTGTATTTAACTAAGTTTTTTTATTATGCAATTTTAATGGTTATGTGTTTGTGTTGGGTGATCTAATATCGTGATTTGGTTTTGTTGCTTGTGCAGGGAAGAGTACTTTGATGAATCATCTTTTCCATACTAGTTTCAGGGAGATGGATGCTTTTAGAGGAAGGTTAGGTTTTTGAAATGATTGAGCTATTATTGTGGCTAGACTAGAGAAAATGAGATTTAAAGAGATAGATGAAAATTGAATGTTTTTGTTGTTGTTATTTATCCGACTTTTATGTTTTATTTTTTGGTAAGTGAGTAATTGAATAACATTTTGTTGCAGATCTCAAACCACCAAGGGTATTTGGATAGCTAAGTGTACTGGAATTGAGCCTTGCACAATTGCTATGGATTTAGAGGGTACAGATGGAAGGGAGAGGGGCGAGGTAATAGATTCTATAATCTATAATAGGTGTTTTTTCATACCCTGTCAAATATATTGTTTTATGGATGGTTATCAAATTGAGATTCACATATAGTGAATCGGAAGACCTGTTAAGATACATGACTAATACAATTTTTATGTAAAAACTAGTGACATAACAAAATTATAAGCTAGTAATATACCGTTACCACCTAATTGCCTCAAAATAATTCAAGATTCAAGTCATAAATCAAATGACAAAAAACATGTGCTTGGCTATGCAAAATTGACAAACAAAAAAAAAAAGAGGTTGGCTACACCAAGTTTAGGTATAGATTGATTAGACTGAATCGGGATTCATCTTAATGTATCAGAATTCAAATGAGGTTCATGTTTGAAATAGATACATACTAGGGATTCGTATCAATTAGATTTAGTTTTGTATTGAATCGAGATACAACTCACGTATTGTAAAATATTGATAACCATGGTTTTATGTACTAATATCAATTAGTTTGGTTCGGTGGTTTTGGTTATTTTAGGTTGCCCTTAGGAGACCTGAAAGAGAATGACTTGATAGTACAAGAAAATACTTTTAAGTTCTCGTTATGTGTTTGGTGTTGACACATGTTAGTATAGCCAAATTTTATTGACGTTTTCATGGTTGTTCCAGCTTCACTTTAGTGACAAGCCTGTTTGCATATTTGTCTGTTTGTAGTTATGTGCATGGGTACATATTTGATATTATTGAGCTGTTATGTCTCTTCATTTCATGTACATTAGAACTCACTATTGTTTTCTTTTAATTATTTATCTCTCAGGACGATACCGCTTTTGAGAAGCAGAGTGCTCTTTTTGCTTTGGCAGTATCAGACATTGTTCTGATAAACATGTAAGTTTTTAGGCCTAGACTGGTCATTTATAATTGATGGTATGAATGAAATTCTGGGGTGATCGTTAACTTTAGGCATCTGATAAACATGTTTCTTTTTTTAAAAGAAACTTTACTTCCAAGTTCCAACATTCTTCCCTTAAAAAAAAAGTTCCAACATTTTCTTTTTGCAGTCCTTAGAAACTAGCTTCACATAAGTCCACAAATTTCACTATTTAACTTGGTAATGGTATATTTCATGTTCGTAATATTCTTGCTTGTAACTTATCTACTTGACACTTGGGATCATTGACATTGTACACTAGTGATTGTAGGATAAAATATAATGTACTACATATGTCCCTAAATATAGTACCCCTTGAGTAAAACACGGGAACTAAGAAAATTGTTTGTAGTAGTAAATTTATCAACAATTTGTATAGTTTTACAAGTTTACCCTTTAGTAGAGAGAATTAGTTAATAATTGCATAAGAGTATTTATTACATATTGCAGAAAAAGATGTAATTTTCTTAGGGGTATGTTGGTAAAGAAATAATTATTACACTTAGAAATTTGAAAGGGGTCTTATAAAAAGGGACTAACCTAACACTCAACAGTGTCCTATATTTAGGGATGGAGGTAGTAGTATATTTCATATCACAAGGCGTGGAAGTAAGTAGATGATATACATAATGCCATTTTCCTTTCTTATTTTCTGCAGCATTGTCCTTTGCAAGCCTTCGAAATCCTTTTTCCTGCTTCCTTGCTTTGGAGCCAAATTAGTTGTCAGAATTGATCAGAAACTAGAAACTAAAACATTTTATATTAGGATAAGACAATTCCATTTCGAACAGCCATTGAAGGTTTTATATTAGGATAAAACTTAGGAATTGTTCTATGGGTGCCATTTATGCTGATTAAAATGTACCACGTGGATTAAATTTTGACTTGACTCTGAATTTGAAGTTGTCCTATTGATACTATTGGATACATAATCCATGTACTGAATTGTAATCAGAGAAAAGTAAAAACAGCACACAAGAAACTATATCTTAGTTTTGTCATTTATTTTATGGACAGGTGGTGTCATGATATTGGTCGTGAACAAGCAGCCAATAAACCTCTTTTAAAAACAGTTTTTCAGGTAGTTTGCAACCATGAATTTGCCTCTGTTTGGTATTCTATGTTTGAATTTACACACTCTGACCGTTCTTTTATTTTTAGGTCATGATGCGTTTATTTAGTCCACGGAAGACAACATTGCTTTTTGTTATACGTGATAAGACAAAGGTCTATACACTTCTTCCTTTAATGAGAATGTGTCCTGTTTTATATTACTATATTCATTGGTTTACCATGTTTCTTGCTTTCTGTACAGACTCCGTTGGAAAATTTGGAGCCTATTCTGAGAGAAGATATTCAAAAGGTGATTTTTCATTAATTTTTCTTCTTCTTTCATTTATTTGGTTTCTTGTTTTATTCACCATCGTTTGTAAACATGAAATGAATTCATCAGATTTGGGATGGAGTTCCAAAACCTCAAGCTCATTTACACACTCCTCTTAGTGAATTTTTTAATGTAAGAAGATCTATCTATCTCCCTTTTTTGCATGCTTGTTTGATTGTTTATGTATATGTTGTGGCATATGATTAACGACTCTTAATGTGAAGGTGGAAGTTACTGCTTTGTCAAGCTATGAGGACAAAGAGGAGAAATTCAAAGAGGAGGTATCCTTTCATGAGCTACTACTTTTGCTTTAAGGAGTTTGTTCAACTTTTCTTTTTAATTCTAGAACTAGAATGATTTCTAAATCCTATTGCTTTCAAACATGTTTCTCCTGATGAACAATAATTTGGCTATCAATATGCATGCAAATAATGATTTTTTTTTTTTTTAAAACTTTATGCATCAAAACTTCCTCATCCTGACTTCTATCTCATATGTGCTAAAGTGTAGATCACATTGTTATGCTTTTCATACAGGTTGCTCAATTACGACAACGTTTCTATCATTCTATAGCACCTGGAGGTCTTGCTGGTGATCGGCGTGGTGTTGTGCCCGCATCGGCTTTTTCTCTTAGTGCACAACACATATGGAAAGTCATACGAGAGAACAAGGATCTCGATCTCCCAGCTCATAAGGTTTTCAATAATCCCATTTTCAGATGTAACAGTGGTTTAGCTTTCCAATAATCTGATATTTTAGACATGGTGTGGTTTTCTCATGGATTTGTATTTTATAATAGGTAATGGTTGCAACCGTGCGTTGTGAAGAGATTGCTTATGAAAAGCTTAGTCAGCTACGTTCTGATCAGGTGCTGATCCATATCCTTCTATTTTACCCATCTAAGTTGCATCATTTATTTTAAAAATCAGTCACTATATTAATGAATTTGGCTTAGGGTTGGCTGGAGTTGGAGGAAGCTGTTCAATCAGGTCCAGTACAAGGCTTTGGGGAAAAGTTGAGCTCTATTATTGATACCTACCTTTCTCTGTAAGTTCTAGATGCTGGTAGACTTAATTATTCAATCTCAAAATAAATCTGTGCTCAACAACTACTTAATTTGATGTTTAGTTTCTGATGTTAAATCAAGCCTCCCCTAATAACTCGTGTGTATGTTTGCGAGTCACTGAAGGAGTGTAATAATTATTGGAATTAGATTGGGATTCTTTTTTTGGCAATGTCTTTACCTTATTTGTAGTTTTGGTAAGTTTTGCTTGCAGTTGTGTCAAAAGATATGTGTTTGATTAGTAACTCTCCAAATAAAAGGAGAGAAAAATAGATTGGTTGAATGTGTTACTTTAATTTCTATTTGTCCTTGCAAGTTTACAAGGATGTATCTATAGTCATCATTGGAACTTACGTAACTATTTGATGTTGAGGCTTTAGCATGGCATATAATAGTTTTTTTTTTTATTATTTAATTGTCTCCAAAAGTTCCATTTATTTATTTTCATATGGTGATAATATATGCTTTCAACAGATATGATGAGGAGACGATCTACTTTGATGATGCTGTGAGAAATGCAAAACGAAAGCAATTGGAATCAAATGCATTGGATGTAAGGCTGCCTGCTACCTCTAAAGGCTTTATTTTAATTTTAGTTATGGCTTATGATCCATTTGAGCTGAATTTTGGTAAAGCAGTTGTGGACTGGACCGTTGAAATAAAATCAAGCCTCTACTGAAATATTATTAGCAAGAAATTTTGAAGGAAGAGAATGTGACATGAAGGACTTGTTGGTATTTTATTTGAAGGAAAATCACTTTTTTAAATTAAAAGATGTCTAAATTTTTTAAAATATTATGTATTTTGAAATATTCTCGGAATCTAAATATAATGGCCTAAGAAAGCCCTAGAAAAATTTATCCTAGATTTTCTTTTTTTAAGCATAAACTTTTCATATAATTTTTTTATGCTTCAACTTTTCAGACAGTGTACCCTGCTTATTCAACAATGATAGGACACCTACGCTCTAAAGCTTTAGACGATTTTAAGACCAAGCTGGATCAATCACTAAACAATGGAGAAGGGTTTGCTTCATCTGTTCGCACGTGGACCCAGTCTATTATGCTCGAGTTTGAAAAAGGATCTGCTGGTAATAATTAGATAGGATTCTTCTTCATATTAGCATACAGATTTTCTTTTTAAATTTACATCAGGTGTCATTTGGTCATTCTCGACTGCCTTTATTATTTTACTTATACTCATTATTATTTATACATTTGCTGTGTAATGTGTTATAAAATTCATTATTTAATCTTGAAGCAGAATCATTTGGAATTTATCATTCTTCAATTTCATAGATATAGAAAGTGTGGCTCCTGATTTGCTTTTGTAGGTGCTCTCATTTTTTTCGCTGTCATATAAATAAAAGGAAAGAAAGAACATCACTTACACCTTTAAATTAGTCTGTCTTCATCTTAGAATGCATCATATAAGTCGCTTATTCTAAATATGTCTTTGTAAGCTTGCTTCAGAGGAACATGTTCTCTCTTGAATGAATTTACTTCAGTTGCTAATTCGCCTCAGTCATCATGTAAACTGTTTTTTTATTTTTTATTTTTATAAACGCTCATTCTTATTTGTTTTGTTTCATCATTATTTGCATTTTTCAGACGCTTCTGTAAGACAGGCTAATTGGGGTCCTTCAAAAGTCCGAGATAAACTTCGTCGTGATATTGATTCACATGCTCTATCTGTGCGCAATGCAAAATTGTCGGAGATAACAACTAATTTCGAGGTAATATTGTTGTCTGTACAATCAAAGTCTGTTTCCACTTTGTGGGTTGGGTACATGGATCAAATGATGGGCATGATGCCTTGTTATGAATGAATTTCACAGATTGACCATTTAGCTTTAAATCTCTCTTAGCCTCTAACCTATAGGCTAGTTGAATGCTTATATAGCCAAAAAACTAGTCGATTGAAATTTAAGTGTTCAGTAAAATTAACTGACTAATTTAAAATGACATGAAAGGACTTGTTTATTTAACTCTTTACATAAATTCTTTGTATTATGTATGCCCACATGTACCAATATAAAAATAATAATAATAATAATAATAATAATAATATATTTTTTTAAATTACTCTCATTTTTAAATATTCTTTATTAAATTAAATAGATACTGGCACATTTATAGTTTTGTTTTATTTTATTTTGCTATTGGTTAACACATACTCAAATAAACGAGTCCATCTTTGCTCCATTTTGGCTTCCTCAATTTACCTCATTTCAAGTCATAGATGTGTGACATGTGGAAAAAATAAAATCAATGGCTGTGATTAAAAGGTGTTTGGAAAAGGCAATTCTTTGATGACAAAAAAGACTACGCGCACCAATAATACTGATACAAACTCTCCTTCTTCCTTCTCTCATAATCTCACAGCTGCCTCTCCCTTCCATCGCCGCCGCCGCCATTGCTGCACCTCTCCCTCCATCCACCGGCTCACTCTTCCCCTAATTTTTTCACCTTAATTAGTAATCTCATGCTAGTCTTGAAACTTGTCGAACCCATCACAACATTGACACTAACAGTTCAGAAGTGATAAATTAATTTTATTTTTCAAACATATCAGCCAAGAGATCACTAGGTTTGGTCTTGTTTTGTAGTGTTTTCAAATTGCTGTTAGAAATTAAAACTGGGTTTAAAATCCTTATTCTTGTGGTATATGAAAATGTTATTGAACCTATGAAGCAGATAACAGAGGAAAGTAATAGTGTCCTTGTTACCTTTCCTATTTAGACAAAAACACAAAAAATTGAAGTGATGGTCCGATAAATGTACACCGAGACTTCCTTTTTTCAAAGCCAAGAATTGTGAGATCATGTACCATAACCATAACAGTTCTTCCATGCATCTTTTAAAATTTCTTAAAACGATTTAACAATGGCGGTTTGAAGTGGCGGCAGCGGTGAAGAGAAAAGTTTGACAGAGGATGATTTAGGTGAGGTGATGTGGAGGTGGAGCAGAAAGAGAAGAGTGTGCCGGTGGATGGAGGGAGAGGTGTGGCGGCGGTGGGAGGGAGAGAGGCATCTGTGAGATTATGAGAGAAGGAAGGAGAGTTTGTACCAGTATTATCAGAGCGTGTAGGTTCTTTTGTCATCAAAGAATTGCCTTTTCCAAACCTTTTAATCACAACCATTGATTTTATTTTTTCCACATGTCACACATCTATGACTTGAAATGGGGTAAATTGAGGAAGCTTAAATGGAGCAAAGATGGACTCCAAATAAACACACATGGGGATGGGGAAATGTGGTGACCTGAGATTCCACACACAACCAAACCACTAGACTGTAACGTGGTAAAAATGATTATACTATAAATTTATAGCTTACACTAAATTTTTATCATTAATAATTATAGGGTAAAAATGAGAAAAGCTATATGATTCTTCAAGGAGCGTCTAAAAATAAGCTATAAGCTGGTTTCCTGAACACTTTTCTTTTGATCAAACAAGCTTTTAAGCTAGTCCAATAAGTTATAAGCTAGCTTATTGACCTTACCAAGCAAAACCTTAGTACTTTGACCAGTAGTTTTTCTTATCTTCTCTACCTCTTAACAATTGGACTGCTCTCTATTTAGTAACCTTACTTACATTACATATGCTTCTACAAGTCTTCCCTACATGTCTAAATCACCTTAAACAAGACTCAAGCATCTTTTCTACAACGAGAGCTATTCCAACTTTCTCTCTAATGATATTGTTTCTAATACTGCATTATTGGCACTATGTTAGATTAATGGGTTGAGCAGAGCAATGTATTATTAGTGTCACCAATATCTTCGTCACTTACTAAATTATTCCTTTTTGCAGAAACAACTGGCCAAGGCATTGGTTGCACCTGTGGAGTCCCTCTTTGAAGAAGGAGGAAAGGACACCTGGTTTTCAATAAGAAAACTTCTTAAAAGTGAAACTGAAGCTGCTGTATCAGAATTTTCAGCTCACGTTGCTGGTTTTGAGCTGGAAGAAGAAACTGTTGAAAAAATGCAACAAAGCTTAAGAGACTACGCTAGAAAATTGGTGGAGAATAAAGCGCGAGAAGAAGCTGGGAAGGTTCTGATTCGCATGAAAGATAGGTAATGTTGTTGAAAATATATCTATACTACAGTCATTCATTTGGCCAATGTGTTTAAACCCAAACATTAACAAAGTAAAGATTGGAACGTGCAACATATTATGGTTTCAACAGTGTAAAGGTATCTATTACTCAGCAGTTTAATGTGATCCAAAGGTTTTCGGTGTTATAACGGATACTACCTGATGATATTTGAGACCCTGACTCTCTCCAATTAAGATGCCAAATCTGCCCTACTTGACTTTGCATCCATTCTTCCCCATATAAATGAAAGCTCAACAAATAGTACAGATGTTATCCTCTGTTAATGTCCATTTTTCATAATGTAGACTTTTTTTATTGTTGGCCTATTATCACAATCTTCGGCTTGAAACTTGTATTAGAAAATTTGATTAATGTTTGAAGTTTTGCAACTCGAGAGTTGTAATGATAGTCCATATCTTCGTATTTGTTGTTGTCTTTTGTTGGGATAGAATGCCAGAAGCAATAGTTTTTATAGGTTTTTATTATTGGACAAAGTTGTTTTTGTATCTTGATATGCTTAGTGAATGTGTGATTTCCAAGCATTTCTTTGTGAGGCATGCCGAGAGAAATTTTTTTTGCACTTAAACTTGTTCAAAGCAGTTGAGGAACACAGAAAACATTTGTGGAAACATTATAAAGACCTTGCTTTAAATAAGATAATGGTTTTACTAAGATTTTGGTATTTTATTTGTCAAAAAAAAAAAGATTTTGGTATTTTAAAGAGAGAGATGTAGCTGATCCACTTAATGAGATAAGGATATGTTTGTTATTGTAATTATTTATTTCTATTTGTTTGTTTTGGTGGGTACCCTTTATTGTACTTGTACCTTTTCTGTTATGCCCAAATAAATTGCACTATTCCAGATGGATGTTTACTCATTTTTTTATATTTAATTTTGTAACTTACTGGTTTCGATAATAATTTTCAGGTTCTCTACAGTGTTTAATCATGACAATGATTCACTCCCTAGGGTTTGGACTGGGAAAGAAGATATCAGAGCTATTACAAGAGATGCCCGCTCTGCGGTACTTGATTGCTAGCTCAATGATAATCTTTGAACTTGCTCATACTTGATATTATATTGTAAACAACACTTTTTATTCACAATGTAATATGTGTTTCCATATAACAGTCGCTGAAGCTTCTATCGGATATGGCTGCTATACGCTTGGATGAGAAGCCAGATCAAATTGAAAGAGTACTTGATTTGTCGCTTGTAAACAAAACCAATGCTGCAACATCTTCCCAGTATACAGATAGAGAAGCTTCTGTGGATCCACTGGCTTCAAGCACATGGGAGGAGGTACTTTATTGTGTGTGATATTTGTGCTTCTACTGATGTTGCTGCCAACAGTTTTTTTTATGTAAGAATCTATATAAAATGTAGGTTTCTCCTGGAGATGTACTTATCTCTCCTGTACAGTGCAAATCTTTGTGGAGACAATTCCAAGGTGAAACTGAGTATACAATTACACAAGCTATTGCAGCTCAGGTAAAATCATTATGTCATATTTTTGTCTTGTCTACGTTTTCTGCTTTCCCTTTAATAATTGAATTTGTTTGCAGCTTTGGCCAACTTTTATGCAGTTTGAGATATAAAACCATTTATCTGTTTTAGCCTAATTACAAAAACTCTTGGGATATACATTATATGGTAACAGAACTTCTGTTATCAAGTTGTTGGGAGCTTGATCCTTACAACCCTTGTTTTTAAAAAATTAAATTAAATTCAAAGTAAAGTGGGAATAAGCCTTTTCCACACCTGAAGTGAAAAAAGCTTGTGCATGGGGAAGTGTGTTAAAAACTTGACTTTTTTGAGAGATGGTTCGTGACAATGTACACAAATGGAATCATTATTACCACAGTTAATATTTTGGCTGAAATTGGAACCTATTTAATAATATGCTTTATGTGTATGCGTTGATAAAGAGGGAAAATCTGAAAGGGAGACAAATTTCAATGACTATGCACTTCATAACCACGTTTATCATGCTATTTTGGACATAAGAATTCTTTTTACGTCCGAAGTAGTTGGTATTGGTTATTGGAGTTACAACTTACAACCATAATTGGATGTTATAATATTGATTTTGAATTAGATCTTCATCCATTACTTTCAGAATCCTGAAAACCTTGTAATTTTCTAAAGCCTAGACAAATATGAATTTGCTTTTGCAAGCACAATCCTTATTTTTGAACTCTTATATACAAAAACAGAAATACAATAAATGCAACATTCAATGCGCTTGCAAGTCCAATAACCCAAGCAAGCTATATTCTGTAGATAAAAAACGTGTTTGAAGGCCCTGTTCTATATGTATGAAATTTTCTGTGGTTGAAAATAATCAATTGTGTTGATTGTCTTGAGCAATGCTTTGAAAACTAAACCACAAATTTAAAACCCAATTGATTCGACTGATTTAACTAGTCGAATTTAGGTTGAATTGTGATTGAATTGGACTATTGAACCAAATACATGGCCGATTCATGGTCTAAATAGTTCAATTGGCCAATCTGGTTTAGTGTTTAAAACATTGGTCTTAAGCTTTGGTTCTCCTGTATCCTTTGCTGTTATTTGCTGGTTTTATCGCGCTTCACTTGTCCATTTTCATGATAAAACTGGTTTGGTTGGAGTATTTCTTTTGCTTGTAATATGAGAATAGTGTAAGTGCTAGATTCTGTTTTTTTTTCTTCTCTTTCGTTCATTAACCTTTTTTTTACTCTGTTCATTTAGCTACACATTTGATGAAAATGCATTCTTGTCCTTTCTTTTTTCCTTGGAACTAATCTGATTCGAGGCACACTAACAAATGTGCTATTTACCTTTTGTTGTTCTGGATTCAGGAGGCCTACAAGCGGAATAACAATTGGCTACCTCCTGCATGGACAATTATGGCAATGGCCATATTTGGTTTCAATGAATTTATGATGCTTTTAAAGTAAATATCACTCAAATCTTGAACGCTGACTATTTATTTTTATATTTTATCGGACCCTTCTTTCCATCAGTTTAATTATTACATCCGCTGATTCTGAAACAGAAATCCTCTCCTCATACTGGGTATATTTGTTGCCTATCTACTTGGGAAGGCCATTTGGGTACAGATGGATGTAGGTGGAGAGTTTCGACATGGCGCTGTAAGTAGTGTGGGCTCTTTCCTTCCCTTTTAATTTTTTTCCACAGCTGGATGCTTCTGTCCACACAGTCACCATCCACAAAGTTGTCATGAGATTTTTTTTATTTTCTTTTTAAAAATAAAATACTATTTTACAATGCAAAAAATGATGCTATTCACTAAATTAGAAGTATGGTACTTTGGTTAGTTGGATTTACTAGTCCAAAAATTCTTAGTTGCCTTGTTGACGTTGGTATGTTGGTAGCGAATTGTAAAAGTAGCAACGGTAAGTATAAGGGATATTTGAATGATTTTTAGCACTGTCTGAATTTTTCTACTTGTGCATATTTTGTTCATAGCTGCCTGGGATACTGTCCATTTCGTCAAAGGTTGTCCCCACAATTATGAACCTTCTTAAACGTCTTGCCGAAGAAGCTCAGGGGAACCCAGCACCTGAAAGAACAGAGCAACATCATTCAGATTCTCAGATATTCAGAAATGAGGTGTCAAAACCTGACTCAGTATCAAGCTCAATCTCCAATACGGGTCTATCTAGTGTTGCCTCATCTGACGGTGATAGTGAATTCTCAACCACAAACTTGTCTCGGAGGCAAAGGACAAACGTTTCTGAAGCTGAATCATTATAATTTATGTTGAAGAAGGTCGGCATCATATTATAATATGCACCTCTTTAGTTGCTTTGAGAGATCAGTTTTGTATTTTACAGCTACATTTTACTTACCTTGTTTACGGTACCGTGTAAATTAGATTAGATGATAATATAAAGAACCCCTATTTGGGTTCTGTTCGGATAATCATCTCATCTTCACTGTTATCGCACGAAACTTATTAATGTTATCCCCACTGTATTTATTTTAGCAGTAAGGGGCCCCTTTTCCCACAATGCAGTTGCTTTTCTTCCTCCACACCAACAAGAAAACATTTTATTGTCTATTCTTCTGAGATTTTAGCGCGAGTTACAACATTTCTTCACCAATCTTAATACTTGACCGAAACTTGCTTAATATTGAAAATCAACCAAAGAAAAAAAACAACGTTGATTACTGGACTAGGATTCTTCTCCCGTGTAGTTTTCACTGGAGGAGGGTCAGTGTCCATTTCTACCGTTCAATATTTTTTTTTTAGTAATTGTAATGCATGTGTAAGAAAAAGGCAATGTTTGGGATTACATATGAGGGAAAGAAAAAAGAGTAGGAATATTTGAATTATCCTCTGAGACAACTTTTGTGACAATTTTTTCTCTTCATTCATTGGTCTACAACAATAGGAAGAGAAAAAGGAAGATAGAGAATAAGAACATAATGAAAGTATAAGAAAGAGTTGTCATAAAATGGTTGTACAAATATCATTTCTCCTTAAAAAAACAGTGTCGATTACTTAAAACAAGTAACACTAATGCATGTCTAAATTCACCATTGTAGAAGAAACCTTATTTGACATCTTTTGATGTCAAAATTACTATTGTCTTAGTGGGTTCTATCTTAAAGTTTTGATTTGAAGTGTCTCTCAATTTTAATTTTAAAATTGGCGCTGAACTTACTTTTACATTGATATAACTAAACATAAGTCACTTCACATTTAAATTATTTTTAATAAAATTTAATTAATTATTTTGTCAGATACTATAGCTCAAGTATTAAATTGAGAAATACATGCTCATCATGTATATCAGTTCTATTCAGATAACAATCAGATTACACTATTATATTTACCCAGCGACTGCAGTTAAAGCTTTTCCGCAGTCAAAATAACTCATAATATTTTTATTTTTTTTGAACAAACAAAATAACTCATAATATTAAGAATGGTCTTTGCTTATGCTGTTAAAAAACGATAGATATCACATAGTTACCAAAGCAAAAGTCACATGTATTACTGTAGTTTGCCTCATTCTGTATCGTGGATTTGTTAATGAGGCACCAAATATCAATACATGAAATGATAGGAATTATCGTACCAGCAAACACCGTCTCCGAAGACACCTATCTTAAACTCAGTTTCTAGAGGCACATTCCTTTTGTTTGCCAGCTTCAAATCCTCAGCAAGTGGATACTTTGTTCATTTCTTCGAGTTTCTTGGGGGTAATCGATACAAAACTCTGGCCTATGATAAACAAGGGAAACTACTCAGCAACATCACAAGTTTGATTCATGCAAAGAACATGTTAAGCAATTGGAATTGCAGCTTAAGAAAATTACCATTCAACCCTTTGTTTGTTTCTTCTGGCATAGACCGCGTAATTTTGAAATGGTCAGATCTGCACCTCCAAACCCATCCATAGTGGCAAGAGCTAAGGGGAACTCTGCTCTAGATGTCAAACTGCAGGAAATGATTACAAATAGAAAAAGAAACAGTTTCATCATTTAAAAAAAACAATCAGAATTCTGTTGATGATAACTGATAAGGAACTTCCGCTGATATCTGCAACAATTATCCATACATGTTCATTGAATTTTTTAAGAATAGAACAATCACCTGCTCCGTAGAACAACACATGGCATGCCCGCCCGTTCAGCTCCAGCTACTCCAGATTGGCTTCCTGCAACAAGGACACAGTTGCAGATAGGTAGCCCTGCATATTCGGCTCCCGCATGTAGTGCAGCTACAATCTTATCTAGACTGGACAGAAGATCAACATATTTAATGACATTTGATTATAATATTAGTATTTGTTTATGTTACTGAAATCCATATCAATCACTCATTTTCCAATTGATAAATTGTTAAATTCTAATACATGTTCATCAGCTCTTGGTTTGGGCATTCTGGCTAGCTTAATAATAGTGTTTTAGAATAGCCATGAGTTGACAAAGAAAGATAATTTAAGGAAACTCACTTTTTAACTTGTAATCAAAATTCTTTATTAGATTCAAAATCATTTATGGGAAGGAAATCAAACATGGATAATTTATAAAAGCTGACAGAGCACAATGATTACATGAATATGAAGGAACAATTTCTATGATTGCCTCTAAAAGATTCTTTAAGATTTTCAGTTTCTTGGCCTTAGTTATTTGGCTTGGCTTGTCCAAAATCAATTGTAAGCTGTCCCCAATAATCTTGGGCAAAATCACTTTGTAGAAGGTAGTGAGCCATAATTCATCTCACTAAAGGAATGAACGTTTATCTTAACAGTATTCAAAAATAAAAACTGAAACGATGACCATGAAATATATTTTTTTTTGTGCAAAAATAACACTAGAGAATTGAACTACCTTTCGGATAAGCTGGTATCAATCTCAACACTCAACTTAAGCACGGATGCAACCTCCTTTGCTATTCTTTGTCTCTCAGCAGAAGCTAGACAAAATAGCAGAAATACAAAGCACCTCAGGAAAAAACATAGTGAAGTATATGCATGCATGAGCTACACATATATAATGAAAACTCAAGAAGTATATACCTGCTCTTGTGGCTTCCTTTGCAAGTTCTTCATCCAAACCAGAAGCAATCACCTTTCCTGAGACAAGTTGTCCATATAAACTTTGCCCAGCCTCCTCAATCCCCACAATCATCATCTTTTTGCTTCGATCATCGCCAAGCTTTTCTATTATGGTCCTAAAAATTATGGTAAGCACAAGGCAAAACGAAAATTTATCAGTGTGCTCATGTTTTCCCCAGGAAAATAAATGTGGACGCTAAACAAGCAAAGAGCAAAAATCAAAATAGTGGACTGTGAACCTTAGATCCCCTCAAACATTGAAGCTTTTATAGAGCTCAAAGAATATCCATTATATTAAGTATGAATTCATAAACCGTGAACTTCATCTAACCTAGTTCAGTCATCCAATAAAGATTATTTTATATAACTACAAGAAAATACTGAGACAAAAACAGAGAAAACTGAAGAGGAGAGAATGAAGATAATGACTGGATAGGTGTACTAATTATATGTATTTATCTGTATCCAATACATTAACTTAGATTAGCAGCACACCTTCACTTAGGTATTCCACTAGGCTGAAGACAAATAGTCCTCTTACATGCTAGAGTGTAATGATCATGTGCTCGAAGTTTATCCAAATAAAACAAGCCCAAACATGCCCATCCCCTCCACCATAAGATTGTCCTAGTTAGTACTATTGTAAAGTTTCAAAACTAACTATAAGTACCTGGCAATATTATCACCACTTTTACTGTAGGCTGTTAATATTACCACCGGAATTCCTTCATTGTATGCATCATCAATAAACCTGTTAATGGAGATGTTACTCTATGTTGAGAAATAAAAACAGATTAAAGTTCCACAAACTTACATCCGGGCCTAGAAAAAATCTCAACTAACAAATAATATCTGTTATCACATCATAAAATTGAGAAATAAACTCCAGCAAAATGATTATTTGATAACCACTATGTAAAGGATGTCTTGGTATGAGTTGAAATACTAGAAAAATCTGATATTATTCACCAACTAATTGAGGGGTAAAGTACATGCATATGTACACAATTTACAGAAGCAAAGAATCCCTGAAATTTGTGTTGAAAAGGATAGCTATGATATCTATTCTAACTATGGAAACTATCATATCAAATAATAAAAGGGAAGTAGGAAAGAATCATGGATATATGAATCATAATCAACACTATCTTAGGTGGAGTATAAGCCATTTGCATCCTCTTGTTACATAAGTTTGTCATCCAAGGACTCCACAAGGATTTCATAAAGATGCCTACTAGTTGATCCTTGGGACTCATAGAAGAGGTCTTGATGATGCCTCCAAGACCCCTCGAGATTTCTCTCTTTAACTAATGTACATATTGCTCCCCTAACTTTAACTAAAAAATATAGCTCCTTTAAGGGATAGATCTCCATAAATAAAGGACAACTTGGTTCTATGAAACTCCTACTATGGCTAGGTCCATGGAAGAGCAAGACCTATTAATGAGCTATTATACTTATTTTACCTTGTATTTGCAAAAAGTTGATTCCACAACTCTTTCATGTGACCTCTAGTCACCTAACAACTAGGAGGTAATGTTTTTGTGTTGTAGATTCATATTAAATGACACAAAACAAATAAAACACACGACTTATACACAATCATATTCAGTGAATGATAGATAACTCACTGTTCAACACCAGGTCGTAAAGATAGACTTTTAGATGTCACAAACTCTCCCAAAGCCTTTTCCTGCCAATATGTGATGAAGAGTTATATAGGACGCTTCACAAGTTCTTGTCATCTTATTCTCAAGTTATCTTATCCTTCACATGAGCAAGCGGAAAAACCATTTCACCATTTGGGGGAAGATTTTAGCCTTTTAGGTTATTGGGATATAAAATCTAATTCGTAGAGCTTCAATATCAAGTAATAATTAATCACTTCAATAGCTTATGATATCATGTTAGTTTATGACAGAGTCGGTCTCATATTCATAGAGAAAGTAGAAAAGGCAATCTTGTCCAGAGAATCAACAAACTATAGCATGTAAGAAAATATGATGTTTTGGGGAAATAATCCTTTATTTCAAAAGTTATTTTAGGAAACTTTAGATTAAAATATTTTTCAGCCCAAAATAAAATATTCCACATTTGCAAACAGACAAGAGCTTTACTTTTCTGAACGCAGACAGAAAATATTCCTCAAATAGGAGATTGAGTACGGAACTAAATGGAAAATATACCAATTCTTAAAGGGATGAAGATTTAAGAAACTTAGAGATTTTAATAAATTGCATGGGTTTAATTACAGTCAGCAAACTTAGGATTATGTATACATAAAAGTATTATTTATGAGAATTCAATTAAATTATAAGACTAATAAATAGGAATACATCAATAAAACATTTACTAGAATATTAAAGTTCCAACGTTGACATCAGTTAACTTCAATGGAAAATTCCTACACAAGTATTTGACCTACAAGAATCCAAAATCAAAATTCTTCAGCCTGATTTTCTCCCCTCAAAATCATGATTCATCGTGAAAACCAACGTGAGATGTCTGATCAAAACAACTCAGTCCTAATTATAGGTCTATATTTATTCTAAATTCATTTGGCCCGTCCCACGTCTAAAAAATATGAAGTTCTGTTTTCACATTAAACAGTCAATCTGAATTATGAAATACAACTAGTTTGGTTTTTGTCATTGAGGTTGATTCTACTTGTAGCTATATTGATGATCTCTAACTCTTAAGCCTGTCTCCCTCATAACACTTCATTTGCTTGCTTCGTACATCGAACTAGTCTGGCATTAAAAAAATGCCATTTTCCATTAAATACTTGCATAAGAAGATTAAAGGGAAACTCGGGATTAGGTTGTTGTTGGTGTAGCTTTCTTCATTTCTAAGCCTTGCTTCTCTCAATAGAAGCTTCAAACAGATTAATCATCTAAGTACCAAGAAAAAAAATTTTGTTGCAAGGTGAGAAGGTCAACAATGGACAAACTTTTCAATCTAACAACAAAGTACCGAATAAATATTTGAAATGGCAAGAGAAAAAGGTTTCTCTACCTAACTATAGTTTTGGAGTTTGTAAAGGATATAATGCATACATTTCCAAAATAGGTGATATTCATTGGGCATCTATACACCAAAACTATAGGAATGGAGATATCCATTTCTTTTAAGAAATTGAGATAATCTCTACTCCTACTAGGGAATATGTTCTTTTAGAGTATTAAACTAGAGCCACAACAGATATTTTGTTATAAAGAGAAGGTTCACAGTCTTATTATAAACACATTAATTAAGTACATGTAATATGCATCTCACTCCTCATACACCAAAGAAAAATCACATTAATCATTAGAAAACAACCAAGTGTAAGAACATTTACCTTTTCCTGTAAAACACTTTTTGTGAAAAGTCCCTTCTCATTAGTGGGTAGTGACGAAGGCCACCCGATCTGTATGTTAAAGACAATCAATGACAGCAGAACATGGCGTAAGTAATGTTCGCAGTGAAGAAAACAACCAAAAATATCAATAGACCTAATTTCTCCCCCATACTACAGACAAAAGATGAACAACTTACTCGATTAAAATACAGGAACAACATCTTTTCCTCATCTCCAGCGCTCCTTCTGAAAATTTATTAGAAAATGGTTTATAAGCAAGTGAAGCAGCATATTTATTCGTTCATAGAAATTTCCATTTCAGTACTAAAGATGTTTCAAGTATTCAATTACATTAGCAATTCTAGATTCCACGCAGTCAGGAAAAGCATGCAGTCAAGACTCGAGATCCAACTGGTAATTGAAGATCAGATGACTTGTATTACGAGATGTATATTTTAAAGTGGATTTGGTAAAATCATAATACAAGTCTAATCTTCATCTTATAGCCGAGATCCACGACCACATCACTGCACAAAATCCAAATCCTTACCAAATAAGGCTTCAATGAAATTCAATGCATTGATTAACATGATCTCATGAAATCTAATTCAGCAATCAATTTCTCCATTACAACACAAGCATAAGCAAGATAATAATGTAACAAACAACCAAAAAACCTTAAAAGATCTGTATAGACAGGTTCGTTCCAACTCGCACAATCAAGTCCAAGTTTCTCAAATGCTGCAATCACAACATCAAATTCAAAAAAATGACACCGCATTACACTCCATGAACACAGGAAAACTATGGAATTATGGATGAACAACTTCGTAACACTTCTAATTGAAGGCGTAAGTGGTGCCCGACACGTGTTAGTGTCCGGCACCAAACGGCACCGACATATTGAATCTGTCATTTTCTCAAATTATTATCGGTGTCAAAGCGTGTGTCACGTGTCTATCATATGAATTGAACAGTAAGCAGTACCACAGAATAATTGTTCATACCTTTATTGAACGCTATTCGATTCCCTACACGATACGCATCAACAAGAACCCTAAAAAAAGCAAAAAATTAAAAACAATCAACAATCACAACAATTCAAACGAAACAAGATGCGATTACAGTTAATCAGAGTGAAACCAAAACGCGATTGTTCGAATGTGGAATCAAAGTGAAAAATTCACCCATCGACTTCGAGAAGAACGGCGAGGTCATTCGACGTGATGTTGCTGTCATCATCGTCGGCGGCGGAGAAAGCGGCGGTCGCGTGGCGCGGAGATTTGCCGGGAAAAACGAAAGAGGGAAATTGATGAGAAACGGTTACGTTAGGAAAGAAGCGCGTGTTATTGTTATAGTTGAATGTGCGTTGAATGCGAATGCGTTGAATAGTTGAACATGAAGTTGCTAGTGACTGTGTTATTGTTGCCATTGGTAACTAACTGATACTATGCTATGCAGCTTAGTTATTAGCTCAATGCCATATAAAGTTATAGACACATTTTCACATAATATTCTAATTCTGTTTTTGTCTTCTTCTTTTCGTTAAATTTTAATTTAATTCTGTTGTTGTAACTTTCAATTCTTTTTTTTTCTTTTCTTCCTTCTAACAGTTATCTGAAATTTTTTACTCGATCGAGAAACAACGGACTTTAATATAAAAATAGCGTTGAGCAAGGAGGAGTGTCTTTAAAATTCCGTTATTGGAAAGGATGAAGAAAACCGTTATTGCAATTTTTCTTTTCGGTTTACTTAATATTTTGTTTTATGTTTACTTAATATTGGTTTGATGGTTATTTTATAAATAAAGTTTAACAATGTATCTACAAGTGTTTGATTAATCGATAAAGATGTCAACATTGTACCATATAAAAAAACATGTCAATGTACGATTGATGTTGTGACTGAGGTTTGAACTCCAACTCTTCACTTATGTGTAGATTTCTAATGATAATTGTCATTCTATCTATGAAACAAAAAAAGTTTTGCATTTTTGCATTTTTTTTCCCCCATAAACTAAGGTATCCTTAAGGTTATCTCTTTCGCCTTCATTGCGCGTGTTGTTGTTATATTCCATAAACTCAACTAAGGTAGCATGTTTCTCTTTCATTAAAAAAATAGCATGTATTTATAATCTCCAATCCTCTAGCATTAGATTGCTATTAATGGTCTAAAAGTATTTAGATGAGATACGAATAAAGATCCTCTACATTTACTTAATACTATTTTTGATCTCAACTCTCAATTTTCTAGAGGCATAATTCAAATTTGAGTTTTCTCAAATTTAAGTCGAACTAATTACTTGAACCAAATCGATTACCAAATTTGTTTTTATTAGCATAAAGCACCAGGTCTATTATTTAGTTTGGTTGACCATGAAGAACCTCACAATTTTTTAGCAGCAAGTATAGTTTCTCAAGTCTTTCTATAGCTAAGTACACCATCAGTACATGTAGAGTCTCGATATATTTTAGCGTTACATACATTCACGAGCGTCTATTTTTATTCTGCACTACTTACTTTCTCCAATGTATGTTTAAAGCGTGTTTTTGTTGCTAAACCACCACTTTCTCCAATGTTCAATCAGATCAAGCCCTTTGGTTTGTTCAATTAGGCTAGTTTGTGTGAACACACATATTGTGGAAACTTGACTAGTTACAAGCTCGAGTAGGCTTACCCTTTCGTAGATACAAGGTTTGTTTGGTAACTTCGTGAAGAGTTAAATAGTAGAGTGATAGAAGACGAGAATTGGATCACCACTCCCACTCCCACCATAATGCTAACTATTAATAACAAGAGATATGCAAGGAACACTTTCTTTCTAACACTCACTAGTTTAGTGAAACCCATATGTCTTGCCACTCTATACAACATTCATTTTCAAAGTGTTATATCCATATAGATTTCACTAAAAAAAAAAATAGTGTTAGAGATACCATCTATAACACTCCTCTAATAACAATATTAACATTGACC
>Ga0228710_1002605_pt1 | contig 28523 bp, 13 predicted proteins | sample MedpolnodulmetaG_FD_177995 | JGI IMG/M metagenome (GOLD analysis project Ga0228710, IMG submission 177995) | Root nodule microbial communities from Medicago polymorpha collected in Santa Monica, California, United States - pink nodules | ecosystem: Host-associated > Plants > Roots > Nodule... | reverse complement strand
TTTTTACAAAAACAAAACAATATTAATTCATTCAAATCGATAGACTACATCAGATGCAAACATCGTTAAAAACGTAAAGGGAGAATTTGCGAACAAACTCACAACACCTAAGTTAATAGCATACAACGGCAAAATGCCTACAAATAATACGATAAAACCTAAGTCATCGAAATACCCATCCTTTTGAATCTGCAACATTGACGCCCAATTCATTGGTTGAATTTGTAATTGACTGATGTCGATCTTTCAATAGGAACTAAACAAACACCGCGACAAGACGCGAAATCAAACGCCGCACAAAACGACGAACAACACAACGCCGCACTTAGACGACGAAATCACAAAAAGAAAAACTTATATACGTGAAAACCACTTATTTAGATTGAAAGAAAGGGAAAAAGGATGTAGAATGATTAATTCTAGGTCAAAAAATTGACCTAAAACCACCCCTCCTCGTTGAACGAAGGAGAAAGAAAGTTTAGAGAGAAGTTGAAGTTTCTCTCACTAGTAAATTAGGGCCGGCTACGACCCGATAAGCTTAGTAAGATAGCTTAATTAAGCTATTAACAAGAAAAAATAATTAATACTCTATTGATATTCTAAAGTGATAAATAATTTGATGTATGATATTTATAAGGAAAAAAAAAATCATTTTTTAGATTCATTCAATAATTGATATAAATGATTTTGATCAAATAAATCAATTATTCAATAAATCTAAAACGTGAATTTTTTCTTATAATAGGGATCAGAGTGAGTAATATGGTTCAAAACTGTTAATGTACATGTCTTTAATTCTTCTAACAAAATTAGTATTTATTAGAGGAAAGCCATTGTGATTGCTTTTTATTTTTACAGACATTGTGATTGCTTATACACACAAAAATTGAGTAGAAAATATTAGTTAATTAATTGTTAATACAAAGTTTGTAAACCTTTCTGTTACTTCTGGAATAAAAAATGCTCAAAGATTAAGTTACTATCTGACTCGTCAAGATTTTAATGTAACAGCAAGACGAGGATAAATTTAAGCTCGAAAATGCTTTGATTATTGTCAAACTTTGTTGTTTTAAAATAAGCATTGATAAAAATGCTAATACATTTACACTATGCAGTGATGGCATTGGATCCAATAATTGGGGCAATATCTGCTGGAAATGTTGTAGTTATAAAACCATCAGAGCAAGCTCCAGCATGCTCTTCTTTTCTTGCCAATATCCTTCCTCACTACTTAGACACTAATGCCATAAAGGTCATTCAGGGTGGAGGAGATGTCTGTCAACAACTACTGCTACAAAAATGGGACAAAATATTCTTCACTGGTACTATTTTCCATAACACCCAAATCCATTGCACTAAACTTGTGGAATATGCAAATATGAGAAATGCTAGGAACACTCTCTTTCTAGCACTCTCTCTAACACTCACTCTGCTATTGGGTGAAACTCATGTGGGTCTCACCACTTTATGTGGGATCCATTTCCAATGTGTGGTACCCACATGAATTTCACCCAATAAGAGAGTGATTGTTAGAGAGAGTGTTAGAAAGAGAGTGTCCATAGCACTCCTCATGCAAATATTTACTAGTATATACATTTTAATTTGATTGACTCAACACTCATTAAATATTCTTTCCTTTGAATTTGAATTTCCACGCATTCATGTAGTAAGCACGCCCATAACCATTGGATTTATTTAAAAATAAAGTCTGCATTGAAATCTAGATCATTAAATGTCGATCCAACGGCCACTTATGTGTGTGCTAACCGCGTGAATGCGTAGAATTGTTCACCGCATGCGATCTAAAGTCATTTCCTTTTGATTGATGGTTTCTTTGCTTATAATCTCAAAATGAATTCTTGTTCTACATGGTGTATGACATTTTCAGGAAGTCCACGAGTAGCAAGCATAGTCATGTCTTCTGCTGCAAGAAATTTAACTCCTGTTACTCTAGAGCTAGGTGGAAAATGCCCTGCTATATTTGATTATCCTTCAGACTTTAAGGTAATTCACATAACGGTTACTATCAAATGTTTAAAAAATTGTTCGTGACTGCAAATTGTGGTCACCGTGTCAAGATTTTTGTTGTCTCTACTACAACCGTGGTCACATGGACTATATTTGACTATAATTTTTTGCAATATTGCTACACAAACACAACGCGATTGTGATTTATAAAACTTTGGTTATTATGGATGTCACATTATTGAAGATCAAGGTCTAACTTAGTTTGATTTTTACCAAGATGGCAGTGAAAAGAATAGTAGGAGCAAAGTGGGGAGTCTGTAGTGGACAAGCATGTATAGCAATCGATTATTTGCTTGTTGAGGAGAAGTACTCATCTGAATTGGTATATTCATTGTACATTATATGCTGCTATTTTTTCCGAGGTTTTAATTTTCTAATAGTAATTTAGTAAGTTTTTTCATTTTTTTTCTAGATAGAGCTATTAAAGAAGTTCATGAGAAAATTTTATGGTGACAACATGATGAAGTCAAAGGCACTCTCAAGAATAATAAATAAGCACCACTTTGAGAGATTGTGCAATCTTCTTAAAGACCCTCTAGTTGCTGCTTCAATAGTTCATGGTGGTTCAGTTGATGAAACAAACCTGTAATAGTAATCTCTTCCACATTAATTTCTCTCTTTTCATTTGTCTAGTTTTGCAATTAAAATAACATCAGAATGTTTTCTAATACTAACCAATGAAAGTAACTGAAGTAAATAGTAGTCAAATTAATTTATTTCATCAGTTTCTTACAACTTTGTCAGGTTTATTGAGCCTACAATATTGTTAGATCCACCACTAGATGCTGAAATCATGACAGAAGAAATCTTTGGTCCACTACTTCCAGTGATCACTGTGAGAATCAGCAATTTCTCTTTCATGTTCTCAATTCTCACACAATGTGATTATCTCTTTGAATTACAGTACTTAACTTGCCATCTATACAGGTGAATAAAATTCAGGAAAGTATTGAATTTATAAACTCAAGGCCGAAACCTCTTGCAATTTATGCATTCACCAAAGATGCAACTTTCAAGAAAAAGATTGTGTCAGAAACTTCCTCAGGAAGTGTCACATTTAATGACACACTAGTTCAAGTACTGCTCCTCTTACCTCACTTAATTTTCAATTTGGAACCGTTTGGTACATATTATAAAAAATGATTTTGGACCCGTCTAGAGATTAATATTTAGAGATTTTTAAACAAAGTTAAATCTATTGTGTGTTTGTTTACCATAATAAAAATCACTATTTTCTTTAAAAGATAAATTATTTAAAATGATTTTCTTTGCATGTGCAGTTTTTATGTGATACACTACCATTTGGAGGTGTTGGACAGAGTGGTTTTGGGAGGTACCATGGGAAGTACTCATTTGACACATTCAGCCATGAAAAAGCTGTATTGCATAGACACCTTTGCCTTGAAATTGAGCCAAGGTATCCTCCTTGGAGTAAGTTCAAGCTAGAATTCCTCAGATTGGCATACAGGCTGAATTACTTTGGACTAGTACTACATATGGTGCTACATATGTTAGGATTGAAAAAACACAACTAGATCAATTCCTATACTACAATGCTTCTCTATCTCAAATATCTATTGATTTGAAATACATTATAGGCTTTGTTGTAATAAGAAAAGCTCTAAGTAGTAGATTCATCTCCCACCGGGCGTTCATACGCCTTTTACCTTGGTTCCAAACATGTTCTCGATTTAATAGTTTTAAATTAATAAAATCATATTCTACTTATAGTTACTTTTAAACAGTAATTATGTTAGATTGATGAGTATTGATTGCCCCCAGCCGTGTTGTTATTCATCAGACTCATTTGTGGAAAAGTAAATAAAGGAGAGAAAAATTTCCAACTTAACCTTTGGTTGTATATTGTACGTTACTTAAGGTGTGGTGCATGAAAGAATTAGCCATTTCCCATATCCAAACTTCATTATTATGTGCAATACAAAAAATATTAATCATAATTGGTTTTTACAAAGCATTTGTTTTTTTATCCTCTCATATACGACTCTCATATACGAATCTAACACGAGAGGGTTATGTTGATGATCCAACCATTAAAACCCATTGGGTTCTACAATTCAAAAACATGTAAGTGGCACCTAATGAGTTTTAACAGTGAAATCATCAACATAGCCCTCTCGTTTATGTTAGATTCCAACATGAGAGCATCCAAATCAAAGGATCACACACTAAAAAAATAGTGCAGCACTGAATATGAGGGCACAGTTGCTAGATCTTTAGGTTTTATAAATCAATAGCTAAGATTCCAAAACCAAGAAAAAGTTACAGTGTGCAACATGAGAAAGAGTGTGTACACTAATAGTCGCACCATCCCGACTACAACTACAAAGCAACAAACAAGGAATCATCGCAATGGAAAGTCTTTTCATCAAAAGGTTGTCCAGCTGTGAACTCTCTCACCCTAACTCGAATTTTGTTGCTAATTTTGTTTTGGCTATCCTAATTTTTCATCTACAAGTAGTACATGCGATAATTCATCTACATGCATATTACACCCTTCAGCTAGAGTAACAGACCACTCTGTTGTATCGTTGCATCATCCATGTGACAGGATATAAAAATCAGTTATTTGCTATCCGCTACTCAGATTAGGAAACAGTAATCCATTCTATCAATTTGAATGGGCATGCGCACACAAAAGGTACACATGGCATAAAATCGTTAGAAAGAAAAGCAATAAAAAGGACCAGTTATCAGACATGCAAGTTAAACACAATATTCCAGGTTTGTTTCCTCATACTATCAAATGAGGTATAATTCCAATTTACAGGAGATTTGCTAAGCGTTTAAAGGCATCCTAGTTTCTCAAAATGCCTTTCTCCACTTGATATTTATCCTTTTTGAAAGGATAATCCTCTATTCTAGTTTTATGAATTTATCACCAGTTATTATACTTTATCATCATGGAACCACCATCTTGTCTCCTTGGGAGATCTTCCATTTCTACAGTTCTTTACATAGCGGTCATTATCTTCAGGTCGTTGCTGTAGAAGAGATCAAGTCAGAGTTGTTAAGTAAATTGATATATAAAACCACTGGATGATACATCACAGCAAAAGATGCACACGTATTCATGCATGTGTATATAGATACTGAAATTATACGGAAAAAACAAAAGGACACACAATATGTACAATAGATTCACACCTTAGCGGGTGAGCTTGAAAGCATTGAGAGAATGCTGATGCATACAGAACTAACAGTCATGGCAGGGGACCAAGAATCATACAATATATCTGCATAATTTCATAAAGCATATCAAACATCAGCTTACTGCTAAATATTAGGCCCTAATCAATCATGTTATTACTTGGAGCTGCTTTCCAGTATAATACACAAAAACCAATCAAATTACAATGATCTTCTCATAACAAAAAGAATCAAATGAGAATATTATTATCTATTATTATGACAAGGTAAATATCCCTAATCATCAAATTCACAAAATGGAAAGCTTAAAGCTGAAGTAATTTATGTATCACCGATACTAACAAGGAGATGGAGACAGCATAATAGTTCTTAATTTCGAGACAAAACTTAATGGTTCTTAATTTAGTTCCGGATTATTAACCACCAAGATAATTATTTTCAAAAACAGGATACTTTGCCCATGCTACATGCTACCATATAAAAAAATAAAATGACTGATTCCACTCATAATATCTAGATGAGAAGGGGTTGATTGAACGAAGGATATAACCACTAACAATTCACAGATAGAAAAATTCCATCTCTTAATATTAGAAAAATTACAGATAGAAACTCTTCAATAAAATTTGACCAACCATGGAAGATATATCTTATGAAACATCAATATTTCATTTGGAAAGTTTTAAATATTTTGCAGCGATAACTACCATTCAATTCCTCCCTGAATAGATAGGAAGAAACAGAGAAAACAAGAGAATCAACTAAGAGCCAAAATTCCAGAGAAATTTATATGGTTTCTGAGAGTAATACCTCCAGCTGATAAAAACACAACTTTGTAATAATGAAACTAAACTTAACACTTGTGCATCAAAATCAAAATACATTGGTTAGATGACTACGAATGGTTGGGTTTATCATTCTGACAGTACATAATAATTTCTCCAAATTTAGGCCTTGCAACTTCAAAGACACTTATATGACTACAAATGCTTAGATGTTTTGAAAATTGCAAACAAGATTTTCAGGCATAGAAACATAAACAAAAGCTTGCATGAAGAAATGTGAGACTCTGCATACAAACTTTCAACCATTCCTAGCGCACACACCAGACTATCAGAGCATTAATATCTCCTTCTCAGGTTCCCTTCAAATTCATAGTGCCAACATATTCAACAGTAACCACAATCAAGTCTTATCCCACTAGTTGGAGTTGCCTACTTAGATCCAACGACGCCATAATGTTCTATCAAAAATCATGTCAGTAGTTAAAACTCAAACCATTAACCTCAAGGTCTTTCTTGATAGTTTCGCCAAATAGTCTTCCTCTACCTAAAAATTGGGCTACCCTCCATCAAAATTTGCTCTCCATACTACAGAAACTACCGTCTCCTTCACACATGCCCAAACCTTCTAAGTAGAGATTCAACATTATTTTCTATAAAAGGTGCTACCTCAACTCTCTCTCTCTATAATAATGCTATCATTCCTAACCTTAACTCGCCTTGTATTTCCACTCATGGGGCACATCATTCTCATCGCTGCTAAACTAAATTTATTCTCATGTTGACATTTGTATCCCGCAACACTCTGTTGCATACAACTTTGTCGGTCTTAGTTGTAAGATAAAAAAAATCTTTTAGCTTGAGCAATGCCTTTGGATATTCAAAGTCATTTGCCATGCTTTTTCTAACAATTTTTAGCAAGAAGTAATAGATGTGAATATGATGACTTGAAGGGAACCAACCACAATGAACAACGAAGAAATATTCATCACACAATAACAGTAAATGAAGTGCCAGAATATGAATGGCAGAAAAGCTCATCTTTAAAACCAATAAACACTAACGAATACAAAAAAAAAAGAGCAATAAAATGCTGTGCTACCCACCAAGAAAGAGACAAAGTGAAAAAGGTAACAAGAACATCTTACAGGATAAGTAAACAACAAAACTTTACACGATCTTTTCAAATTTTGACTCTATCTCTTTTTTAATATAGATTAATTTTTTGGCATCATATTAAAATCTGTTGATTTTTAGTTGAGACTAATAGACATGAACTGTCGATGTCGATAATGGTACGGTGACATCCAATGACAGTTCACTATTCTGCCACTTCATACCATTAATTTCAAGTTGCAGTACAATAGTGGACATGTCACAGAATGGTGGATATGATCGATGTCAGTATAAATTATTTTACATTTACACTACCTTCCCTTTGAACTCTAATGAGATATTATTAATAATGCAAAATTAAGAAATTTTGACCTCTAAAGATTTGTTATCCTCTGAAACAAAGTAAATAGCATACTGCGTACCTAAACAAATATGCCCGTTGCTATAGATATGGGGATGCATTGGGGCCGGATTCATAAATATGACCTGCGAATAATCATCCAAAACATAAGTCACAGCAAAACTAACCACAAGATGGTAAAACTGTAAAGAAAATCCTTAACCAATGGCTTATTAAACACCTGTGGAGCTTCCATTGGGTAGTGCTCCGGGAAATCGACCTGAAGCTTGTAGGTCTCATTAGCATAAAGTGTCCCAGGAGCTCCAATCACTTCAATAACCCACCTTTGAGAACCAAAATAACAAACCGTCAATAACCGTAAGGAAAATGATATCTGACACGCAAAGTTGACATTTGAAATCAAATTTTGATATCAATTTGGATGGTTGACAGTAACACAATCCAAATATGTAGTTAATCATGTCCAGTGTATGGTTAATGAATAAAACAAAGTAATGGAACTCATAAACCAACAGAACAGAATTAACCGCGATGATTTTGAATGTTGTTAACCACAACATCCAGGTGTTCAAATATACAGATATATCCATTAATCATCAAAATTGTGTTCAAACATACATGATATTCATCAATTATGATTTTGTGATCAAATTTACACTTGAATATTGTGGTCAGCAACATTCAAAATTGTAGTTAGATGGTCTTCAGCACTGACACTACTGATCAAAGGTGAAGGTGTAATCAGTGGGTGTCTCCCACCAACACATGTGGTTATATATGTCATTTTCTCAAATTATTATCGGTGACGTGTATGTGTCGTGTCCAAAGTCCGAGTTCGTGCTTCATGGTTGAATGTGTTTGATAGATGTTTAACGAGTTATACCTTGTTATATGTTATATTCATTATTCATCCCCTAAACGTAATTAACCACATATTTGAATTGTATTAACCATTTAATTTGTCCAATTTATGTCAATTTTTTTTTCTTTCAAATTAACAAATTTGAACCATAAAAAATCAAAAAACCTAATTAAAAAACAAAACTTGAAAAGGGTAAAACAATCCCAGACCCATTAGCAAAAAAAACCCATATCACCAATTTAAAAAATTCTTATAAAAAAAACAAAGTAAAACATCAAATACACATTGATTTTAATAGAAAAAAATAAATAAAAATTGTGTAGCATTGATATATACCTTTGAAGATTATCGCTGACTTTGTAGTTGAAACCAGCAGGAGGATTAATCTGCCATTCAACGAGCTCTTTCTGAAGCCTATTGGAGGCAATCTTACTGAGATTCTGAAACAAGGAAGAGATGAATGAGAAATTTGAACAAAATAGAATTAAAAAAAAAGGAAGAGATGAAAAGGGAGAAACAAACCTTGCGAGAGGAGTTTGAGGAGCTAGTCATGGTTTCAGAGAAGAAGAAGAAGAAGAAGAAGAAAAGCGATTTTGACCGAAGAGAGAAAGAGAGCGTATCGGTGACTGACTAAGGTTTACTAACGCGTTTACCCCCTTTCGGAGATACTATCCTTTCCTTAACTTTCCTTAACTTTGTTTTTTTCACTCACCTTTACTCATTACTTCCCTATCCTTCATTCACGATTAAATATAAATAAGTCACTTTGATTGTGGTTAATTATGTTTTTAAAGCAAATATTCTAAATTTTCGGTTTAATCCTTTTAAGATTTATTTCGACTATTAATCTTTATAAAATTTTTAACCAATACTTTTGATTTTTATTTTTAAATCAATTTATTCGTAGCCTATATATTTTTCAATTAAATTATACAAAAATGCGTTGAATATTGTATAAATCTCTCAAAAGAAGATTATATATTTTTTTTAATAAAACATGAATTAAATATGAATTTTTCACCACATAAAATATAAAAATTCATATTTAATTCATGTTTGTTAAAAAATTCTAATTTTTTAGAGATTCTTATAATATTATAAAAAATTTATTCAAAAATATGCATTTTACATATGAGTTTGCTTAATACAAGGGATCAAAAGTGAAGATTGAAAACTTTTGAAAACTGAAAATGGAATAATTTTTTTATAGATAATAAAACGAAAACTTGGTATATTTATAGAGGACCAAAAACATATTTAACTATTTTTTGTTACAAAATTTACGTTCAGAAGCACACTCAGTGTTCATTGTTTTTTTTTATAATGTTAATACATATAAATTACAAACATTAATTTTTATCAAAATTATTTTGATTTTGATTAAATTATATCTATACTATATATAAAGAAAATATTGTATTTTGACTCTTTTTTGCTAACTTTTTCTCCTTTCAAAATTATCATCAACTTTCAATACAAATAATTTGTACTTTCTTAATGTAACAAACTATAATTATTATTTTTCAATGATACTAGCAATATAACAAGTATAATAGACATGTTTATCTTTTTAAATGATATCAATAAAACAGCATTCTTTTAGTCAAATTTATTTAAGAGTATAATTCGATGTGAAAAAGCTAGGTCAAAAACCATGTATTCCTTTTTTATATAACTAGCGAAAAGACGAGTACTCATGTGCCTGTCTTTCCGCTTTTTTTATTGCGTTAACGTTTGAAAATTATGAATGATGTTTTTTTATGAAATTTTGATTTTGATTAAAACTAAAAATAGGCTTAAATAGTTAATCTAAATTGTTTTTTTTAATGACACCAACAACAATCTTTATTATAAAAAAAATTTGTTTAAGGGTATAATTGAGATATTGAAAAAGTATGTATAGTCATACTCATCTAGTTTGTTACACTTTATGATAAAGGAAAAAAAACTGGACAATATATATTTATATCATGTTTGTTACACTTTTATTTTAATATTTAAATTTACTCTTATCTATTTGCTAGTATGTGTTATTTGTATTAAAAGTTGAGGGTAATTTTGGAAAGAGAAAAAATCATTTCAAAAGAGGCAAAATATGTTATTTTCTTTATATATAGCAAGTATAGGTATAGGTATATAAAAAAAGTATAGAAGAAATATTTGTCACTAATAAATATTTAAAAAATGTTAGTAAAGGTGAAGTGTACCTTAAAGGTGACGTCGAATCACCCTTATATAGGCGCAGAGAACACTAACGGTCCCTACGAAGTGCGACACCATCTTAGGAGGATGCTGGTGATGACGTAGACGATGGAGATAGATTCAATGCGTACTCCTATGCGGTGATCCACACGAGACTTCATGTGCTCCTTCACCATCTTAGGAGGCCTTGCTTTATTAGGCTTATAGCTGATCTGGAACACCTTTAATATTATTTTTATATTATGTTTTGGACCGAGCAAACAGTTAAGGCCCTTTTACATATGCCCAAACCAAAACACGCCCTCCCTTGGGGGGGGGGGGGGGGGGGGGCGCTCGTAGCACTTTAGGAGATCAGTTCAAACGAACTAATAACGAATCCTTAATGTGCCCTAAAACTTTTCCTCAACAGTTACGGTTCTCATGATTCCGTAACCGTCGAGCGCCCAAAAGACGTAGTTTTACAATTAGAAATTAAAGTTTTTAAACTGTTTTTTTGTTTTGTTTTGAATTCGCCATTTTTTAACCTAATATTTATATTTGTGTTCTCTTAACCAATACCTTAAGAGTACTATTCATTTCCGAAAAATGATTGAAGATGGATGAAGTAGTGGTATATGGCATGGGGGTGGGGTTAGACATGGGAAGAACTCCATCCAGGTAAATATCAGTATAACCAAAATGAGTGAAGACTATCCTAAAAAAACAGTGAGTGAAGACAAAATAAACGATTGGGGTTGATTAGGTGAACCCAATAAGACCATCACATTAAATGATTGCTTTAAGCCCTAGATCTTCAGAATCTCCCTCTCAATATGTGTATCCCCACTCTCATTTATATCTCTCTCCCTAGGGAACGACAAAAAGAAGTTTCTTCCTTCTTAAACTTTGATTCATTCATCACCTCTCTCTCTCTCCTCCTCTCTCACCCCCCAAAAAAACCCAGCTGCATGAGCTCATCAAGTCACCACCATAAACAAAGCTATTGATAGGGTTTGATCAAAGTCATCGTAAGAAAGGGAAAAAAGAGATATCTTATAATATGGGATGGATTATAGGACTATGGTCTTTAATGGGTACTTTTTTATTATGTTGGTGGTTTTTGTGTAAGAAGAATAAAGTGAAGATGAATGAGAAGAAAGGAAAAGTTCCAAGAGGGAACAAAGGCTGGCCTTTACTTGGAGAGACCCTCGATTTCATTGCTTGTGGATACACTTCTAACCCTGTCAGCTTCATGGAAAAGCGCAAGTCTTTGTAAGATCACCTTCTTTTCTATTATTCGATCATTCCAATTTATGCTTCTTATATTAGTAATTGTCATTTGTAAATTTTTTGGTATCTTCATCTTCTCAATGAGAGAGAAATGACATGCATGCTCAACATAACACTTTTTTTTTCCTTCCATTTTTGGTTCTTACTTTTTTGTTGAATACAATAATTTTTGTAAGCTAGAGGTTATATTAGTTTTAGGGATTTAACTTGAAACTCTTCTTCAAAACTCATTTGGTGTCCTTTAATTCACAAATCATCCACCTACGTGGTACATTTTTGGGTTGTTACTTATCTTTTCTAAAAAGACAGTTGGAAGTTAGAACATTACATCATTGATGAGTACAAGTGATTTCCCGAATGACAAGAACTATCAATGGTCAATTTATTTAGAAAGATATGTTTGTGATTCTTTAAGAGGAATATCCATCATCTATAGTCTATATGTACACATGTAGATGAAAACTAAAAACCATAAAAGTTTTTGTCTATCTTCCCTGTTCTTCTTCTAGTCTATTCTTTGTGAAGGTCCAACTTTAAGAAGCCTATTGTGGTCCTTTACAATATTCGCATAGAGTATATTTTTATTGGTGACCATGTGTGGGCAATAATTTTGTCCTTCAATGTGGTCCACATATACACTAATGAAGCACCATGTAGGAAAAATTAGTTTTTTTTGAATGAGGTATCATGTGTGCAAACTGTAATGGATTATAAAACTTTTATTGAAGAGATTTAACATTGTTACATACTCGTGTTTGAATTTGATTTTAAGATATTTAATTAAGTTGAAATATATCATTTACTATCCCATCAAAATGCTTTTCGATAGAAAAAAAAGGGAAATGCTAACCGGTGCCCCCGGGGCATTGGTTAAGGATATGAAAAAGGAAATTATATAGTAATTAATGCATTGAAATTGTGTAATTAATTTATAATAAAGTCAAAAACAGTTTCCTTTTATGGTAATAATTCCCTTTTATGGTATGCTTAACCAGTGCCCCGGGGCACCGGTTAGCAGGACCCAAAAAAAAAAAGTTAAATTAAGATAGTAATTATTACCACAAAAATAAAGAAATATTTAATTGTCATGTTGCTTCTTTCTAGTTTCTTTAATTTTAATGTTTTGTCACATCAAATTAATTATTTTAGCACCCCTTTACAACTTTAAGTGCATGATTGGGAGAAATGGATCACTAATATTCAAAACATAAAAAGAAAAAGAAAAAGAAAACATCTAAGAATTAATAAAGAGAAGCTTTTACTAAATTGTGTGGATGGATGAGCACATTATATTAGTTGCATGTTGGTGGGTAGTGGATTGAATCATTTGTATAGATAGATAACTTCCTTATTTTCCTCATAAAGCATTCTTGGTCTTATTGGAGAAACCAAATTAGTTTTGAATTGTTATTCTTAGTCACCATAGATATTTTTGTTATTTTTTATTGTCAACATTTAAAAGGAAAAGGCTAGTTATTTTGCATGTTATGTTGCGTGAAACTAACAAATTAGAAATGAATGCAATTAATGTAGAAAATTAATTGTCAAGAAATGGGTAAATTTCACTTTGCTCAAAAAAGAAAAGAAAAACAAGCAAATGGTATTTCACAATTTCTATGTAAAGGATACCTAGCCTATAGTTTACCAGTGTCATCACAACCTATACCTTTAAATTGAATTGAATGAATGTAGCTCAAGAAATGCAGGTACAGATTACGGGGTTTTGGAACATTTAACCCTCTTTCATGTCACAGTTAATAAATGTTACTCTTTTTATTAGGTTGTACCGTTGTAGGCTTGCAGCTTCTAGGGAGAGGAGCATATATTCAAAGAAGTATAGAAACAGAAAAAGCATGCTTCTACATTAATTAGAGTTAGCTATACATGGAACCTTAGCTTAGTGTTAACTGCAGTAATGTTTGCTTCTGCAGGCAGTAACCATACCCAATATTATTCTTCCCCCCAAGCCTTAAACTCCATCTTAAAATAAGAAAAATTAGTTAGGAACATTATGATTTTGGAAATAGATTCCTTATGGTTAGCTGTCACTATATTTATAGTTAAAGATTAGACAATTGAGACTGATTACTAAAACTATAATGTAATATTTTGGATATGATTGAAATAGATCGCCTACTATTAGTGTTTAAAAATTGGACCAGTCATCGACCCGATCAGAGCATTGAGTCAATAGATCATTGATCTAACGAGTGTGTCACTCATTGAACCACAAATTGATTTGTTTTAAAATTATAAATTACTAAATAAATCATATATTAATATTGTATGTGTGTTTGTGTGTACACACATTATATATTTTGTCTAACTTACGCAACTCGCAACATATATAACGTTGTAAGAAAAGTTTATTTGGATAAGTTAACCAGGTTAAACTCTTGAGCTCTTAATGTGGTTAAATCGACCAAATTTTTTTTATTGTTCAATTGAATTACAACCAAGTTGAAAGCATAACCAATATGATTGTTTGACAAGACTGTTTATATGTTTGGTTTTCCGTTAAAGTGGTTGGACCGAGTCCCAAACTTAAAACTATGGCTACAATTACTACACTGTGCGTCGGTTGGAGATCCAATCCAATGATTGCGGTTAATCCAAGCCCTTTTTTACTCTAGGCAATTTGGTACTAATTTTTTTCTTCCATTTTTTACACCACAACTTATAATGTGTGTGCGCGTGCAGGTATGGTGATGTATTTAAGACGAGTATTTTGGGAACCGGCGTAATTGTGTCCACAGACCCAGATGTGAACAAGGTGATTCTACAAAACCAAGGGAGCATCTTCATCCCAGCTTATCCAAAATCAATTAGAGAACTAATGGGAGAACACTCTATACTTCAAATGAACGGGAACATGCATAGGAAACTTCATGCACTCCTAGGAGGATTCCTACGATCCCCACAATTCAAAGCTCGAATCACAAGAGATATTGAGCACTCTGTCAAACAATGTTTAGCTACATGGACTCACCAACCAGTATACATTCAAGATCAAGTCAAAAAGGTCCATTTATATTTTATCAATGCTTGTTTGAATTATCAAATGACAAAATTACCACAAGTCATCGTGATTTTGGTAAAAATTACACTTTAGAGTTTCACAAAATTATGGTGTCATCGTAACATTTGTATAACCTACTGTCAATCTACATACACTAAATCTAATTATATTCTATACACTAATGTCAGCTTCCATGTCATCAAAATACAATTTTTTTGCTAATAAAAATTTAGGTAAGGGGATAGTCCCCCTATCCAGGCATGGAAGACTTTAGGCTCAAAGGTAGGAAAAGATCTTTACACATACTAATTAAATCATTTTGTATTTTCTTTTTCTAAATCTCTTTATCCTCTTATTTCTTTCTTGTTTTTTTTAGGGATTCTTTCTTATTTTTTAGCTCTGTCCTTTTTTCCCTTTCTACTTCCTTTCATCTCTTCCCCCCAGCCCCCACACCTCTTTTGAGGCTATTAGAAAATCTTTTTTCCTTGCTGATTTTCCTACTTTCTGTGTCATACATGTCTTTATTTCATCAACCTTGCATTAAAGTTTACCCTAGTATTCAACCCGAGCCCACCCAACAAAATGTAAGGGCTCTAGAGGAAAGTGAGACCATTATATTACTTTTTAAGAAATGATGAGAGCATATGATATTAGTATGGAGTGGGACATATGCAGCACACTGTTTCATGTTGCATGTGATCGCGGCCATTGATTTGAAATCGGTCTCTTCAAATTAAATAGTAGTAAGTTTCACATAGTTAATCAATTCTAGTTGTTGATTCAGATCAAACAATCACGACGCAGTCTAATCCGAATCTATTTTAAAATATAGTATTAGGCGAGATCCAATCTGTACAATCATATATTTAAGTTGAGTGAGAGGTGAAGTCGAGAGTAAGTGTTTGAGTCGTCGCCCCTTTGTACCAACACATTATTCATTATATGTTAAGTGCGATTAATTTTTTTAAAAGGATAGTATAATAAAATTATTAAATATTATATATAGGAGTATCGATTATTTTCTCTTTCTCAACTCATAATACATGTAGTATTACTTATTTGGGGCATAATTTAAAAACAAATGTTTCATTGAAAATTTAAAACATCGTTAATATAATTTTTTATGTGTTAAAAAGTCACTTAATATGAAGTGAATGAAAACAAATTAATGTTTCATTGAAAATTTAAAATGTCAATATATTATTTTTGTTGTGTTAAAATATCACTTATTACTTAATATGGAATGAAAGGCATATGCAATGACTTAAACACTATATGTTAGACTTTCTTTAGAGGTAAACACTATATATTAGATGTTAATATATACTTATCTGGTCTTAAATATACGGAAATAAATATATATTTCTTTGAAAGGATAATGAAAAAATATTATATTTGTAACATTGAGTGATTACTTTTTTTTTGTTTGCTCCATTGGACATACATATCAGATTACGTTTACTATTTTGGTGAAAGTTCTGATGAGCATTGATCCTGGTGAAGATTTATATAATTTGAAGAGAGAATTTGAAGAGTTCATAAAAGGGTTGATTTGCTTGCCCATTAAGTTACCTGGAACAAGACTATATAAATCCTTGAAGGTTATGATTTCCCCAACTCATCAAAGTTATATGTATTGTTTAAATAATATATAACATTAATCAGAGGCAATTTGATTGTTAGTGCAGGCTAAGGAGAGAATGATGAAGATAGTGCAGAGGATAATAGAGGAAAGGAATGATAATAAAGATTGTGTGGCAAATGATGTAGTGGATGTACTCTTGCAAGATAAAGATGAGTCCAACACAATCCCTAATATATGGTTGAAAAATATGAGTGAGAACATCATTGAGATGATGATTCCTGGTGAAGAGACTCTTCCTACGGCTATGACCATGGCTGTCAAGTTTCTTAGTGACTCTCCTCTTGCTCTATCCAAATTAGTGGTACGTTTTTTTTGTTTAAACATAAAATTTTATCATTCGTGCACATTATTTTCAAACATGTTGCTTATTTAATTTGTTTACTATGTGAGGGTCTTATCCATACTAAAATACTACGTGATACGTTTAATGTTGTAAATTATTCCTTTATTAATCTAAAAAAATGGGAAGAACTGGGGTAGAGAGATTAAAGCAGTACTATATGTCACTCTCAAGTCAATTAATAAAGATAATTTTGTAAAATTGTTATTTTCGCACTAGTGCAAATCAAGGATACAAGACCTGTTTTTTTAGAGATTTAAGACCACTTTTACACAAAAACAGGTCTGAAATCATTAAAAATCAGGTCTTGTATCCCTGATTTGCACTAGTGTCGTCTTCTTTTCTTTACAATTTTTTTAATTTTTGTTAAGAAAACTTAGACTTTGTTTGGTAGTTTATAGAGGAGGGTTTTGGAAAAAAAAGAAGGAGAAAGTACAAGAAATAGAAAACCTTGGAAGGAGATGGCTTTAAAGGTTAATTTTTTTTATGGGTCTTACTAACCAGTGCCCTCAGGGCAATGGTTAAGGAATCCAAAAATAGAAGTTTATCTTGGAAATATAAAATGTTACATTTGACCAAATAATAATTATATTACTTTTTATTAAAAACTTACTTGTTTTAATTGCTTAACCAATGCCCTTGGGGCACTAGTTAGCATTCTCCTTTTTTTATTCATAATACAAAATCTCTGTCATTTAGGGGGAGCTTAAAAATTGTATAGGGTTTTGGGGTTTTTTTTAGAGAGTTTATATGAATTTTTCAAATTGACTTTATGTTCTGATGATATTCTTAAAATTAAAAATATATTAATTTGTAGCTTATGATTAATATATATATATCAGAAAATGAATTTTATATGAAAGGTTTTTTTTTCCTTCATCTTTCTATATATTTCCAACCCCCTCAAAACTCTTCATTTCCCTTTCCTCCAAACTCTCAAGCAAAGTCTGAGTGTGTTTGTTTTTGTCGTGGATTAACGTCTAATACACCTTAAGATCAGAGCTATAGTTTGTAGCTTGTTAAATCATGGATGATTAGCATGTGAAGGTGAGTTGGGTGTGTCTAAAGTGAAACCAAACATTTAGTTAAAGTAATCGGTATATAAGTATTTTCTAGGGATCCACCACCTACACTCTCTTCTCCCTAATTTTTTGAAATCAGATTGCATGTACGTAATTTGACGCATTTACACACATGTGTAGTTTTGGAATCGAGATTGGAGTGTCAATATTTCAAGCTCAATAGTCTTTATTTAAACCAAACAATGAAGAAGAATTTGGATCATCCAATCACATGAATGTATTGACCGCATGAATGTGTCAAGCTGTCCACGAATCTGTTTTTTTATTCATGCAAAAAAGTCAATATGAGTTGGGCTTCGGGGACACACTTCAATGCTCAAAGAACGTTTACAAAAACACTTACAAATCACCTCATATCGGCAGAGAGAGAGTTGAACTTACAACATCGGGGTGAGTCAACTTATCAATTAAGTCAACTTTCATACGTTTAAGAGAAAGATTTGAGTGCAAAGTATGACATACCACTTGCATACATTGCAGATCCATTGATGTACTAGTAAGTAGTAACTAGCGAAGTTTGTACAGAACAGAGTAGTACATAGTCAATCTATACAAACCCATAACATAAGATCTGTGGTCGGGTGCAGTACTATCGACGATGTATATGTCCTATATAAAAGTGTTGGAAAGTGCAGACTTATGCACGAGTGAGTGTGGGGTTCACATGGATGTTGATGTGCACTGCCACTGCACATATGAGGGGTATGTGTTTCCTTACCGTACGATGTCAATTAAATTCAGCGGCTATGAATCAGGACCACTAATTTAATATTTCCACTCAATCACGCAACCACCACTTGTCTCCTCTGTTTTTACCACTCTAGATTTACTCACTTTACTAGTTTGTTTTTCTTTGGAGAAAGTTACTACTTATTTGGAAGGTGGTAGAACAATTTCAGAAATTCGGTCGGGAGATTGAAAAAAAAGTGAGTCACTTTAAATGACATGTAATACCATTATAAGATAAAACAAAGTCCGATCAATAATTATTATAAAGAGAATGCTAATCGGTGCTCTTGAGGTATTGGTTAAGGTGTTAAAATTGGTATGTTTGCATAAAAAAATGGTGTGATTATTATTAAGACAAAAGTAAGATTTTATGTTTCAAAGACAAAAAATTTATTAATGGATTCCTTAACCAATGCATTTAGGGCACTGGTTAGCAAGGGATCAAACTTATGTTACTAGTTCATAAGTGCATCCACTTACGTCCAAATTGCATGTAATTTTGATGAGTTTTCTTTCGGTTACAATGCAAAAAGGAAAAGGAAAAAAAAGAAAACAACACAAAAAACACTACTCTCTAGAGTAGAAAGTGTCAGTTGCATCCATCTTAAGGAGATACAAGAGATCTTATGGGAGAGAGGCATGGAACAACAACTCATTATCCGAATAGGCTTCTACTTTGGCCATGAAATCTGCGCAATAATTACCCTCTCAAAGAGTATGAAAAACAATGACATTGTTCTGCTCAATCAAATATTTCACATCTTGAATCAAGACAACATAGACATGGAACTTCGATGTTTGACCTTTTAGGAGGTTGATACAGTGCAAAGAGTCGGAGTAGCAAATGAGCTCGATTATGTTTAAGCTTTTAGCCAAAATTAGACCATGATAGATAACATAAAAATCAACATACAATATGTCTGAAGAGTCACGACTATATCCAGAAAAACCTGATAAATTAAAACCAACATTATTTCAAATGACTCCTCCAAAGCCATCTCTCACGGGGGTGCTCAGACAACTACCATATACAATAAGGATGCGCAAGAGTGATTACCGTTGTTCCACTTAATGAAACTATCAACTGATTCACCATTGGAACTAGGAGCGAAACAAGACATGAGAGAATCTACCATACTGTGAATGTTGTAGGAGAGGCAACTAAGCAGATAATTCTCATTGCTTAAACACATAAGATTTCGGCGGCGACAAGCACACCAAACAGTAGCAGCAAAGTGGAAAGAATGAAGACCCAAAGAACCGCCCTTCAACCAATCTATCACATCCGTATTTGAGTAGAAATTTGCATCATGGAAACCAACATGTTGCCAAATGATTCGAGAGAAGTTACAATCACGAACACAATGGAGGGAAGTCTCATCATCAAGACCACCACAATGAGAGCAAGTAGTTGATGATGCAATATTTCTATGGTTGAGCAAAAGGAGAGTAGGAGCAGAGTTGTGGCAGGCTAACCAAAAAAGAAACTTGTGCTTTTCTGGAAGCTTTAATTTCCAAATCCAAGACCAAGAGGAATTAGAATTAAAATGAGTTACCATGTTTGTGCAGGACAACAATCAAGTGTAGCCACTCTTAGTAGTGTATGTACCATTTTTGTTGGGAGTCCAAATGAAAGTATCTTCTATGGACGAGTTAAACTTAATGTGCAAGTTATTGATAAAATCGGCTCCCAAAGGAAGGAGGTGAGTACAAAACCTAAGTATGAGGATCATTCGTGGAGAGAACATCAATATTAAAGATAAGAAACAAGGGACCTCACAATTGACAAGTGTTAGGTTAAACACATTCACTCGGGTTTGAATTTGGGACCTCACAATTGTGTGTGAGTTTCAGTGGTTCTACATACAACAACAAAAAAAAGGATATGCATTACATCGCCCTATTAAAAGTTAATTATTAACTACACACCACTATTTTTTAGGGGGACATTACACCATTTTGTAAAGATATTTTTGAATTGGTGATATGATATGGAAAAAATGGTCTCTTATTGGATTTATTTACAAAGTTATTTTATATTAACCTTGTATCTTCATTAAAATCATTTTTTATTATAAAAACTTTTTTTTTATAACCCAAAATATTGCAACCATATGGTCGGGGCAATATCATATGGCGGCAAATGTTCTCTGAGTTGTAACACTTTTTATGATTCAACTTGAGATCTTTTATCAATTTTCAAGAGACTCGCATCATTTCAATTAAGCACTTTTAGTCATTTAACTCTCTTTTAGTCATTAAAGAACTTGAATTTAAAACATGTTACCATTTTGTGTCTAGTGTTGCAGGGTAACGAAAAATATCAGTCATAGTAGCAAAATCTATAATACATCTAATTTCTAATATAAAAAAGATAAATATGTTTGAAAATTCAATTGCTACATATAAATTGTTTTCTACACAAGTTCCAGTAGCGTATCCTTTTGTACATATTACCACAAACTTACATTTGAGATTAAGTTTGACAATCATAGGTGGGATAAGGATCTGACCCCTCATAATAGTCTGCTCTTGAGCTGAATACGGAGTTTTAAAAAAAAAAGTTTGACAATTATTTTATATATTTGTTTTTCTTGGATGCCAAAAGTCCTAGAGCAATAAATATATTATTATTATAATTAATCCATTTCCATGGGAATTTTCCAAACATTGTTAATGAAATCATGTGTAAGTAATTTAATTTATATTTAGTTGTTTGTACCAGGAAGAAAACATGGAACTAAAGAAGAGCAAGAATTGTTCCGATGATTATGCATGGAGTGACTACCTTTCACTGCAATTTACTCAAAATGTGAGACTTATAATTTGCCAATCGATTATAATTTCACTCTTTCATTATAATTTTAATTTAAAATAGCAAAGCATCACATTTTTCTTCATTTCTTTGTCTTTAATTTACTTTCAACTAGGTAATCAACGAAACACTTAGAATGGCAAATATTGTCAATGCCATTTGGAGAAAAGCTATCAAAGATGTAGATATTAAAGGTTAGTAGTTTATGGAGGAATTATTTGTATTGGACCTACATTTAAGCATATACACAGAAAATACTTGATGTGGTGGTTTCACTAATATATTTTTTTTATTTGTAGGGTACCTAATTCCTAAGGATTGGTGTGTTGTAGCATCTCTTACATCCGTTCATTTAAATGGCATGAACTATGAAAATCCTTTAGAGTTTGATCCATGGAGATGGGAGGTAAGTAATTAAACATCAAAATCTCTCTACTATTGCGGTTACATTGCTATCCTTGATTCTTGATAGAAGCTGTTGATTAGATAAAAGTAAAATTCAAAATCATATTGATACACAAGACTTCTTATATATGCAATGAAAAAAATAAAAAAACTAAACACTGACTAGTATAACTAACAATTACATCTAATATTGATATTACGGACAAACGCAACCAATGTGGTCGCAATGTCATTAGGGATATACCGATGAAACTAATACAACGTGGTCGCAATTTAAAAGCATGGCTTATAAGGAAATCGTAATAACTCGGCTATATATTGTTTGAGTGCAGAAAATTGAAGCTGGAACTAGAAACAACTGTTTTACACCATTTGGTGGTGGACAAAGACTGTGTCCTGGGATTGAACTCTCTAGGCTAGAGCTCTCTATTTTCCTTCATCATCTAGTTACAACTTACAGGTAATTAATCACTTGTCTAGGAAAAAAATGAAAATTACTTTATGAATTTGGTTTTTGAAAATGGATTGTGCTTTGCAGATGGGTTGCTGAGAAGGATGAAATTATTTACTTTCCAACAGTGAAAATGAAAAAGAAGCTCCCAATTATTGTGACAACCATCAACACTTGATTGAATTGGAAAATAGAATAGTTCTTGTACAGGGTTATAGATAGATTTATGTATTTGTTTCAACTTAGATGGGAAAATTTGAGTATAGACAAAACAATCCTACTTAGTAATTGGACAATTTCAAGCGAAGAGAAGGATTCATCGAATGAAATATTTTATTCGATGAATCTTTCTCTATCCAACTAATATTGTCTATTTACCCGAGACAAAACTAATCTGACAATGATAGGGTGGTCATCCCAACTAAAAAGGTGATATGTACCCTTGCATTAGCATTAGGGTCACATCCATTTTTTGTTAGGAGAAAGGTGCCTATAGGTCCTCTTTGGATTATATTCTAAAATTGATTAACATTTGAGATGATTGGAGCTAACTCTCACATCTTATGTCTTATTCCATTAAATTTTTATGTTTGATTCCAATGTAACGTTTGTGGTGGCTTTGGATCCCCATGTGGATTTAGTTGTGGTGTCTTGGTCCCATGCCCATACCATGGGCTCGGGCTCCACTACTGCCTATATTATCTATTACAATCAGTGGAGTTGTACAACTCTTGTACCACCGGCATGATCCCACAGTCAACGTCACCAAAATGTTGAAGATAGGATTTTATTTTCTATATGAAAAATTAAATTAAGTTATTAAATATGTTTAAATTAAGTGTATATTTAAATTAATTGCCGCATTGCGACTCAATTAATTAAGTTTTTTTTTTTTGTTTCACTTTTGAAGATGCGAAAATTGTTTTTAGATTAGTAGAACAAAAGGTGATATGTTTGAAATGTTTTTGGGAGTTAATTTTGCTTTTGGAATTGACTCTAACTTCAAGTTAGGATTTGTAGTTTTTTTTTACTCCAAACATGATTATTATATTTAAATTTATTATTATTCAACTTATTTTTACACATGTATTTGTTGTGAATTCGAACTCAAATCAGACCAATAAACTTAAACATGTAGGACAAATATCAAAGACAACCAATAATCAAATCAAATCACAAGCATAATCAAATATTAAAGATAGAGTAAATGAATCAACAATCCAATATTTATTTATTTACTTTGTTCGGCATCAACACTCTAATGACTTTTTTCGTATGAGGCAACCACTACTTAAACAAAAGAACTAAGATTGCACTCTTTTCTCAAGAGAGTCTTTCTTGAAGTGACCGACCTTATGACAAATGAAGCATTTGTACTTTGATATATCAAACTCGTTTGACCTTGATTTAGACCTAGACTTGCTTTTGGGCTTTCCTCCACTCTCAGTCATTCTTCTTGAAACACTCAAACATTCACCAATATCATCAATCTTTAAGTCGTTGAATTTGGTTAACTCTTGGTTTTTTAAAGTCACTTGGAGCTCCTCCAAGGTAGTGATACTATCCTTTTTGTAAAGGATGGCAACCTTAATATCCTCGAAAGATCTTGGAGAAAAACATCACAAAAACAAACTTTTGTCCTTATCATCAATGGTCACTTCAATGTTCTCCAAGTCATCAAGGATCCGGTTAAATTACATTAATTACTCCAAAATAGGTTTAGACTCTACCATCCTAAATGAGTAGAGTTGTTGTTTCATGAATATCTATGAGCCAATAACTTGATCATATACAACAACTCCAATTTGGACCACCACGATGTCACGCTTGTTTCCTTCCTGACTTCCCTTATAACCTTATCTCTAAGACATAGAAAAATAACACTTTTTGCCTTGTCTATCTTCTCTATCTTTGTAGCTAGTGTCAAGTTTGTTGACATCACAACTTCACCCACTCATTCTTTAACACACTTCTGTTTTGTCAAAACCTCTTGCATCTTTATCTTCCACAACCCAAAATTATTACTTCTAGTAATCTTCCCAATGTCACACTTGAACCCATGATGCTCACTTGACCAATTTACCCCTTCGATCCACAATGGGTGTCAAATATTTTGAATTCAAATGCAAACCACACCAATAACTTAAATGTGTGGGACAAATATCAAAGGCGGCCAATAACAAAGAAATCTCAAGAAGCAACAACAGCATATCTTGTAACTAAGCAAAACAAAGATCAAAGATAAGTGAGTGGATGAATCAACACAATTTGTCTCAATATGAACTATGTTTAAGAGAGAGTCCATCTCTGCAATCCACTATGAAACGAGTGAGACAAAGAGGTTACAAGTAATTAAATCCAAGAGCTCACAAAGAGCAATACTATACTTTTACCTATTTTTCAAGTCACTCTACCCACAATAGATCCTAAGAAAAAACAAAAGAGAAAGCTTTGATCACCCCTCTGATGAGATCTCAACTACCCAATGTGTTTGAAAAATATTTTCCAACCCAGGAATCTCATGCAAAAATACTCGACCCTTAGCCAATTGTTTTCCTAAAAGTTTTCTCTTTTGGTTTTTCAAGTTTACCTAACCAAAAATAGAGAGAATCCTTAAACAGTGATTCAGAACACAAGAAAATTGCCTCACACTTAGGAGCATTCGCCTCACGGTTTTAGGCTGTTGCAAAAATTGCCTCGTGATGTTGAGCCATCACCTCGCGATTTATCGCGAACTTAAAACATTTCAAACTTTCAAACAATTGTATTGTGAGATTTTAGGACACACGCAATAGTATTCAAACATAAATCAATTTACTCTAATTTATTTTTAACTAAAGTCAATTTAACACAATTGATATATTTGAAGTTAAACTTTATAACCAAACACACACTAAGCAAGCTTGGGGAGTAAAACAAGAGTTCATTCTTGCATATCACACTTATTACAACCTGGTTAATCAACCACAATTAGTTGATAGGTTGTCAAATTGGTTAGTAGATGAGGAAGTTAGTTAAGGAGTTTTTTTTTAAGGAAAGTTAGTTAAGGAGTTAGTTACTCCAACTTACTCATTTTTTTTTATCAATCTATTCATTCTACTATGAATCTATATAAGTATCTCCCACATTAATACTCACTTGCTTTCTTAGTGATCACTATAATCTTTATTCCTATGACTCCATGATTCACAATAACACTTTTATGCCTGTTACCAAATCATGTTTATCTGATGCATCTTTCCTGATTATCATAAAATCTCCTTATTCTCTCCAATTTTCATCAAGTTATATGTCATCTTTTCATATAATAACTTCTTTCGATGCAAAATAATTTCGTTTTATACCAAATTATTTACATCAAATACATTGATCTTAAACAACCGTACTCGTAGAGTTCCTCGTTGAGATTCTTTCAGTTGTTGATTAGGTCCTATACCCATACTCACATTATATTGAACCATCACCCAACTTGTTATCTCCACACTGATGCTTGAACCATGCCTTATCAATTTTTTACTTGTCCATGGCTTATTTATTTGAAAATTCATATGTTTTTCACCTCCACCGTTATTGATTTTATTTTTGTTGAAATAAAACGGGGAAAAAACCCAAACAGGGACTACAAAGGAACAAGACACGGAGTAGTAATTCAAAGAACATCATAAGCAACCAAATGCTTAAGACCCTTGAGGGGTTGATCAAAGAAAAGAAGACAATTATTCAACTCGCAACCAATATTATCTAATGCATCATCAACTTTGTTCGCTTATTTGTAAGTTTTTTTGTGTGTTAATCCACCGGTTCTCAAGATAAAAGGGTCCTAGTAATCAGGAGTTCGGCCATGAGGTAAGGATAGCCTGACCAATAATTGTTCCACCAGAAATCGAACTCGTCTCTTGAATGATTCATGGAATTGCTTGGTTGGTTCATTTGTAAGTTGTTGGGCTTGCATCACAACAACATGACAATCAAAGCTTCTTTTTTTTCAAACAATTGAATTTTTTGGAACGTATTCTCTTCCAACAAATTCAAATTTAATTTTTCTTTTAATTAAATTTTTTTATACACTTTTTAAAATTAAAAATTTGCATAAAAAAATTATTTCATACAATTGAGTTTTATTTGGAATTGTATAAAATGTGGTGTATGGGAAATAGATGTGGGGGTTAGGGAGTATACTTTTCTTGACTTCTTTATAATTAATAATAGATCAACGGGCCTGAATTGATATTCCTTTGATCGAAAAACCATTGGACCGTACCTGAGAAAGAAACGTGAAATTCTTTCCACACTCCTCCACCCATGTATTTGGCCATTCGCTTATTGCTCAAGAACTAAAAAATAACATAATTGTTTTGAGTATGTGTGTATTTTATTAGTTATTTTATAGATCAAACTAATTAATTTTTTTTTGAAGGAATCAAACTAATCAATTGAAAACACATATTTGAAGACCAAGTCAATTAACGAAAGACTTGTTGGCTAAATTCATTAACAAAAGACACATTTAGATATTTTTGTGAATCTAAAATATTTGTGGATATTGTGATTGTGACAATACCTCACACATTCAATAATTAAAATGAGGGTTTAACCTTTTTGAGTTTCTTAGGATATCTTATATGATCAACAGTAAAAAAAAAAAAAAAAAACTTAACCAAAATTGATGCATAAAGTAATGAGAGGTGAGAGAGCGAGTGGTCACGGGTATCGCGACTCCCACCTAGTCCACCGTGGGCGGTAGCGCCGGTTCTCTTCGTCACCGGATGCGAGATTCTATGGGGGGGAGCGGGGGCCAAGCAGGGTGCCACCAAACGGGGGGGTTAGGGGAGACTGGGCTGTTGTGTGTTCGCGAAGGAGGAAAGCGTTTGAACGGATAGATGGAAAGCGGGACAGGTTTCAGGTGGTTGAACGGCGCGGAAGAGGATGGGAAAGACAACAACGACGACGGACTAGGGATACGGTTCAGCAGGGTTCCGAATTGGGGTACAGTGACATGGAGAATTTGGAAGATTTCGAGGCACCGGTGCAATCTTACGACGGTAGGGTTGTCTTACAGTATTCGAGACCAGGAAGGGTGCGGGAGGATGCTCAGCATGGCCAGTCTGATTCTGCAGGTGTTGAACGGCGGCAGCATTTCTGGGGAGGTCGGAACCAGCAGCGCGCACCCCCTTCTCTTGTTCGGCGACGGTCACGCTTCCGGTATGATGATCAGCAACAGGGTGGAAAGCGCGCACGGGATGGGGAGCTGGGCCACAGTATCATGGTTCAGCATCAGCAAGTGCGGCGGGATGAGCTGGTTATCGACAAACCCGGTAAGGACAAGCAACCTTTCGTGTCTTTTTACTTTACTAACGTGCCTGAAAATATTTCGTATATATCGTTACGCCGCGGGTTCGAGGTGTGTGGAATTATGGAGGACGTTTACCTCGCAAAGAAACGGAATGCCAATGGGGCTGTTTTTGGCTTTGAATAATGTGTGGTTTGGGGATTGGAGGGTGGTGGCCAAGGTTGCGAGCTTCGACAGGTTAGGTAATAAGAACTTCGGTGTAGGTGTTAAGGGAGAACGTGAGTATAAGCTAGTGAAGGTTGTAGGCGGCGAGGGCGGTAAAAGTCACGTGGATACTGGCCGTGGTGCGGTGGTGTTGAAGGCAGTTGAGGGGGTCAACCTGAAGGAGGGGGCAGCGGTGTACACACAAGTCGGTAGGAAGGCTGAACATGAGGAGGTTAGTAATCGCCAGGTTTTTATGCCAAAGTATACATCTTCGGCCAGTGACATGTTGTGGGCGTCTAAGGGAGTGGTGGTGTCGGTGCTGAGTGGGGAGACGATACCTGTGTTACAACGTCGGATATTTGACGCGGGGTTTGTTAATTTGGCTATTATCCCGCTGGGCGCTGATAAGGTGTTCCTGAGGTCCCTCGACGACGTTGATGTCAGTGTCACGCTGTCCGAAGCGGCGGATTTTTTCAATAATTTTTTTTCGAAGTTTGAGAGATGGAACATTGACACGTCTGTCCGTGAGAGAGGAGCGTGGGTAAGAATCTATGGGGTGCCGTTACATGCTTGGAATTTTGATTTTTTCAAATTATGTGTCTATGATTGTGGTCGTTTGCTCCGAATGGATGACATCACCTTAGACAGAGATCGCTTTGATTATGCGCGGATATTGGTGGCCACTAGATCTTTGGACATTATTAATCAAGTGGCGAGTATAGTGGTGGACGGCGTCCCTCTCGAGTTTAAGATTA
>Ga0228710_1002604_pt1 | contig 28526 bp, 13 predicted proteins | sample MedpolnodulmetaG_FD_177995 | JGI IMG/M metagenome (GOLD analysis project Ga0228710, IMG submission 177995) | Root nodule microbial communities from Medicago polymorpha collected in Santa Monica, California, United States - pink nodules | ecosystem: Host-associated > Plants > Roots > Nodule... | reverse complement strand
TGAATTGGCAAAAAAAAAAAAAAAGAATGTTTGGATGTTACTTTTATGTGCCTAATTAATGAAAAGAATAATGTTGACCTTTAGAAATTATGTTTTTCCTTTAGAACAAAAGACCATACTTTTGTAAAGGCCTAAGGAGGATATGTCCTGTTAGGAAATGGATTCTTTGGAGTTATGAGTTTTGCCACCGGCATGTTTTAGTTGTTGGATGAAGATCAGACGACGTGTGTTTTTTAGTTATTAAATTGGATTTCAAGTACAATTTATTGTGCAACTTGGATCCTTTGTTATTAATAATGCAGTAGCAAAAATAAGGGTGCAAACTTTCGGAATAGGATTCCCTGCTGTAACAGCAGGGTGCTGTAAAGAATGACAGCCATCCGATCATAATTTGATGGTTAAGATTGTTTTAACTAAAAATATACAGTTTTAATCTCAACCGTTCAATCTAAGATGAACGGCTGAAATCGACAACTGCGTGAAACTGTGTGTTGTTATTACAGCAGCAAAACCTCGTCCGCAAACTTTCACTTTACTTGGAGATCCTCTCTGTTAGTCCAAGCATACAACTATTTGGTATGTCATATTGTTTGTTATTAATAAAAATTCCAAACCCTGACCAAAAAAAAATAAAAAAAAATAAAATAAAAATTTCAAACATATGCGAAGTTTCAAAGATGGCTACTTCAACATACAATTATTTCATAATAACTTAGAGTAATTAGGGTCGTATCTATGAAATTGGAGGCTCGGATCTTATAATAAAAATAGGCGCTTAATAAAATAAAAACACAATTCTGCGAAGAAGAAAGGATTATTGTGATTCTTTGAAATAACTTTTTAAATTGATTGATTAAGTGATTATATAAATTAGATGGTTTGATAACATTGAATTCTTGTCCATAAAGGAGAACTAGAATCTAAAGGATAGATGTATGTTGGATTGATGGTAGTTACCGGTGTGTGTAGCAGCGCGAAGCTGAGAGATTTAGGTCGGGGAGGGAATGCCAAAGAGTTTGAGAAGAAGAAAGAAATAACGTTGTTGTTGGAAGAAAGAAGAAACAAGAACATTTTTTTCCCTTTGATTGGGGTGGGTATTGGTTATAATTTTTTTGTTGAAGTCCATCACTTTTGATGACCCAACTCGGTTGAACTGTTTGCACTCCTCAAGGACGAGCCAACTAGTTATACAACACTAACAATTGGATTTACACATTTTTCACACACCAAAAAGATCTGGCACAATGCTTTCGGGATTAATTTCTGTATCTTGTTTCTTATTTCTTAATAGAAAATAAAGTTCTGAGAAAATAATACTCATATGCATCTTATTATAAGATTCTCCAACAAAAATACAAGGATTTAAAAAGAGTAAAGATATTTATACAATTATTTTGTGACAACTTTCCTTTTTATTTTTTTATTGGTAAAAAACAATAGAGAAAAAAAAAAGAAAATAAGAATATAATGTGCGGAAACCCTAATATGAGAGAGAAATTTGTTCAAAAATTATCATAAAATAGTTGTACAAATATGATTTCTCATTAAAAAAATAGTTGTAATAAGAGGTATATTATTTGAGCAACCTTTATGTGACAACTTTTAGGACAACAAAAAATTTACAAAAAGAAAAGTAAGTATTGACACGAAAATCAAAGCAATAAAAAGAGAACGTAAAAACACAATGTGAGTATGATAAAGAAAGTTGTCACATGATGAGTCAATAATTAGTGTTTTAATATAATATTTGAGTCCGTTTTATATTTGATTCCGTTTTATTTAATATTATTTCCTTTTTAGAACTATTTAACTTCAATTGCAAGTTATTTAATTTCAGAAACAAATAATTGAAAGATTGAGTCTTGGAGCAAAAGAAAGAGGATTTGGAGCTGATTCGGGCTGAAAATACGAAGATTGAAGACAAAAATATATTTCCCCCAAGTCAAAAGCTTGGCACGGCCCGTGCCACCAGCCACACGGCCCTGCCAACCCCTAGGATCTTCTTTTGTTGCTTCTGCTTCAAGGACAAGCTACCTATTAGTTTATTTCTGACCTAAAAGCCCGTGGTTTCTTGTGGAACATTCTAGTGATATATTTCTTAGGGCTTAAGTCATTGTAAACTATAAATAGAGTAGTTAGCTATCACAACAAATCATCTTTTGTTCTTGGAATTCAATAGTGACAATTGTCTTTCTAAATAAAAGTTCTTCCTTTATTTTCTTGTTATTTTATTTATCTTCTTCTTCTTCTCTTCTATGTCTACGATGAACATGAGTGAGTAGACTCTTCTTGTCTTGGGATTGTTGGATGAGTCTAATGACCTTATCCTAATCAAACCAAGCCTCGAACCCTAATTTTATATAAATCTACTTTCTAATCTAATTTCATCGTTTTTATAATGAATTAACAAGTATCAAACTCATAATGCGACAACGGAGGATTAGTACTTGTTAATTCATCATCACAAATATTAAGCGATGGATCGAAAGATGAAGTTTTAATATTGGAACAAGTGAAATTAGACAAGGATTGCAAAACATGAGAATAGTCTAGCAAACCTTGAGACAAATAAAGTTTCGTTCTTCAAGGATTCCAATAGCAATCAACCATGAGAATAGGTTTGGTTGGTAGAGGAACACACTCAAGACGCTTGTAGGTCCAATATAAAGTTTAGGTTTAGGGTTTGTTTGTGAAGGATTTGTCATCTAGATGAACCAGTAATCCCAAGACGCATTTTTTTATTATTACTTTCAACCGAAAAAATAAAACATTTTTCAACTCAAAACTCTATTCTAATCATCAATAAAAATTAATGGCTAAATTATTCCATGGGTCCTTTAAGTTATTTTAGTCACACATAAGTCCTTTAAGTTTGAGGTTTGTAACAGATTGGTCCTTTAAGTTATTTTGGTCACAAATAAGTCTTTTAAGTTTGTAAAAGTTTTCTATTTAGTCCTTCTACCACATCATTGTTTGGTTAATAGAATGACTATATCGAAAACGTTTACAAACTTAAAGGACTTATTTGTGACCAAAATAACTTAAAGGACCAATCCGTTACAAACCTCAAATTTAAAGGACTTATGTGTAACCAAAATAACTTAAAGGACCAATCTGTTACAAACCTCAAACTTAAAGGACTCATGGAGTAATTTAACCAAAATTAATTGAATTGATCAACTCCATGTCGGAACAATACTCTTTTTACTACATCGGTAAACCGTGCACTTGCGGATTTACTACATCATCAAATAAATTACCATAAAATGGTTGTACAAATATCATTTCTCTTATAATAACTAGCGAAAAGACGGGTACTCACGTGCCCGTCTTTCCGCTCTTTTTATTACGCTAACGTTTTAAAATTATGAACGATATTATTTATGAAATTTTGATTTTGATTAAAATTAAAAATATAAATGTTGGTTGCTTTCAAGTTATAAGAAATCAAACTAACCATGATTATCTATTTCAATGACATCAACAATATAACAAAAAAATATAATCTAATTTCTTTTTAATGACACCAACAACAATCTTTATTATAGAAAGAGTTGCTTAAGAGTATAATTGAGATAATGAAATTGTTAAACTTTTTAAATGATAAAGAGAAGAAAAAAAACCAGATATATATTCATATCGTGTTTGTTACATTTGTTTTAATATTTAAATTTATTCTTATCTATCTGTTACATGTGTTATTTGTATTATAAATTGAGGGTATTTTTGAAAGGAAAAATCCAACCCAAAAATGCTGAAAGAGGTAATTTTTTTTACATATAGTATAAGATAAAAGGTTAAAAATTTGTGTTACCTTTGCATATTTATCCCTACATTCTTTTCCGTAAACGGCCATCTTAGGTATGCTCGAAATATTATTTAAATTGATTGATTTTCCTTTCCTACAACTTGATTTTGCTTACACCTTGAATTTAGATTCAAGTTAGAATCGATTATAACTCAATTGAGGAGAATTGATTATAACTTGATGTGTTCTTTGTAAAAAAAAAAACTTCATGTGTTCTAATATTAATTTTTAGTCTTAAATTTAATGTTTAATCGACTTCTACATTTATATCTAAAAATAAATAATTTAGATTGAACTCATATTTTTAGACCGAATCAATTTTACAAAATACAATCATACAAAATCAATTTATATCACCACACAACATTTGTCAATGTCCCTAAAAAAAAACATTTGTCATTGTGGATTTTAAAAAGCAACTAGTTATAGTATTGTGGATATCATGATATCGATACAAAGTATCTACCGCTGTTTAGTAGTAACTAATCTCCGTCAAGTAATTTGTGGGACACACAAGATGAATTGTTCCCTCAATCGGATTTATTTTCCATACACATTAACTAGAAATGAACCACTGACCAGATACTTAATGGACCCAAATTCCTTACAACTTAGGCCAATCCATTGTTAGTCCTACCGCGCACATTGTCTCCTTCCTAAATATTTCCATAAAGTAGATTAAATTTCGATAGATTACATTATCATGTTTGCACTATTTGGATGGTACTTCGTTATGGAATATGCCATACTTTAAAAGTTCATCAAAATCTTATCTTTGTGTAAGTTTATTAATATGACTTGACCATAATTGTTGGCCTCTATCATAATCAACTGTACCATTTTAATTCCACCAATGATATATCTTCTCTATGGTATCAAATCCCGACAATATATCTATACCTATCTTTTATAAAACTATATACATTTTTTTTATGTATAGAATCAATTTCCAATGCAACCTCTCTCCATAAAAAAACAAAAAAGCATCTCTTGTGCTTGTAAGTCAATGACATAGTGGAAGATGCCGTTTCCAAACTTTTTTCAAATTTTTTTCGGTTACATAACTTTTCTCTTAATTTATGTTAGATATGTACGATTCTCAAATTTCTTACATTATATAAATCAATATGATGAGCCTTAGTTGAAACACACCTTGAAGAATCATGATAAAAGAATTCAACACCCAAACAACACTGAATGTAGGCTTGGAGGCCCTCTGGGCTGCTCAGTCCAAGGATATCACCTTAGTTGTTCCAAAGGTTCTACCAAATATTGTGAAAGATGTGCAAGTAATTGAAGGGGATGGAGGGGTTGGTACCAAACTCATCTTTAATTTTTTGCCTGGTAAGTCTGCCTTCTCTCTCTAGGTCATGGCCCTCATCGAGATTTTAATTGCATCGGCTGTTTTTTAAATGCCCTAAAACACCGTTGTAAAATAGTCATTAATGTCACTTATATTAATAGCAATTTACTTCTTTCGAATTTTTCTTTTGATAAGAATATAATATAAATATTTTGAATTAATCAAATTATTATATCTCAGGTATATCCCCAGTAAATTATCAAAGGGAGGTGATCACTGAGTATGATGAGTTATCCCATACAATTGGGCTCCAAGTGGTTGAAGGAGGCTATCTGAATCAAGGCTTGTCATACTACAAGACAACTTTCCAATTCTCAACAATATCAGAGAATAAAACTTTGGTGAATGTAAAGATCTCTTATGATCATGAATCTGACCTCATAGAAGAAAAAGTCAAACCTACCAAGACATCAGAGTCCACTCTATTTTATCTTGGGTGCCTAGAAAAATTTCTGTTAAATGGTGCTTGAAGAATTAATATTTGACATATGTCTCATTTATCGATTCAAAAAAAAAAAACATATGTCTCATTTATTCTATCTTTTCTGTTGAAGATTGCTTTACTATTTAAACATAGAAATAAGGACCAAGAGCAACAACCATTAGCAAATAATCAGGCACGGATGCACTCTACCTTAATTGGGGTCAGCTGACCCCACTTCATCTATTTTTTTATAACCAAAAGTATGATATTTTCATTTGTTGACCCCATTTAAATTTTTGTCTTGACCCCACATGACCACTTAATACATAAACTGTAAAAACACAAACGAATAGCATGCATTTTACAGGAAAAGATGAATTGAGTTACAATAAAAATTTGGCTATGTGTCTTAGTTTTTAAAATAAAAACAAAATGCTCCAATAAAAAAAAGTTAAAGATGAAAAGTTTAACGTCAATATACAAGGGAACAAAATCATACAACAGAGTCCTTAAAAAAAATCATACAACAGAGAGAGCAATTATAATCCTATTTAAAATGGTATATTTTTTTGTTATCTACAATTTTTTGTTTAATGATACTAATGTAATCACTTATTTTAAGGTTAAATATATTTTTAGTCTATAAAATTACAAATTTTTTAAGTTTAGTCCCTCAAAAAAATTATTCAGTTCGAGTCTCTATCTGCATATATGTACTATTTTGAGGACTACAAACATTCATTTTTATAAAATAATTCAAAATGAATTATTCTACAAATTACAATATTATGGAGGACTCAATTTTCTCTACTATGAAATTATCATAAAATTGAAATAAGATTAGACCTGAAAACTCATGATTTTGTTGACACAAATCATATTTAACTCGTCACTTTATCAGTTTTGAATTTATATATTTTTATATAAATATTATGATAAATGATATTGACCCCACATATTGAGATTTCTGGATCCGTCCCTGCAAATGATATGAGAATCCCTTTGGCCTTAACTTGATCTCTAGTTTCATTTTCACTGATAAATGATATTTTGAAAATATACATACTCTTTAATTAGCTTACATCTTTTTTCTATCACAACTGAAAATGGTTAGCCCAACTTATCATTGAGGAATTCTACTATAGTCACAAAACATAAATGAAAAGTGTTTGGATATACATATTAAAAGATTTTTTATAATAATAAAAAAAATTGAAAATAAAATGATTTAAGGTTTGTTTGTTTCAACTTTAAAAATAATAGATTTTGAGTTAAAAGAATCTAGAGATTTTTAAAATATCAGAAGCTATTTCTGTTTGTTTACTATCAAAAAATTATTCTTTTAAGATTTAACGCTTTTACACTTAAGTTCTTTGTTTTTCGAAAAAATAGATTTTAGAAAAGCTGCTAGGAATAACTTTTCATTATGAGGCTAAAAAAGATATTTTTGACAAAATGGATTTTTTTTTTAAATATGAAACAAACACTAAAAAAAGTGTTGTTTTTTCAAAAAGATTCCAAAAAGTGTTTTGAGAAAGAATCTTTTTATGCTTGTGTGATCAAACATTATTCATTTATGTTTGTGACAATAGAAGAAAGCCTCATTGTTAGTTCACACATGCATCCACTACCAGCTTTCCTTATTAAAAATTAGAGATTTCGTTTTTTTACCTTACTCATTTCTCACGCGCTGACAAAATTTTCACATTTCCCCCTTTTAGATACATAATTTGAAGCCTATCGGTGATATTTTGGTTCATATAATATGAGTCTTATAAAAAAAATCAGAAATAGATAATCAAAGGTCTTTTTTTTAAAGGATCAAAGGTCTTTGTTGACCATCGTATATATTATCCCATATAAACAGCACGACGATTTTTGGGATAATATGAATGGTCAATAATGATCATGACATCAAAACCACCCCCAAAGAAAAAGTAAGAAAGAAAATAAAAGAATGAAAGAATAAATAAATTGCAATGAAAATGAAGAAGAATTTAACACATCACCAATTTAACACATAAATAAGATCATGGATCAGGCAAAAAAAAATTACCTGGTCTATCCATTCAACCCATGATTTCTTTGTAGTTCTGAGCCAAATCAAACTTTCCTGAATATCATGAAAAGATCTTACCAAAGAAGTGTCTAACTTGATCGATCCCTTTGAACTATACTAATGAAAGATAGAGAAAATGATTCCCACGTCGTCGTGAGCTCAATCTAGGTGAACCAAACACTTCCATCAGGGTGAACCAGACGCTTCTATCTGAGTCAATTAACGGATGATGATACTCAACACTACCCACCATTATTGTGTCTGTAAGGTTGAGACGATCGTTAATTTGGTCCAACTAATTCATCAAATCAGACAACATGACTTCAACATAAACCCTAAACATTATAAATTTCCCTCCGTTGTAGTAACTTTCAGCTAGTTTAGTGTCCATAACTATTGAATAAGTGTTCGTGGTTATGTGGTTTGGTTTGCAAATGAACCAAACACATCAATTTATAGAAAGCTATATGCATCGTGGACCATATAAATTGTTGGTATAATATGGACCACAATAAAATCTTGTATTTGACTTGTTTAGATTATATAATCTGAAATGTGTCAAATGCTTCAAATCACAAGTTTTAACATAAATTATGCATTTTTATATTATACAATCCGAACAAATATTGAACATGTGTTCAAATTATAAATATGAAATAGTTTTCGACGGATGCCCGATCAACAAGTCTTTGAAAGGTCAGATGGCTTTTGGTTGTAGAATGACATAATGTACACGTTTTATTGACTTGGATTGTCTGTAGATACAATTTATGTTCAACTTTTCCTATGAATACATTTCCTTTCTTCAATTTTCTTCACTCTAAAACTCATCTTCATCCTTGTCGTTGTCGTTCGCAGTCAAAACGATTTGCAAAAAGCAGTTTAAGGCAATTAAACCTTTGTTGTTTCTTAAGGATCTCTGATAAAACAATAACCAAATTAGCACATCAAAAATAAAGTAAATTACGGGATTTTTTTTAAGGGTGTAAATTACAGGATTTTGTTTGTGGAAAATGATGATCAACTCGGCAAATATAGTGATTTGACAAAACAACCAATCCACTAGTTTGTCAGACTATGTTCAAGTCTTTCACAAGTGTTAAAATTATTCGCTATGTTTCAATTATCTTGTTTGTCTATAAAAATAACCAATTAAAATCAATCAATCTCATTATAACTTCTAATAATTTTTGGAGCAAGCGTGACAAAAATCTAGAATTTGATTTACCGTGATTTTGGAGCATGCACAAAATGACTGGTAGTATGATTACCAAGTTCAACCAAACCAATAACTAAGTGTTATAGAACCTAACGGTCTTCATTTAAATAATTTAAATCAAGCATCTAAACTAAATCAATTATCCTAAGCAGTTCCCCGATAACAATTCAATATTTGAATTGAAACAAGCATTCAAACACATATGAAATCAATATGAAATGAAAAAGCGTTCAAACATATATGATCATGGGAAAATAGAAGATTTAGAGGAAAAAAACATTAAATCATAAGAAACAAAATTGACATTATAATTCAAAGCTCAAGCCATTAAACAGAATCTTTAACAATGGGTAGATCTACATGATTAAGCTTCCACGGAAAATAACAAATCACAGTTGTTAAACTATAAAAAAAATCTAACCTAAAAATAAAATTAAGCCTAATATAAAATAAAAAAATAAAAACACAAATAAACTAAATATATACAAAATAAATTCGGCAAATTGCCTTATCGAAATATCAATAATCCCTAACAACGACGTTAAACACTTGATGAACAAATTGACAAGTGCACCAAATAAAAATAAAAAAAAGTAAAAAGTTATCATCTCCATAGGTATTGTCATTAAACGACACAATTAACGAAATTTATTTGATTAGAAAAGCAATTAAAAAAGTTTATGGGTTGCATGTTTTGGAACTGTCTTGCATAATGCGAGATCAGGTTTGTTTGATTCAGATGATTAATGACGATTAAGGTTTTCTTGAATCTCTTCTACCTTATTTGTTGGAATTAACTTGGTTTGCTATTAGTTATGACCTAGCCTTGATAAATGAAAGTTCATATATGACCCAGTGATGTAACAGTGGGAAGTTCTAGTATGTGTGCATAGACAAGAGATATACTTTTTGTTTTACCCTAAAAATGAATCATAACCCTAACAATCATACTCATATTAAATTGAATAATTTAATTATAAAATAAGAAATTTACTACTATTCTTATTCAGGCGAATGCAGGGTAGTCAGTCATATACGACCTTCACCTGTGGATCAGGTCAACCGCTAATTGCAAAACATTATAAGTATTTGGAACATATACAAATTAAATCAGGAAAATTGAATTATAAACGGAATAGAAAATTTAATAATTGAATCCAAAAAGTAAGTAGAGGTTTAACATGGAACCCTGATCAAGAGAGGTTTAGTTACACATGGTCACAAACATCATAACAAAATAAGAGAAAAACATGCCCTAGAGAGAACAAAGGGAGGAGAAACCCTCTACCTTGAAGCTCTGATGATTGAGCCTTGTCTTGTACTGCCAAATTTATTAATGAATAAAAATGTATGCAACGGTCTCTATTTATAGACATAATTTCTTCTAGGTTAATATATGATTTATGGGCTTTTCCCTCCGATCCAGCTTGAAAAATAAGAAATTAATGTATTCTTCTTGCAACGAATACGCAAGGCGCACAACACCATGTGCAAAGGTGCATTACACATCCCCTATGCGTAGGTGCACGTGGATCATGCGTTGGGGGTGCATTACACAGCCCCTAAGGGGCGACTTCTGTAATTTTTCGTTTCGAGCGTTCTTCCGTCTTTAATTCCCTTGAGACTTGGGATGAATTTTCCCCAACTTGTATTGTCTTAAAAAAAAACTTCTTAGAACCATTGATCTTCATTTTTTTATATCCCTTGATCTTTCATGTGGTTTCTCATTTCATCAAATTACATGACTTGAATAATTTGGAATGACTAACTCGAATAATTTACAACGAGGTATGCAAACTTATATACAAGAGAGACATTTTCAGGAAAAGAAAAATAAGGAAACTAAATCAACCGTTATCAATAGAGAATAATGAACACTCCCCCTCAAGTTGGAGTGTATACATCATATGCATCCAGTTTGTTACATATATAATCAAACAACGGTAAGGACGCCCCTCCTTTTTTAATATGTCTATATATGATACTTTGTTATGTATAATTGCTTTGTATCTTCATATGTGTCTGATGATGTTTAATTTCCAAGGTAAATAAATGAGTGTATATGTGTGTATAAACACACACACACACACACAAACAAAATACTCCCTCCATCCTAAGACGTTGTGGGAATTTCACACGTATTAAGAAATGTAATTAATTTTATATTAAAAATAAATATGATGAGTTGTTTCACAAAATTGTCCTTAATAAATAATATTGTAAAAGAATTGAAAGAAGAGAGAGTAATAAATAGTTAAGGGTATAACAAAAAAATAAAATTAATGATTTATTGGGATTGTAAAGTGATTTATAATTTGAGACAAAAAAATTTCAAATGCGACCAATAATTTAGGACCGATGGAATATACACTTAAATTGATATGAGTTTGACTCACTTGAAAAAGTCATCTCAGATTTTATATAAAAAGTACGTATTTTCATGAAAAAAATACGTAAATTAATTTATTGTATTTCAAGTATTTAAAGGGCATATTTTTTTCTTTAAAATTAATATGATATATCTCTGTATTTTATTATAAGTCACCACCACCTTAACTCCTCTCTTTTCTCCTTCAACATCCAAACACATCCGCTGACATGTAGATGTACGTGACGGTGGTGCGATCAGCGGAAGCTCCGTCGCGTCACCACCCCTTTTGGGGTTGTTTTTGAAACCGCTGATGACACCTTTGCCGATGTTTTGCTCCATTCTTTTTCTTAGACCTCTGTGGCCTCTCGGATCTGGGCTTTCAGCTGATGGTTCCTTTAAACGGCAATGGTTGGCTGCTCATCGCCATCGTCGTCGGTTTTTGGTTATTTTTCAACGGCAGTAGTTTGTAGGCTACCGTCGTGATACTGGTGAAATTACGGGTCTCTTGTTGGCAGATTTGTGATGCGTGGTTCAAAATCCGGTTCTGGATCTGTCTGGATGTTTTCATGGTGCTAAATTCTGGACCTATATGTTTTATTGGGCAATTTGTTGTCTTCCTCGATGGACTGTATATTGTCTTACATATTGGCTGGAAATTTTGGTTCGAAAGGGCCGTTGAAGCTTGTTGCAGTTGGGGTTTAGATGCAGGAAGCTATGGCTAAACATGGTTCTGATTCCGTGTTGGTGGACAATCACCTTTTGCCATTTTTAAAATCATTGTTTGGGGCTAATCACGTTTCTTGCTTGGTTTGGACTCGAAAGGGTCGGTATAGCTGTTGCTTTTGTTGGAGGGGCTTTTGGTTCTTGAATCGTTCTGTGTTGACAGTCAATTCATACATCATTCTCAGGTATCCCCGTCATCTTGTTGCTTGACATGAGACTGTATGGACTCGAAAGAGTCGTCAATGCTTGATGTCGTTATTGCAGGGAGTTGATGGTACGTGATCCAATTCGTGTTGACGATCGATTCATTCGCCAAACTTTAAACCCGTGCTTAATTGTTAGAATTGTTTAGGGTTGGATCCACTGTTTTTTGTTTTTGCCCATTAGGGTCGTTGACTGGATCATGTTTTATATCCCCCCAGTTTTTATGTAATTTTTCATTTTTTTAATAATATTTATGAGCAATTGACAACAGAGAATAGTAGGATTCCAACCTAATTGGACACTATTCTTTTTGATGTCATGTTGCTCTTGGCTTATAAAAAAAAAGTATTAATGCATTATCAATGATTTTTTCCTATCATACATTTTATCATTTCCTACTCTCTCTCTTGGTTCCATTATGTTAATCTCGTTTTCCGATATCATTAATAAATGATAATTTTGTAAAATCATTCATAATTTATCTTTCCAATACAAAATTAACCACATTTCTTAATATATATGTAAAAATGTCAAAACATAATAAAATACAGAGGGTAGTAAAAGTTAAGAAAAAAAAAACTGTATTGTTTTTTATTTTGTTTGACTAGAATTTTTATTTTTTTTGGCTAGAATTGGAATGTTTATTATTATTGTACCATGTAAAAAATAAAAAGAACTTGACCAAAAAATAAAAAGAAAACAAATCTTTAGACTTGCATTAATTTTGTTCCCACCGACCACATTTTCTATAGTCCCGCCTAAAAGACCCCGTAAACTTACCATATTTGATTGTTTCAGACACTACAAATAAACGTAACCTTTCATCAATCGATCACAACTCATTTTCATTCTCTTCTTGTTACATATTGTCGCTTTCAGGGAACAAACATCATTTCATTTCCCTCCAAATCTCTTTCTGTAATGTAAGTTCTCTCTTTTTACCTCCTTTACTCTTCATTTCTAGTATTTGTTTATCTGTACTCACCATGCAAAAAGTTCTTACTGATCCATTTTTGTTACATATTGTGCAGACAAAAAATTCAGAAGTGCAACTAGTGTCATCAACTTTTGGTAAAATACTCCCTACGTCTCTAACTATAAGTCTCATTTGAAGAATATAGATTCATATGTAATTTATACTAGGTTATTTATTATTTTTTCTCAAACATATACATTGTACAAATTCTACTAATTTCTTTTGAAATTTAAGAAGTTAAAGCTACACATTAATAAACCAAGAGTATTTTTGAAAGATCAAGATACGACACATTAAATTTACTAACCACTTTTTAATATATGTGGAAAAGGTCATGGGTACTTTTAATAAGGCATGAAGTTTTCAAATTCAAATTTACATTCTTTTGTTTCATATCCATTTGCTCAAACCTAGCATATTTTTTATGTTGCCATATGATTATTGTTATTGTTGGTTTTATTATTATTATTGAACAAATTATTATATTTACTGGGTACGAAATTCGGTTTAGTTTATTGAATAGGTTAATTATATTTATTAGGAACAAATAATGGCAAGCTCGTCTTCTAATGGATCTGTTTCGAGGCGTATGTCTCTGAGAAAGAAAGTGAATTATCGTAGTTATGAGGGATTGCTAGATGATGAGAAAATTGATAAGAATTTGCATAGCACTTTGAAAAAGATGGGTAAAAATACAGATTTTCAGAAAGAAACCAACACTGAGGCTATGATCGCGTTTTCGCTTGGTTTCCCAATGAATGCTTTGCTTGAGCATGAGGTTCAATCTGGGGTTGTCACAGAATTAGGCGGGAAAGAGCAAAACGATTATGTTGTTGTGAGAAATCATATATTGGCTCGCTGGAGGGGGAATGTTATGAGTTGGTTGACGAAGGAACAGATTAAAGAAACTGTGAGCAAGGAGTTTGAATATCTAATTAATTCTGCTTATCAGTATCTTTTATATAATGGTCACATCAATTTTGGTGTTTTGCCGTCATTTACTTCTCATTTTCCTGAGGCGACGAAAGGGACAGTTGTTGTTATTGGTGCTGGCCTTGCTGGATTGGCTGCGGCAAGGCAACTGATGTTATTTGGTTATAAGGTTGCCGTTTTGGAAGGTAGGAACCGTCCTGGCGGCAGAGTTTACACTCAAAAGATAGGAAACGAAGATAAGTTTGCAGCCTTAGATCTTGGTGGGAGCGTAATTACTGGGATTCATGCTAACCCTTTAGCGGTTCTGGCACGACAACTTTCAATTCCGCTTCATAAAGTTAGACCTAATTGCCCTTTATTCAAGCCGAATGGGGATCCAGTTGACAAGGAAATAGATTCCAAGGTTCATTATGAATTCAATAAGTTGCTTGACCATAGCATGGAACTGAGGGAAATTATGGGTGGGTTTGCAAGTGATACCTCACTTGGTTCAGTCTTGGAGACACTCAAGAATTTATATTTGGTGGCTCAAACTACGGATGAGAAGCAGATGTTTGATTGGCATCTTGCAAATTTAGAATACGCAAATGCTGGATGTCTTACAAATCTTTCAGCTGCCAATTGGAATCAGGATGATCCTTATGAAATGAAGGGCGATCATTGTTTTCTTGCTGGAGGAAATTGTAGATTGATAAAAGCTATGTGTGAAGGAGTTCCTATTTTTTATGGAAAGACCGTCAACACTATCCGATATGGAAATGAGGGTGTTGAGATTATTGCTGGGGATCAAGTCTTTCAAGCAGACTTCGCCTTATGCACTGTGCCTCTTGGAGTTCTAAAAAAGAAGGCCATTATTTTCGAACCTGAATTGCCTGCAAGAAAGCTCGAATCAATTGAGAGGATGGGTTTCGGGATTCTGAACAAAGTTGCAATGGTTTTTCCTCATGTGTTTTGGGGGGAAGATCTAGACACATTTGGATGTCTCAAGGAAAATAGTCATGATCGAGGGGAATTCTTTTTATTTTACGGTTACCACACTGTTTCTGGGGGGCCAGCACTTATTGCGCTTGTGGCCGGTGAAGCTGCACACGCCTTTGAAACCACAGATCCATCCATCTTGCTTAATCGGGTTTTGACCACTCTAAAAGGTATCTTTCACTTATTTTTTGAGTTACTGATGAAAAAGAAATGCCCTTATTTATTGTGTTCTAGCACATTTTCCCCTTTTCCCTTTGTTTTATGTGTTACTTGTTAAAGTTGCATGATTTGCTATTTTAATTGCATGAGTCGATATGATTCCGCTTATTTGCTACATGTATAACGTGTGAATGAATCTCATACTGCTCAGAAATATTATACATGCATGCATGCAATTGCAAGATTCCATATGATCAATATGAATCACATGATTTAGTGCTTCATTATTAACATTTATTTAGTTATATCATTCCTTGCTTACCATGTGCACCTTTTTTTACTATATTATTCCTCTTTCTTCACTTTGACTTATGTTGTATGACATTTCATTTTGTTTTGAGACTTATGGTGTAGTCATTTTTTTCTCATTTTCTCAAGCTATTGAATTATTTTTAATCTTATGAATTGATATGATTCACTGTTTAAAAAATGTGGTTTTGATTTTCATTTTCTATATCTTTCTGCAGGTATTTTTCAACCTAAAGGAATCAATGTGCCTGATCCAATACAATCAATTTGTACCAGATGGGGAAGCGATCCTTTTTCTTATGGTTCATACTCTCATGTCAGTGTGCAATCATCCGGTAAGGATTATGATATACTTGCAGAAAACGTGGGAAACCGACTGTTCTTTGCAGGTGAGGCCACTTCTAGGCAATATCCAGCCACTATGCATGGTGCTTTCATGAGTGGCTTGAGAGAAGCTTCTCGCATTTACCAGTTAACCAGTGTTCAGCAGCCTTGTCCTAAGAAGTCCTTGTCTAAGAATATAGGACACAACAGCGGTATCCTGGTTAATTTATTCAAGAGGCCTAATTTGGAATTCGGAAATTTTGCTTTCATATGTGATCCTTTATCAGATGATCCACAATTGAAGGCGATTATGAAATTCACTTTTGGTGGTATTGAAGAAAGTTACAAGGAGATTTACACTATTTTATCCCTTGAACAGATGGATCAAATGCAGGAAATTACTGGAGGAGATGAAAACAGGTTGTCATATTTGACAAAAAACCTCGGGTTGAAGCTAATGGGTTTGAGCGCTTTACTCATCGCTGGTAATGATGTAATAGCTAGAGTTGCTGCTTCCCGAAAAGGCAGATCAAGGAACCGAAAAATTCCCCATAATCCGAAGAAGAAATAGTTTGCATATGGGGGTGCTTGTTATCCAGTTCTGACTTGAAGTCTTGTAATAGAGGAATTGCAAATCACTGGATTTTACAGGCAAACTTGTTTACCCTACTTGTAGTTGTATCATATTTATTTCAAATTTTCAATAATCCCTTTATTGGTTCCAAAACCAAATCAAGGAGAATATCAAATTAAACATGTTACAGGATATAATGATTTACATTCTTATTGAATTTCTTGATGCACTTCTTTTATATGGGGTTTAAATTTTTCATTAAACTTTTTTTTATTAATGATATATGTTTCAAAATTTCTAGTTAAAATTAATTTTCTTTACAAAAAGAAAATCAAGTCATTGAACCATAGGCGATTTTCACGTTTTAGTTTATAATAATGATATAATGATAGATACTGAAGTAGATTTACTATTAAAAATAGTTAAGATTATTATGATAAGGATTCAAAATCTGAAATTAATAGTTAAGATTTGTTTTTTCCTATCTTTAATAATAACGTACGTACAAGGCAATGAGAATATTACTTCACTATTGGAATCATTGGTTAGAGAAAATACCTTGAGCCCTTCTATTCCTTCAAATGTTAAATTTGATAAAACAAAGGAACTTTGTGATATACTGGTATTTATGTGTAGCAACAACATTTCAAGGTTTGCAGCCTGCAATGGACCAATAATTGGATTTTCGTTGTGCCACCATGATGATACCGCAAAATAATTTTGCATACTATCATCCCCTGCCAAGGTGTTGAGAGGTTTGTCAACATTTAGCAAAATTTTGCGATTCCCTGACCTCTTTGCTATCCATATGGCCACTTCACGAACCAAGTCATGCATCTTCACGCATTGCATGTCTTTAGCCGGCATCAGCAAACATGATTCTAAAAGCTTGTTTATGCCGACTTGAACCAAACTCCTTGATAACTTCAGTGGAGATCTTCCTCCCACACCTAGTCCTATTGCATATAGGATTAAATCATCGATCGATATATTGCAATCTTCTGGAAACATAGAACACAACAAAAAGAGCAACTCTGCTTCCTTGTTCTGTAAATATTTATAGCTTAGTTCAAGACAACTCAAAGCATTTCTCACTCCTTCATCGTGATCATCAAATGCCGATGAATTCATCATCTTATGTAGTGCAACATCCCACTCACTTTTATGCTTTCCTTTTAAGCAAGACGCCATAGTTACAATAGCTAGGGGCAGTCCCTTACATTTATCGCAGAGTTCTCGTGGCACACCATCCATTGACTTGGAAAACTTGTCAGTAATCTTTGCATGCTTTTGGAACAAAGTCCAGGATTCATCTTTAGATAAGAGCTCCAGATGAATATTCTTTTGACATGTCCATTGAAGTGCATACCTGCTGATTACGAGTGGTTACAAGGATCTTCCATGTGCCCTTGTTAACATTGTCTATGTGAATCCCTATATTCATCAAATTAAACTCTTTCCATAAATCATATACTATAACAAGAATTCGTTTATTTTCTTTCAAACTCAACCACAACCGCTGTGCTCTTCTCTCTTCGCTTTCTTCCTTGAGTTTCAAGTTTAACATGTCTGCCATTTTTCCTTGAATGTCTCTAATATTTTGAGTTTGAGACACTGTGATAGATATTACCTTATCGAACATATTTGATTTCTGAGCCTTCTAGAAGGTCTTGTTTTGGTGAACAACTTATTTCAAGCTTATAGCACAAGTTCTTATCATGATAAGCACTTATTTTTATGCTTACCTAAATTATTTCTATAGAACAAGATAAACTTAAATTAAATTGTTTTTGTATATGCTCTAAGTTTTCAAATCCTAGCTGTGAGAACTTATGAAATTAAGCTGAAAAAAGCTTATGAAAAATGTCATAAGTTAGTTTTCATAAGTTCACCTACGGCTCGTATAGATATTGTTGTGATAGTTAAAGTAAACTCTTGCTTCATTTCCTAGATTGTCTTATCGACGTTCTGAATTTCATTTATTTTAGAAGTTGGGATCTACAAGGCGTTTTAAGTGTGTTCTATGTAACAGGTGAGAACCATTATAAGGAATAGCTCTAAGGAGGCACTCGACCAATATGATATCTTGATTTCCCCTGCAGCTGCTTATAAAATTGGTTAGCATCTATGTAGCTTTCCTTTTGCATTATTGCATGTTAGGAATAGAACTAGTAATTGTTTCTCTGTCTTTGACATTTGCAGGCGATAAGAAAAATAATCCTTTGGCTATGTATATATGTTGGTGACGTCGTGACCATAAGTTTTTCATTCTTCTTATTGACTAGATTTCCGTCTCATACTTTTGAGTTGATTATATATATATATTAATGTTAACTAGAAAAATAGTGTTAGTTTAAAGTTTGGAGTAGTACTATTGAAATTAAACTTGATTCATGCACGAGTTACTAAAGTTTATAGAACTTTGACCAATTGAGCAGGCCACAGAACTGCTGGTTTATGCCGTAGATGATATATATGCAATCTAACAAACAAAGAAATTTCTTAATTAATCAACAACTGCAGGGTTTTGCATTGTATTGGTACCTTAAATTGCGAGTTCTAGTTACTCCATAAAGGAGTATCCCAGCTATTGAAGTCATCATTTAGCATAAGCTGGGTTGAATTAAAAGAAAAAAAATTTTAATTTCAGCTGGAGATTTGCTACGGAATCGCTATAACATGTCCAAGTTATGTTGCTGTAGATTTGATGCGAATATGCTATGATAAGTCATAGTTATATTCCTACGGAAAATATTTTTTAGGCTAAAATATGGTTTTGGTCCCTGCAAATATGCCTCGTTTTGGTTTTAGTCTCTGTAACTTTTTTTTTCTTGTTTTTGGTCACTGTAAATATGTCTCGTTTTGGTTTTGGTCCCTGACCCCACTTTAGTGATGATTTGCACACGTGGCACATGATGACTGAACCCATTTATTAGAAAAATAGTCCCTGCAAAATCTTTTGATTTTTAAAAAGGTCCCTGCAAAATATTTTACTTTTGAAAATAGTCCCTGGAGGGACTATTTTCAAAAGTAAAATATTTTGCAGGGACCAAAAACAACAATTTTTTTTACAGGGACTAAAACCAAAACGAGGCATATTTGCAGGGACCAAAACCATATTTTAGCCTATTTTTTAAATGATACATCACTACGGGTTAACTAAATACTTGCTAGGATTTTAGTTCTACTAACTGCGGATTTACTATGAAATAATTCCCTAGCGAATTTGTCTCTCAATCCATGCTCCGGCTGATTCAATAGTTATTCCGCAGTAAATCACAAGCTAAACTCGCTAGCTAGAAATTTGCTACGCTTTAGCTACGAAACTGGATGTAGCAAATCACATATTTTCTTGTAGTGTTACCGACTTTGGTTACAAGTGTTGTTTTCCCACATCGACCGATTCCATACACACCTATCATATAGATGCAAACATCATTTATTAGTAACTCCAAGAGATGATTGTAAGCCGCTTTTGTTGATTGGAAGTAACTAAAATTCTCGGACGACTGGTATTGAATGCCTGGAAGAGGAGCATAATGGGAAAATGGTTGAATATCACTTTTCCATCTTAATTTTCCTAATGCCTCTACCTTCTTTACCATTTTCCTTCTAATATGATATCTTCTCCATGCTGGAAGTTCTCCTCGAAAGCAACTGGTGTTTGCTCTCATCCTTTGTCCCAATTCTTCCACCTCTTCTAATAGGCTCTGCACATCATGTAGCCACTTTTCCACGGGTTTCTCGATAATAATTCATGTGACTATTAAAAAGTCAGGGACACTTGATTAAGCATGTGAGAATATATCTTCCAACATCAGTTTTCTTGCATGGGTGTCTAAATGTTGCAATTTCTAGAGTTACATCAAGGGATGAGTTGAAAATAGTACTTATGTAACTTCAAATATACTCCCTCCGTCTCTAAATTATAGTCGTGTAAGGTTTGTGCACGATTATTAAGGAAATGATTAATTGTGTTGATTTCAATGGTAAAATTAGTATCATTTACTAAAATACCCTTATTAATTGTAGTTAGTGGAGTAGTTAAGTTGGATGAAATTCAAGAAATAAGGGTATAATAATAAGAAAAAAAATAATAAATGTTACATTGATATTCTAAAGTAACAATTATTTTGAGAAAAAGAAAAAATGTTAAAAAGACAATTATTGTGAGATGGAGGGAGTAGTGTATAGAGAAGATTCGTGAAATGTATGACGATAGAGGTTGACATCTAGAAGAATTCTTATTTAGATAATTCTTAATTTCAAATAATCATAAAGTGCATATAATTTTTCTAAAAACACTTGTTCAATATTGGTTGATTTACATTTGCTAATTTACATAAGTATAAATTACACAGTCGGCCCTAGTTTTCTAGTGAGAGAAACTCCAACTTCTCTCTAAACTTTCTTTCTCCTTCGTTCATCGAGGGGGGGTGGTTTTAGGTCATTTTTTGACCTAGAATCACCCCTCGACATCTTTTTTCCCTTTTCTTTCAATCTAAATAAGTGGTTTTCACATATATCAAGTTTTTTCTTTTATGTTTTTTTTGTGATTTCGTCGTCTAAGTGCGGCGTTGTGTTGTTCGCCGTCTTGTGCGACGTTTGATTTCACGTCTTGTCGCGATGTTCACTTATTTCCTATTGAAAAATCGGCATCAGTCAATTACAAATTCAACCAATGATTTGGGCGTCAACGTTGAAGATCCGGAAGCATGTGAATTTCGGTGACTTAGGTTTTATCATACTATTTGTAGGCATTTTGTCGTTTTATGCTATTAACGTGGGTGCCGTGAGTTTGTTCACAGATTCACCTTTTACATTTTTAGCGATGTTTGTATCTAATGTAATCTATCGATTTCAATGAATGAATATCGTTTTATTTTTGTCAAAAAAAATAATATAAATTACACATTAGACGCGTGCAATATGAATTTTATTAACACATTAGATGCTAATTACTTACTCAATTATTATTTGATTTTCTTTTTCCTTTTCACTTCCATATAACCCTCCCAATCTCAGAATTTTTTTAACCTTTAATTGTCCGCTTACTCCTTCTACAATGTAAAACAATGTTTCTGATGTGTAGTTACAGTTCCAAAATGGATAATATAAAGGAATGATGATTTAGATAGCTTAAATTACATGCAAGCTATCACAAATTCAAAAGAAATTGCATAATGTTGTCCATTGCAAGAGATATAATGGTGAATAGATCATCGTAATTTTTTTAACATATTAACATAGAAAAATAAAATCCATCTATACTATATATAAATCTATATCCTATATAAAAATTGTTGTTGGTGTCATTAAAAAAAGAGTTTAATGGTAGTGGATTGACGGTTCAAAGCAAATTTATACACACAACCAATCAAAAAATTTAAAACCGTCGTACCAATTAATGTCTTTAATTTAGATGGGAATTCAGAATGTTGTATGTGCAAAGTTGTTATGGACTGTCAACTCACCACCATTAAACTCTTAAAAAAAATTATATTGTATTTTTTTTTATATTGTTGGTATCATTGAAATATATAATCATTGTTAGTTTGATTTGTTATAATTTAAAAGCAACAAAACGAAAAGGAAAAAAAAACAACAGACATTTATATTTTTAGTTTTAATTGAAATCAAAATTTCATTAAAAAAACACCGTTCATAATATTCAAACCTTAGTGCAATCAAAAGAGCGAAAAGACGGACATGTGGGTGTTTGTCTTTTCGCTAGTATATATAAAGAAAGTAGACTGTTTTTGGCTGCCTTTTTCTCCTTCCAATTATACCCTTTAGCAAATTTGAACATAAATATAGGGGTGTTCGTGGTGGGTTTGGGTTGGGTTTGGCTAAACCCAAACCCAAACCAAATAGGGTACACTCCGATTTTGGTGAGGTAAAATAACCATCCGTTATACTATTGGATGAGTTTGGGCAAACCCACTAATTTTTGAGTTGGGTTGGATTGGGTAATGGGTTACCCAACTTATTTTCTATTTTTTTAATATTAAATCATTAAATGACAAGTTCTCATAATTTTGTTTTAAAATAGTACTCAACTTTTTAATTTTCATAAAAAAAATGTTTAATTTATTTTGCTATAATTTTATGCATCATAGAATATCAAATAATAAACTCCATAAAATACTTGCAACAAACTAAAGTTGCATGACATAAATTTGCATCAGTATCAAAATAACCAAAAAGTGCAACATATTAATTTGTAACTCTAGTATGTTTTGATTTTCAATATATAGGGTACAATATGTATGTTTTGAAAATATAATTTTCTTCAACCCTATGAAAATAAAGGAGTAATACCTCAAATTCATCCTTGAATTTTCACCAATCAGCCAAATCCATCCCTGAATTTTGCCAAATATCTATTTAGTCCCTGAATTTTACAGACGTCCATCAAAATGGTCCCTCCGTCCAAAAGCTCTGTTAGTGGTGATGATGTGTCTTCTTGCATGTTGTGTTGTCCTGACACGTGTCAACAAGGCAACCACATGTACAAGGACTAATTTGATAGAAATGGTAAAAATTCGAGATTTAACTTTTCATTGTAATTTTTCTTGTGTTTCCAATTATACCCCTATATTATATAAGGATCGATTTTAGACTTATTGTCATAATTTAAGGACTAATTTGATGGATATTGTTATAATTTAAGGGCTGATGTGATTGATTTTATTTCATGTAATGGGTACAAGGAGATATGGCATGAGAGGACCAGTGATTTCAAATGACAAGCATAAACAAACACCACTGAGGGGTCCTGCTCCACAAAATCCAACTGCTCCTGGAGTTATTAGAGTTCCAAATCCAAATTACGGGTCATCCGCTTCTACACAACCCCAATATATGGAGTTTATCCCAACTTCAAGATTTCCAAAGCAGTGATGCTTGTTTAAATTATGTTTTTGGACTAGTTTCATTAATGCTTTTTGGACTTGTTTAATTTATGCTTTTTTGGATATGTAATGACTTAAGAACATCAAATGACTTGATGACTTGATGGCTATGTATTGTTATTTTTTTGGCTATGTAATGACTTTGAACATCAAATGTATGACTTATGATGGTATACAGATGTCTGTCTTTTTACAATCAAAGTGTCTGTCTTTTAATTTTTACTTTGTTCAGCAAATGTATGCACCAAGGATCACAGTGATATATGTTGTGAAAATTCATGGACTTATTTGATGGTATTTTCATTAATTTCGGGGTCGATCTGATGGATAGACATACAATAGAAGAACCAATTTGATTGAAATTTTTTGACAGAAGGGTTGAATTCATTCATTGACGACCTCTTTTCATTACAACATTACACAGACTTGGCACAATACAATAACATTTTAAACAACTCAATCAAACAAATTGCTCCTATCAATATCTTAATCAACCTAAGCTCACTTCCTACACAATCAACTTTATCCATCAACCTTGTCCTCCAAACCTCTTCTCTGACACTATCCTTTGGCTTTTCCATCAACCTTGCATTTCTTCCATGACCAACACCATTGTTTTTAAAATAACCTAGTTCTTCAGCTTCATCAACCCACACAAAAATTTACAATTTCACCATCATCTTCTACAATCAAAAGACAAAATCAGTACTATTTAAACAAACCATTCACACATCACATAACCATTGTTAAACAATAGAAAGACCTTTCTAGGTTATTGACAGTGTTGGCTTTTCTTACAACACAAATTCTAGGTCACCAACATTGAAGCTCTCTCACATCATCATTGTACATGGAGCTTGAAGATGAAGACCGACTGTTGTAGTTGCTTTTGCCCATACGTCCACCACCCATCATTTCTGAACACCAAATCTTCAACAATGAGTATTGATTTTTGAATTTCGAATTTAACCAAAACAATTAGGGTTTTAAGTTTTTTGAATTGGGGAAGAACTTTGGCATCAATTCATGAAAGAAATTTTGGGGATTTTGAACTCTAGGTGACAAATTATAACATTAGGGTTCCAAATTTATATATTTGGGAAAGAAAGAGCCGTTGATGAGAAAGAGGAGAAAGAGCCGTTGGAAATTTTGCAATTTTCTGAAAATCAATCAATTTGGTCCTTGACAATTTTTTGAAAATAAATCAATTTGGTTCTTGGCAATTTTCGGTAAATCAATCAATTTGGTCTCTGCTTGCGTGTCATCTGACATGGTAAGCCTTGTAAGAGGTTAACATTACACGTCACCTCCGTTAACAAACCAACTTAACGGAGGGACTGATTTGATTGAAATTTTGTAAATTCGGGGACTAAATAGATATTTCGCAAAATTCAGAGACGAGTTTAACTGATTGGTGAAAATTCAAGGATGAATTTGAGGTAGTACTCGAAAATAAAGATAAAAAATATTAACATTATTGGGTAAGTGGATTTTTTGGGTTTGGGTCTGGTTTTACCCGAAACCCATTTATTTTTATGCGTTTTTCATTTTTAGAAACCATACCCACCCAATTACCCAACCCAGCCCATTTTTTTGGATTTTTTGGGTGGGTTTGACCTGGTTTTTTGGGTTGACCCAATCGATGAACACCCCTACATAAATATATTATTTTGTTGGTGTCATTCAAAAAGATGAGAATTTATATTATATTTGTTATAATTTTTTTGAAGATATTATATTAATTATATAGTTGGTATCATTCAAAAAGATAACTATAGTTTGTATCAAATTAATTTTAATCAATATTTATAAAAACTATTGTTCGTAATTTATACGTACTAGATCTTCTACCCGTGCTGCCGCACGAGTCATAAGCATTATAAAAAACTTTGTAAGCAATTTTTTCGACCACTTATACAACTAATAAGTTGGAATAAACAATACTATATTAAGATTATTTTTATTATCTTAATGTTGAATGTTTACACATTTTGGAAAATCTCTTTGTATATTACATTTGTCGTCGTATTGATGCAATCACCATTTTCGTCGGTCAACAAATTTTTTAGACCATTTCTTGATGTAACTCTTGACATCGCAACATATAGTTGACCATGAGAGAACTGCGGAAGATATATGTCAACTTGCTTAAGTGACTACTCTTGACTTTTGTTAATAGTCATTGCAAAACAAACATATATCGGAAATTGCCTATGTTGATATCTAAAGGGAATTCTTGAATCAAAAGGTGTTAATGACAATCTAAGTAAATAAACCTTCTCACCAATGTTGCTTCCTGGTATAAATCTTCCTTCAAGAACATATCTCCCCATGTTTGTAATAATTAACCGAGTTCCGTTACACATGCCTGATGTTATGTCCAAATTTCTCGATAGTATCACATGAACTCCAACTTTCAATTTTATTTTATGATTCGGAAGACCCGAAGAATTAATTGTGTTAAAAAATTCTAAGTGTATGAATATAATCTGGTCTATTGACCATTCTGGAGTCGGAGCAAGTTCTAACAATTGTGCTTCATTACTAAAAAACAATTGTGCTTCAAATTGTAATTAACATATGCCATTTATACTTTCTTAAAAAAAAACATATGCAACATAAAATGAGGTACCTCATATGCATGAAAACATAAACATCTTTTTGGAAGAAAAAAGAAGACCATGCACTTAAACACAAAAACACACATACAGAAAACATAAACATATGTATGAAACATAAACAAATATTCACGTAGTAGCAATATAAACAAAAAAAATTTAAAAAAAATAAAGCATAGTAACAACTATTCTAACTTATATAGGATGTATCAAAACATATGCATACATTTACATTGGATTGGAGACATCAAATTCAATGTAATATGTGTGAAATTTCATATGGTTAAGCGACAGTTTGCACTCGTCACCATTTTGGATTGGAAGAGTTAGTGAAGACATCAAATTCAATGTATTATGTGTGAAATTTAAGAAGGCTTCAGCCAAGTTACAGTTTGTGTTGGACTATATGGCCAATAAGATTATAAGCTAGAGGGGGTGAATAGCTTTTTGAAAAGTTTTTCTAGAGTTAATTAAAAAGTGATTTTAACGAAATCGACTATTGGAATCGTGCACGAACAATCACAACAATAAACAAAAGGATAAACCTATGTGCAATAAGATTCAATCAAACTTTAATAAACCTTGAACAATTTACAAAACTTTTAGACAATTTCAAACCAAACCTATACGAACAAAAATTAATAGGCTGTCAATTGAAAACACAATGCATATGGAATTGAGTAATTGAATAGAACTTGCACTCAATTGATCTAAGCAAATTGTAAAAACCTAATTCAACGAATTAGATTAACTTTTTGATGAAAAACAACTTAGATTAATAAAAGCAACTATCCAAACAATTATTCAATTAATCACATGCAATAATGAAAAGTAAAGAGGATAGGGAAAGAAAAATTACACCGATATTTTTATAGTAGTTCGCTTTTTCTCGTCCTCGCTAGAGCTACGTCTACTCTTCTTGATGAAGTACACCTTCACCAAGGTCATCCACTATGTAACCATGTTGAATACAATGTGTTTACAAGAGTTCCTTGAAATTAAACCTAATTCTTCAACCTCTATGCAAACACTCCCCCAAACTTCAAATAACCTTTGAATTTAGTGCTCCTTGAATCTTCGAATCCTTGATTATCCGTGCACCCCTTCAAACTCTTCAATTGAAATAAAGGAATTATGATTTAGGTAGCTTAAATTACATGCAAGCTATCACAAATTCAAAAGAAATTGCATAATGTTGTCTATTGCAAGAGATATAAGGGTGAATAGATCATCATAATTTTTTTAACATAGAAAAATATAATTCATCTATACTATATATAAATATGTATACTATATAAGATTTTTGTTGGTGTCATTAAAAAAAAGAGTTTAATGGTGGTGGGCTGACGGTTCAAAGCAAATTTGTACACACAACCAATAAAAAAATTTAAAACTGTCACACCAATGAGTGTCTTTAATTTACATGGAAATTCATAATGTTTTTATTGGTTGTATGTGCGAAGTTGTTATGGACTGTCAACCCACCATCATTAAACTCTTAAAAAAAATTATATTGTAACTTTTTGTTATATTGTTGGTGTCATTGAAATAAATAATCATGATTAGTTTGATTTGTTATAATTTAAAAGCAACAAAACGTCAAAAAAAACATACATTTATAATTTTAGTTTTAATCAAAATCAAAATTTCAAAAAAAACACCGTTCATAATTCTCAAACCTTAGCGCAATAAAAAGAGCGGAAAGACATGCATATGGGTGCTTGTCTTTTCACTAGTATATATAACGAAAGTAGACTGTTTTGGGGTGCCTTTTTCTCCTTCCAATTATACCCTTTAGCAAATTTGATCATAAAAATATTATTTTGTTGGTGTCATTCAAAAAGAAGAGAATTTATATTATATTTGTTATATTATTTTGAAAGATATTATATTAATTATATAGTTGGTATCATTGAAAGATAATTATAGTTTGTTACAATATGAAAGTTTGAAATATCTATTATCTAGGGCTGTAATTTTAATCAAAAACAAATTAATTTTAATCGATATTTATAAAAACTATTGTTCATAATTTATACGTATAAACACAATGAAAAGAGCGGTCAGAGTGTCTGCCTAAACGCTAGTTAACTATTATGTATATACTAACTATTATCTTATTAGTATTCATAAATTAATATCTATAAGATATTATTGAATTAATACTAATAAAATTGTTATCTTTTACGTAACTTTTAAAAATTAGAAATAATTGTTATTGAACCTGTACAAAGTAGGGGTGTTTATGTTCAATTCAGTCCAAAGCAAACTGCAATAACCGAACCGAAAAATCAAAAATCAAACCAAACTGAAAACCGGAAAGAAAAAAAAACTGCAAGTTTAAATGAATTGGATTGGTTTTCGGTTCCCTTAGTAAAAATCGATCTGATCAAATCCAAACTGAAATATATTTTTTTGAGGAAAAAAACCGAAATATTTATACTTATATATATATATATATATATATATATATATATATATATATATATATATATATTTTTTTAAATTTTTTTTATATATTTTTTTATTTTATAATTTTTTTTTTTTTTTTTTTATTTTTTTTTTTTTTT
>Ga0228710_1002603_pt1 | contig 28535 bp, 22 predicted proteins | sample MedpolnodulmetaG_FD_177995 | JGI IMG/M metagenome (GOLD analysis project Ga0228710, IMG submission 177995) | Root nodule microbial communities from Medicago polymorpha collected in Santa Monica, California, United States - pink nodules | ecosystem: Host-associated > Plants > Roots > Nodule... | reverse complement strand
AAAAAAAAAAAAAGAAGAGGAACAATAAGAGAGCTTATTTTCATTTATTTACGAAAATTATTTGAATGTGGTATATGCTAAAAATTTATAATGATGTACGATAATATAAATATTCAATTAATCACAATAGAATAGGAAACAACTCAACAAGTAATTATGCTAATCCTCTCAAAAAAAAAAGTAATTATGCTAATCGTCTTCTTTCCGCCAGTAAGAAATAAAATGAGTGTGATAATACTATTTTTTTTAAGATACCAAAAAATTTATAGATAACAAATATATTATATATGTTTTATTATCTTTTTTATAACATAAGGTTTTTATCTACCACTAACATTCTAACAGGTCCTTCTATCTGCTCTTTTTATTGCATTATTGTGTATAAATTTTTAACAATAACTTTATTGATGCCAATGTAATCGAGATAAAAAAGAAAGGACCTCATTGATCATATTAGTTCTGGGACAATACAATAAAAGCTTCTTACATTTCTCTATCCGGCACTCTCACTAAGAAAGCTTCTTACATTTTGATTTCTGAGTTTGTTGTTGTAAAAGCTTTTAATGGTAATGTTCATCATCCCAAAACTAACATGATCAAGGAGGTCGATCCTCTCGCGTACTTCAATCTATAGTTGGATCAAATGCAATATTGATGGTGCTTTCACAACCCAGGACTTGTTGTTTGTCGGGGTGTCTTCAAAGATTATAATGCTTCCTTTTTATAAGGTTTCGCAATCAATAATGGAAATTCTAGGTGCAATCAATGCAATTGAGATAGTTTAAAAAAAGGGCTGGCATCATTTTTTGTTGGAACCAGACTCTTAGCTGGTTAACTTGTCTTTCAAGTCTTCTTCCATTGTTTCTTGGCAGTTAAGAAACTGTTAGATGAGTTGATTGGAATAGGTTAGATACATGTACTTCATAGTTTCTCATATATATAGTGAATGGTATTGTGCATATATATAGTGGTGAATTGTGTATGTTTATTCCATACCAAATGATGCATGCACCATTTCCCCATGTTGATAGCTCAAAGGTTTTCCTTCCAAGACTTCATGGCGGTTTGTTTTTAGATTTTACTTCAGGTTTTGTTCACATGTTCTAATACAATTCTTGATAAAACTCAGATAAGAAAAACGTATAGAAAACTAATAAACAAATATTATTGATGATATGATAAATTGAATAACAATGAATACAATGAACACTATTTATACATATAAATTCATGTGAAAATAAGAGGAAGATAACAACTAACAATGCTTACTGATAACGAACTATAAACTAACTATTAACAACTTTTAACAAACTTGTCACCGATAAGTTTGTAGTTCATTCCATGCTCTGCTCTGTTTCTTGCCCTTAATGTGTGTTCTTTGTCCACATACTGTTTAAAATCTTTTGAAGTTTCCAAGCTATTGACCAACATCATGTGTGCTCGAGTGTTTCTGCCAATATGGCACATACAATTGATTCCTTTAGTGTATGCAGTTCTTGTAAAGCCTCACTGTTGGAGCATATAAATGCTGGCAACTCAATTATTGATGCTACCTGTGAAATTATTACTTTAGTTTTCAAGATGAACAATGCTTGGAGTTTCCCAGATTACACTGTAATGATTCAGTATTGTATAATTGCTTCACTTACATGTGTTTCTTTTATCCTGCCATGCAGAATGGTGGAAATCTTACAATGCCTGCGTATAGGTTCTTGCGTTGATAGCCTTTAACATGTGGAAAGCTCCAAAATATGGAGCTTGATTCCTATCCCACCTCCAAAAAAATTGAAATTGTTAGGTTTGAACCCTGATTCCTCCACTTGTGTGTTAGTTCATTTTGTTTGTCTACCTAAAAAATGTCTTCTTCTTTTCTTTTTCTTTTTTTGACAAAAGAAAAGTTTTGGTTAACACTATAAGTTAACTTTATTACATATTAATTACTGTAAAAAGAAACTTTATTATACATATTCATATGCAAGGACCGGAGTTTGAACCCCAAACACCCCTCTTATTAACAATGAATTTCTAGCCACTAAGCTACTTGGCCAAAATAAAATCAAGACTTAATTGTAATTTTGATCCTCCTAAAATAATCTTTCTTTTTAATTGCATTATCACATTTGTCACAATTTTGATTGCAGCTCAGATTTTCTACTAAAACAGTGGTGATTTTAGGCCACAAAAGTGGTGGAAAAAAAAAAGGAAATATGAAAATTTCCACTTAATTCAATAGTGCTTGAATGAAATAGTCTAGACATCTTCTGACTTAACCAATAGCCTCAATTCCAATCATACAATAGCAATTGAATTCTTGTGATGTAGTCTCTACCGCAATAAAAAAAAATGTTGGCACAAATGCACTTATTTGTTGCAATAACAACATTGTCATTTGAATCAATCATTATTTGGTTTAAACAAACACAATTCCTGACGATCCTTCAATTCAAGAGTACATCTAGCACTCTAATAGGCTTTTGACTAGGTAAGTACCCAATAGAAACCACCCAATTAAGAGTAAAGAGAAGGATAGTAACCCAAGTAAGAAGGGCCATCCAACCATGAAAATACCTATGCAAACAACCACAACAAAAGGCAAGAAAGACCTTACAACAGACCAAAAATCAACCCAATGACCCTTGAATAGTATCAAGATTCCTACATTTACCATGTTCCAACTCATTGATCCACCATAACATAGCCTATTCAGACAATTAGCAACAAATGAGTGGCAGTTGCAAGTGAAAAGATTGTAAGTTTTACTCTCGAAATGTCGTAAACTTGTCCTTAAGGCATCATCCCATGTGATTGCAGTCCCATACTCAGTATGCCGGTAGCCATGCTTGCATGTATGTCCAGATAGGTTTGGGGGGAAGCAACACTGTGTAACATTGACAAATGTGTCAAATAAGAGTGAACACTTTCAAATAAGTAAAATAAAACTGACTCCATTCTAAAAATAATAATTAAGGGGTAGGGGAAGGAGAGAACATAGCAAATGGCATCTATGTCAGTGTTATCAATCAAGGATCGCGGGAAATAGCGGTTTGTTTGAATTCTGTTAAGCTATAACTAATATTTCACAACACTGATTTATGTGTCACATAACTATATTCAAATTATTTTTCAGAAAGCAAGGTCAATCATTGCATCAAACAATGAAATGATCGGAAACCAAATATTGCCAACAATCCAAATCTTGCTTTTAACAATATTGTCATTGGCATGTGTATTCAGAATCTTGCAGCTGGAATTGAAATGAAACAAAATCATAAACACCATGAAGGTTCAATATTAGGAATCAAGCACCAAAGGCCAAAACCTAAACGTGGTTTAAAAACCAAATGCAATTGATGTCCTGATTTTAATTATCATCTTATGATATTTACCGGCCTATTAGAAACCAGTGTTGTCTACGGTGGAATATGTCGAAAGGGAAAAAATCTGCCATATAAATACAAAATTGTGGCCTATGGTACCAACATGGCAAGCAAGGACGTAATTGTCAATATTGCAGTTAGTTATTATGAAGCACAGTTCCGACACGAACACCGGACACAAATATTGTGACACGGCTAATGTCCAATATATAGGACACCGGACACCGCATGCATCATGTATTTATAATACGACAAAACTAAGTTGAGATTGAAGATTAATATATTGACATTCTAAAAATAAAGTTATGGTGGGTGATAATTGACCTCTCAAAAAAGTGTACTAAGAGGAATAATTTACAATACAATCCTTAAATAATCCTCAGATACGATGGATAATGAATTTTATAACAACTAATTAATCTTATGATCCTCTCGAAAAAAATTTCTATGATGATGTGTCTACAAAAAAAAATACAAGCATCATTTTGCTATTAGTCTCAGAAAAAGTAAAGGATCTAATCTAGGGTCAGAGTGACAAGTCTTGGTCTCTTGCCATGTGTCCAAGATTTGTCTAACAGGTGTCTGACCCAAAAATAAATTGATTGGACACTGTTAAGAGGTTACTGACACATGTGTCGGTGTCCAAAACATGTCCGACACAATACTTTAGAGAGGTGTTTTTACTTTATAGGTTAGTTATGTTGATATACTCCTAATACATAATGTTTGGCTTTAATAATTTCACTCTTAAACTATACTGTCCATGAATTTTTCAATACCAACTACCAAAAATCCTGTCGCCAACCAATTTTTTCTTTCAATTTTGCATTAAACTAAAACAAGGCATGCATGTGTTTGATTTTATGTCTGCTATTGTGGGATAAATGCCAACAATCTGAACAAACAGATGGCAACAAGAGATAGAGATGATGTACCTGTCTACGATCGAGCTCCAAGTATCTTGCTACTGGACCAAATGCAAAATCATCAACATTCACACAATATGAGCCTGAAAAATCTAAAACAGTTCCATCCTCCCTGCAAATGCCAACATGACCAATGAAGGGCGCCAACCATGAGACAACTGGAAGTGGATTCCAAACCAAACAACATGGAAACTTTGCATTCTTTGGATCAACTGGATCTAGTGGCCACAGATCATGCTCCATTGTTTTCTTAGAACACAATTGCTCAATTTCATAACTTGCATCTAACTCCATCATGAAAGTTTACGGCACAACATACAGCTTTGTTCAAATTTCTATCCAGATGCATCACTTTATCAAACTACTCCTCCAAACATCCCAACTCCGCTCACAATACAGCGTAAAGATTCTGTGAGAATGTTATTCTGTCATCAATTTTGATAAAATCAATTCATCAATGACAATCTTCATACGACAAACATGTTTCAAATATGTTTAAGGATCTAAAGGCTGAACCACAAATAAGACAACATCGGATACAAGATAAGCGCAAAACACACACACCAACAAAAGCATTCCTCTCAGAGTATTAATGTTTGAAGAGCTAAATGTCACAAAAGAATAAAAATGTATAGTGAGAGAGTTTTGAAACTTGTATGCATCTCACATGCTGACACCGTCCCATTATAATTCAGGAAAATTCAAAAGGACAAAGATACCAGAAATCTAGAATCAACAAACAACGCCTAATATAATTTTTATATATTTATGAAAACCATGGTTAACAAAGTTCAAAATTGTTATCGAAATACAATGTCAAATTTGTATTTCAAAATATCATTTCTATATATCAGAATGAAAACAGAACAATAAAACAACCACCATGTCCAATTTCAAACCACATGTTCAAGCAGAAAAGCAATTACAACACTAATAGAGAACATACACAAAGATGAAATCAAGCACACACCAAACTAGGTTTTAAATTGATAATAACAAATCAAAATCCTTAATTATGCAAGCAAAGCAATTAACTTTAGTCCCATAAAAACACACACAAACAAGAACAATAAGCAACAGAAGAAGAAAAAAAACATACTTTAGCTAAAGGGACATTCTAATATTCTTAAATATGAATAACCCAAGTGTCTCAAACACATTACACATATCAAAATCACAACATCAATGTTTTATAACATTCTTAAAAACAAAAACATAAATAATTGCCTGAAGAGACTAATTTGTCTTGAATAATTTTACCTGAAGCAAAAAGATGAAAGAAGAAAAGGGTGTAAGAAAATCTGTCTCCAATGGGACTTTGAAAGAAGACAGAAGAAGTTGGTCATTTTGCTATAAAAGATTTATTGTGAGGTTGAAGCAACTTGGGAAAAATAAAAATAAAATGGAATATTATTAATATTTATTACTGAATTAATGATTACTACTTTATTTGGAGAAATCTTTGGATTGGTTTGAAAGAGAAGCAAGGGATGGGAAACTGGATAGATGCATGAACCCTTTGCAGATATTTCATCTTTTTCTTTCACTGTGGGCCCTACTACCATAAACTCAATATTCATTTTTTTTATTTTAATATATTTTTTCTTTCCTTCTTATTGTAATCAAGTGGGAGACTACAAAATTAGGAGCACAAAATATTGATCTAAGCAAATTGAAATTTTAGACAAGTTTTCGTGAGCTAATTTAATTGATATTACAATGCATAGTATATTTCAGACATAAAAGAAATATAGATGATTTAAATTTTTTTTAACTATTTAAGGTTCGAACTATGTACAATTAAAAAAAAAATTCAGACATAAAAGAAATATAGATGATTTAAATTTAACTATTTTAGCAAATGCTTTAAAATAAATCATAATATATTCAATGTATAAATCTACTATGAGCCTGTCTGTCACTATCAAGTCAAGCCCCTCACCGACTGAAATCATTTGTATGGAATCAACAACCAAGTCCTTTTAAGGAACGTGCAAAATGGACATGGTTGAATAATTTTTTGAATATTTACTTCATTATTGGTATGGGCCAGTAGCACAATGTCATTTGTTCTTGTTCTAACTTTGTGAAACACCTGAGAAGGAGTTAGTGGAATAAGAGAAGTGGAAGAGGTATTCTTCTATTGTCATAAGACTAAATTAATAATGTTTACACACACATATAAAAAGATTATCCTTAAAATATTTATTCATTTTTTTTATATCAATTTTCTCTTTATTAATAGAAAAATACTTCTTTATTTGTGTATGACCAAACACTATTTATTTGGTCTTGTGACCATATTAGCATTCCTCAAAGTGGAATAAATTTGCTCTTTCTCATCGTGAAAAACCATTTGGCAAAACATGTAATATAAAAGAGTGACACATACACGGATACACGAACCCTGACGCACGTTAACACCGGTGATAATGTAAAGTAATAGATATATAATAGAGATTTGGGTGTTAGAGGATGCCTAAGTTCCACATCGCATAGAATGGGATGCTCAGTGGAGTATTAAGTTACTTGGTTCTTCTCCCTTGATAGCTAACTTTTCATGGAGAACTCTACAAGTTGTTAGATATTTGTCAATTGGTGTCGGAGTTATTTGTCGGTGGCTCAGAAAGAACTACCTACAGAGAGCCTGACCAAAATGGTCGAGTAAAACATCATGCAGCGGAGTTGTACGGACGTCGGTCTAAGGGGCGGCCCTATTATAGGGTCCTTAAGTCCCACATAGATTAAAATACACGGTGGAATATTTAAGTGGTTTGATTCTTTTCATTCGATCGTTAACTTTTAGGGGAGAGTTCTCTAATTAAGCCCTTAGATAATTTTCAAAATAATTGAAGGTCATATGTATTGGTGTCATGTTGTGTGATATCAAACACCAACACGTATCAGACATTAAATACACCTTCAATCTAAGTTGCTAGTTTCACATCGTGTATAATGCTATGTAGCGAAATGGTTTCCGGTTTCCATCATCAACACCTCAAAATATGGTAATGGTACGAATCTTCTGTATGAAGTAGCCACTAGCCAGTCTCATTGACGATCAAAACAAAAGAAATAGCATATTACTCAAAAAATAAAAAATAAAATTTGCTCATTTTATTTTGTAACTTTACATTACTGTGAAATGCTACTACACGTATGGTATAAGAAAAGTCAATATAAAATATGTACAGAAAGTATAGATTTTAATAGAGCCCCCCTTTCCCTCCAAATTAATACCATGCATGGAGGATCCAGGATGGGATACTTCTTTAGTATAAGTCATGTACTATTCTTGAAGATCAGGCTCACCACAAAATGCATCTGGTTCAAATGATCTTGCAGATTCATCATTGTAAGCTCCAGGTATTGCTCGAACTCCGGTTTCTCTTGATGTTAGATAACTTTCATCAATGTTAATGAAGATAAGTGCACATGTCACCAAGCATGCTGCCAGACCGACCAGCGTGATTTTCAATCTACTGAGTACAGGCTTAACCTTGAACATTACAAAAGAGTATAATGAGACTCTAAACAAATTTTATGCTTACGTCGAATCAAATTTCACTATTTTGAAATAATATCAATAGATTTTACAAGGAATATTTGCTGATGGTGTCATTGTATAGTTATTAAACTTAACATAATCCCCAGTTCGAATAGGATGTTTTACTTCACCGCAACTCCTCACATACACAAGTAAAACACAAAAACAACACTGCAAGTTTCAAATTGTGGTTGACAATGTCAACTTGACATTCTCCCTACAAGATAATTTTCATCACAGGATTCACACATAAAGATAAATTTTCAGAAGGTTAAGTTTAACAAAGGAAAAAATAAAAATGCACAAGTGAGAATGTGACTGCATGTAGTAACATATCAAGCTGGCAGAGTGAACATTCCTGTCAGCACTATCATTACGTTTGACTACAAGTGAGTTCTTCATTGATATGAAAAAAATATTCAGTTGTAAAACTTATGAAGATTTTAAAGGCTCGCAAAATATTAAGCCCCGGTGATCATTGATGTTACCGATCACCGATCCTGAAAATAGTGGTTTCTTCATATTCCGCTACGCCATAGTACTACTATTAAACAACACTGGTCATTACAAAAACATGGTATTCTGCTATTTTAGTATAGTAATTCCTGAATCTTGATATAGCAATTACTACTCAACATGGTTGTTTCAGTCACAGCAGTGATTATTGCCCCACAACCTAATATAGTCTTAAATCTTAATATCTATTATATTCTCAAAAGAATGAAAGAATAAGTCTCCAGCAACAATAAAGTTATAAATTAAATTGCAGTAGTAGTTAACAGAATGCTTACAGAAAATGATCCCAAGAGTCTATCACGTGCTAAGACCTCAGCAGTCTTCACCCATATCTGTAGAGAAATATTTAGGCTTAGCAGCAAAAATAAACATAATTTAGACTAAGACCTTGTTCTAATGACTTAAATATTCCATTAGTAAAATACAATTTTCTTACACCTTCCAAAATAAAAGGAAGAGAATTCATGCAGAGGCATTTGCACTTAAATCACACGACAACACAAGCATGTTATCATCTGCTATAAAGTGCAAATGGATCCCCAAAGGCCAAATAGTAATTGCATGACAAAAGGAAGGTCTAAATCATCTGATTTTGATCAATAATTTATAATGTTCTTTATTTATTTACTGAACTTCAAATCAAGACTGCATGACAGTACTATAGCTGCAGTCTGAATGTAGAGAACCCAAGATTTTGCTTTAAAAACAAAAGGAGAAATGAATACCTGACCGTCATACCACCCTGTCTCCTCATCTGCAATATCAAGAGAAATGATCACTGATTATGCAACCCATCCTCAAATTTCATAACACTGTTGAATAAAAGTACCAATATTTTTCATATCATTAACGTCTCATCGTTAGAAAATAGATTAATCAACTTCATAATGTCCTAACATTAATCATATCTGATACTAGACCATTTCATTACACTATTCTCAAATTGATGCATTCATTGAATAAATAATTTAATTATAAGCACTTATTGAATAAATGCTTATCATATAAACCCTTATGTATAAACCAATTCATACAATCAAAGACTAACTCCAGTTCAATTGTTTCCATATGAAGTGTAAATTGCTTTCATAAGCTACAAAAAAACCTGAGAGACATTTGTTTTTATCAGCTCTCCAAAAAAGAAAAAAAACAAGTGTTGGTATGGTAGGATAAATCTAAGGGCCTATTTTAATTGACTTGTTTGAGTTTATTTAACTTGTGGAAACAACTTATGACATATTCAAACAGCTTATCTTATAAGAAACTTACCATTTGAGTTATTTTCAACTTATTTCTATAAAATCTCCATAATAGCTTCTTAAAACAACTTATATCGTATATAAAACAGTCTGACTTTATTTATTTTTGTTCTAGAGATAACTTATACAAAAAACACTTATACTATAAGTTGCTTAATTAAACATTAAGTAGTTCATCCAAAGTCCAAACATTGCCTAAATAAGTCGTTCATAAACACATACTATGTTTAATTTGATTGTGAAGTGAATTTTTATAATCAATTCATTGAAGTTAAACAAATAATCATAAGAAGACTTTGATTTTTGTTTCTTTCTATGATTATAAATTATAATCTTAGACATAAGATTAAAAAGTGGAGAGAAAATACACATTACATTCAACAGTAGCACTGAGCAAACGATTCCCAACATAAGCCCAACCAAGATACATCCTAACAACCGCAAAAGTAACAGCCAAAACACCACTAGAAGCAGCACAAACAATCCTCTTAGCAGCCTCATATTGTGCCCCAACAGTTCCAAACCAAGCCACAGGTAACCCCACAAGCAAGGCAAAGGAAAATCCCACAACGAAAAGCCGGGAACCATATTCAACAACATCACCAGCAGCCCATGAAAACGGGAACGACGTCGATAACGACTGGTACTCGTTTATGGGCTGCTGTTCTAACGGAACAGGACACTCTGTTCCGTTTCTTGAACTTAAACAGAGAAACAATAGCTTTGCTCTGTTGCTGTTGTTGGTGATGGTGATTGATTTGTTGGTGTGAATGGGAAAAAGGGTTTTTGTTGATGGAGGGAATAGTTTTGGGGACATGCGTATGGATATTGTTGCCATTGTTGCTGGGTTTCTTGTTCTACCTACTGCTCTGTTTCACTTTGCCGTTGGTTTTGTTGTTGGCCACATATTTTTTAAAAACGATAAACCAAGTATATTTAATTTTTTTTAATCAAATATTTAAATTTTATTTATTTTTAAATATTTGATCTTACCAACATCATGTTGGATCCGTTGAAACTGAATTTATATATCTTAAAAAACATCTTGAATATGATTAGTAAATTTTTTGGAAAAACATTATCATTCATTATGTTGGTGGATATCGTCGAACTTCAAACCCTCTACTTTTTTAGTCATTACTATACTTGACAAGAAAAAAAAAAGTAGGTAGATATTTCACAACTATAATATTATTAGAAAAATCTTAATTTTAATTCCCACAATTTTATCTTGTGGTAAAAGTATGGATTTTGAGTTTAAAGGTAAATATAAATATCTTTGTAAGTTCTTTTGAGTTTAAAGATATTCTCATACTTAGATTGGGACACCCTTCCTTTTTTAAATTTTCTATTAAAGATTTTATTGATAATTCAATCACATTTCACTACTATATTACTGTTTATGAGAATGATTGACATGGTTTTTTATAGATGCAATAAGGCAAAAGAAATTTGGCAAACATTAGGCATGTGGAATAGAATCAACAGTTTGGAAGAGGCGACACTTGATTTTCTGTCATTACTCTTTTATTTTTGAGAAATTATTTTCTCATCTTTCTCTATTCTCACGCAACCTTTAATACTCTCATTCTTCTCTTTTTTCATGCGCCCTCCAATACTCTGAAAACATCTCATGTAATCTAAATGCATTTTGAAGGTACTTTTGTTTGGATTATGTAATACGAATGTGTGTCGGTAGGTGTTGAATATGCTTGTTTTCTGTTGATTTGTATATGTAATTTTTACATTTCAAACATGGACCGTATTAGACACGACATACCTACATGACTACATCCGCAAGGCGAGAGCGAGGCAGGCTGAAGCAGAGGGTAGAGTGAGAAAAGGTAGGGGTCGTACTGTTGATGGATTCAGACCATCTCAGGTGCATGAGCCTAAGCCCTAGTTTTACAAAGCGGATCGGTCAGTTGAATTGGTCCAACCGTAAATCAAAGGGGTAACCGGTTCGGATGACATATTATATTGGTCACGCTATCAAATTGGTACGAGCCGACAATTTACTAAGTTGCCCGGGTTAAAGTTTTTTTTTTTGCGGGGATCGAATATAGGTACAGTCATCCACAAACATAACATGTTGAGGAGGATTCGATCTGATTCTTCAATGCGGTTCGACCAATGACTTAGTGGTTCGACCAATAATCTAATGATTTACTACCTTTACCAGTTTGATGATCGGTGCAGCTTTTAAAACTATGACATATGCCCCAACTCAACACCATGTCGAGGAGGATATTTTGGACCATGATAAGGAGGAGGTGAATGTCGATGATGATACCCAGTCGTGATGTGGAAGAGGAGTCAATCACGTTGGATTTCTATCATGGTGGGTCAACATACGTGTCCGTGCTCATCCAATATCATCATCATGGGACCAGGCGCGTGTGGGATGTAGAAGTAAGATACCCCCACTTATGTATTTATGTACTATTTTTTTTATTTATGTAAATTGATATTATTATTATTATTTTGCAATTCCGTAGCAATTTAAAGGTTGTGAACAATGGAAAGAAGCTGAAGACTATACATGAAGGGCAATAAGGGGATGAGTGAGCAATGGTTATGGAGGTCCTAGGTGCCACTGATCTTTATTGACTAAAGCATGTCAGTTATAACATTAATGTCGACAGTCTGATGTTTGTATTTTGTGAGAGGTGGCACGATAAAACTTCTAGCTTTCATCTTCTCACTAAGGAGATGACACTAATACTAGATGATGTCTCTTGTCTACTACTTCTCTCCATTGAGAGGTGTCTCCTAGACTACGGTGGTCCTGTTTCTATACCTAATGTGGTAGAGATGATTGTTGAGTTGGCAGGGGTTAAAACCTATGAAATAAAAAAAAAAGAATCTGTAAAAAAAAAGATGAAATTTAACTAATTACACAGGTTTTTTGGTCAAGAAAGTTGTGTACAATTTTAATTATAAAAAAATATTATACAATTTTAAAGACTAATTTATATTTCAAAAAAATTAATTGTAAAGACTAATTTATGAATCTATCTATATAATACACGATCTTATTCCCCAATAAACCCTCTTTGATCTCTAATTGGAACAAACCCTTCTCTCTCTCTTGGCGATCACCATCCACTTTTTTACCGGAACTACTCAATCGGTTGCAGCTTTGACATGGTAATTTCTGAAACCCTTTTTCTCTGTTGTAATATGCATTCCATTCCATGAATATTAATAAGGTTGTAATATGCATTCCATTCCATGAATTTCAATATCTAACATTATAGAGCACAAGTAATTGTATTTTATATTTATTTAATTAAGTTACATTAGTTTGAATTTCAAGGTTCTCTATGTGGACCTAGCTATGATTTTAGTATGCATAATATATATACTCTAACCTAGTTTGTTGTCTGATTCATGTATGTACCTTTGTTTGAATATGAATGTATCTATCTAAAGGAAAGGAAACGAACAAAGTCTACTCTTGATGTGGAACCGGATAAAATTAGTTGGTTACCAGGTCATGTAACAGACCAGATTATGTCTTATTTGCCGATTAGGGACGCGGTGAGAACAAGTATTTTGTCGAGGAATTGGAGGAAAAAATGGTATACACTACCAAATCTTGTATTTGATACAAAACTTGTCCCTGTCCCTGTCCCTGTCCCTGCTGCAACATCCGGAGACTCTTTAGCTATTATTGACAACAAGTTTTTGCAAATTGTTGATCATGTACTTTTAGTTCATTCTGGACCAATCAACATGTTCAAGTTCTCTAATGTTGATGATCTCATGGGCAAGGATAGTCTTGTGACTAACATTGATCGGTGGATTCTTCATCTAATTGGAAGGTCTATTAAAGAGCTTGTGTTGGAAGTTTGGATAGATGATTACTACAAGTTACCTTGGTGTTTATTCTCATGTCAAAGTTTACATTCTTTAAAATTAAATGGGTGTTTGCTTAAACCTCCAACGATGTTTGAAGGCTTTAGAAACTTGAAAAGTCTTGATCTATGTCTAGTTTATATTGATCAAGATGCTTTTGAAAACTTTATCTCTAGATGCCCCTTGCTTGAAAAGTTAAGATTGAGAGAATTTTATGGTTTAACCCAAATTAATATTCATGCACCAAATCTCAAGTTTTTTGAAATCGTTGGTGAATTTGAGGTTGTTACCTTTGGCAACACTTTCCAATTAACTACAATAGTCATTTATTCATGTTTGGAGTTGACCTCTAAAAGCAATCAAAGTAGATCGCCTGGATGCTCCAACAATTTGCTCAAATTTTTCGATCATCGACCTCACATACAAAGCCTAGAGATCGATGGTTTTTTTTTAAAGGTATATAGCCCGAGCATCTGAATTTTGAATTTGACTTCAGGAGCGACTCACCTATTATTATTTAATATGAACCACAATCATGTGTATACCACTCATGATCTGTGTGTATTAAAAACATTATATTCTAATTTAAATCCTTATTTTGTTGTTCTGCTTCAGTATTTGGCTGCAGGTGTTTTGCCATTGAAGCTTCCTACACCTTGTATTAATTTAAGTTTTCTTTCCTTAACCATAAACTTCGATAACATGGAGGAAATTTCGGCCGCTCTTTGTGTGTTCAGAAGCTCACCTAACCTTCAAAAATTAAAAATATCTGTGAGTACTCGTTTAGTTTAGCTTTGCTTTGCTTTTCTTCCTGATTTGTGGTTGCACTTGCACATCTTATTTTTGTTTTTATGTAGTTATTAAACTATGGAATTTGAAAACTTTTTTGCTTTAAGTATCTATCTATTGTTTAGCTTTGAAAGTAGTTTCTAAGACTTGTAGATGTGAGTTGCAATTTCGCTAATAGAATTTATGAATCAATAGAAATTTCGGTAGAGTTGGTTATATTGCAAGTGCAGTAGATTCATAAGAGACTGTTGTATCTCATTTTCCATCTTTTATGACTCAATACAATGTTAACTTCAGAGATTTAATATGCTCTATATCTATATTTCCCCCTTTGATCCATGGATTTGTAACAATTGCATGTAGGCACTACGAGCTCATGTTGCTACTGTCCCTTTGACACCTGCCACCTATTGTTGGAAAGATATCTTTTCAAGGTCGGTCAAGACATTCCGAGTGCGACATGTGACGATAGATGGCATATCTGGTACCCAGTCAGAATTAAATTTTATCAAATTTCTACTTCTATATTCTCCGGTGCTAGAAAAGATGATTGTGAAGCCTGTTGCAAACATTATACCGAAGTTGATGAAAGCACTAATTCGGTTCAAAAGAGCATCAGGAGAAGTTGAAGTTATTTGGAAAGACCCTTCATAATAATTTGTACTCTTGGGAGGAAGAAGTGATGTCAATTACTCTTGGTCTTCCAAACAATGGGAATGATTCAATTTACTGGCTTGAAAGTCGTGTTTTAAAATATATTTGTTTTTCTAAATGATCATTCTTTTATTGATATGATGATTAAGAATATGAGGACAATCATGATTGAAATTCGAGGACCATTATTTCTCATTTATAAATTACAATGTAAAGGTCAGGGGATACTACATAGATTTGACACAACTCTAAGCAATATTTTGATGAAACAAGATAATTTCATACTATTTTAACCATGTTCAATTTTATCAAACTGATTAGTGGGGAATCAGAACTTATATGATGAAAAACTTATATGTTGTTTGTGGCATAGCATTGTTGTCACGTAGGGAGCCTTGGCTCCTCCACACATTTTAAACTCATCTATCAAAATATCATGAACCCATTGCAGCTTTACCTCCCACAAACTTACTTGTTTTTTCTTTGGCAGGTGTATCTCTTTGTCACGACTCAATCTCTAGTCATGACCTAACTTGTCACAGGTTTAGCTTGGCAAACCTAATATACTACAACATATTCACTTTTCTCAAATACAAAGCTACTGAAATTTGACACTTTCTCGTATATTTCATAATGCAAATTTACTATCAATAAAGTATGTAAAAACAATCTCCTTGTATTTATAAAAATAATTAATTACAACATTTTAGATAACACTATCATAAACCGATCGTTAGCTATACACAATTTTTACAAACACGTTTACAATTAAAAATGTTAATATAGATGAAATTTACAAACATGTTGCTACTCAATCGGTACCTTGACATGGTAATTTCTGAAAACCCTTTTCTTTGTAATATAATTGACTAATTGTATTATTTTGTCCCATAAGTCCTATGTCCACTGCCGTCGAAATTGTTAGGCTGGACGTCTGGAGTTCAAACCTCAGCAAAAATGTCATTTCGTCCATCTACCAAAAAGTTAACTGTATTATTTTTTATTTAATAAAGTTTGGATAACTTTTATAGAGTAATTGAGTTCGGTTTTCTATTGCGGTTTGGAATACTTTTAAACTTAAAACCGAACCAAACCAAACCGTACCGCAAACACCTCACTTCATAGGCTATCACCTAATGTTATATTTGTGCGCTCATGCCAAAGTATGACAGTGACACTATAGTAAACAATTGTTGTAAATGTTTTTTAATGAAGTTACCTTTGTTTGAATTTCAAGGTTCTCTGTGAACCTAGCTATGATTCTTATATGCATAGTTAGATACATATATACACTAACCTACATTGTTTTCTGATTCTTGTATGTACCTTTGGATATGAATGTATCTATTTAAAGGAGAGGAAACAAACAGAGTCTACACCTAAAGTGATTGATGCTGAACCGGATAGAATTAGTTGGTTACCAGGTCATGTAGCAGACCAGATTCTGTCTTATTTGCCGATTAGGGACGCAGTGAGAACAAGTGTTTTATCCAGCCACTGGAGGAAGAAATGGTGCACAATTCCAAATCTTGTATTTGATTCAAAATGTGTGTCTGCTGAAGCTTCCCAAGACCCTTCAGTTATTCAGACCAAGTTTTTGAAAATTGTTGATCATGTGCTTTTAATTCATTTTGCGCCAATCAACATGTTCAAGTTCTCTAACTCAGATCACATGGGTGAGGATAGTCTTGCGACTGACGTTGATCGGTGGATTCTTCATCTAATTGGAAGGTCTATTAAAAAGCTTGTGCTCAAAGTTTGGATAGATGACTACTACAAGATACATTCATGTTTATTCTCATGTCAAAGTTTACGTTGTTTAAAATTACGTGGGTGTTGTCTTAAACCTCCAACGACGTTTGAAGGCTTCAAAAACTTGAAAAGTCTTGATCTAAGTCTGGTTGAAATGGCTGAAGATGCTTTTGAAAACTTGATCTCTAGATGCCCCTTGCTTGAAAAGTTGACATTGAGAGAAATTTATGATTTGCCCCAAATTAATATTCATGCACCAAATCTCAAGTTTTTTGAAGTCTATGGTGAATTCGAGGGTATTAGCTTTGACAACACTTTCCAATTAACTACGATATGCATCAGCTCATGGTTGGAATTGAACTCTGCAAGCAATCAAAGTAGATTGCCCGCATGTTCTAGCAATTTGCTCAAATTTATCAATCATTGTCCCCACATACAGAGGCTAGAGATCAGTGTTTTTTTTTTAAAGGTATATTGTTCGAGCATATGAATTTTGAATTTGACTTCAGGAGCGACTCACCTATTATTCATTAATAATATGAACCACAATCATGTATATGCAACTCCTGATCTATATGTATTAAAAACATTATATTCTAATTTAAATCCTTTTTTTATTGTTCTGCTTCAGTATTTGGCTGCAGGTGTTTTGCCAGTAAAGCTTCCTACACCTTGTATTGATCTAAGTATTCTTTCCTTAACCATAAACTTCGATAACATGGCGGAAATTTCGGCTGCACTTTGTTTGCTCAGAAGCTCACCTAATCTTCGAAAATTAGAAATATATGTGAGTACTTGTTTAGTTTAGCTTTGCTTTGCTTCCAGATTTGTGGTTGCACTTGCACATCATGCTATTAATTTTATGTAGTTATTAAACTCTGAAATTTGAAGAACTTTTTTGCTTTAAGTATCTATCTAGTGTGTTTAGCTTTGAAAGTAGTTTCCAGGACATGTAAATGTGAGTTGCAATTTTGCCAACAGAAGTTATGATTCAGTAGATATTTAGATAGAGTTAGTAGAGACTATTGTACTTCATTTTCCATCTTTTATGACTCAATACAATGTTACCTTCAGAGTTTTAATATGCTCTATATCTCTCTTATGCATATGCTATATTTCCCCCTTTGATCCATGGATTTGTAACAATTGCATTTAGGCACTGCGGACTGATGTGTATACTGTCCCCTTGACATCTGCCCCCTATTGTTGGGAAGATATCCTTTCAAAACCGGTCATGCCATTGCGAGTGCGACATGTGACGATAGATGACATCTCTGGTACCCAGTCTGAATTAAATTTGCTCAGATTTCTACTTCTATCTTGTCCAGTGCTAGAAAAGATGATTGTGAAGCCTGTTTCAAACGTTATACCGGAGTTGATGAAAGCACTAATTCGGTTCAAAAGAGCATCGGGAGAAGTTGAAGTTATTTGGAAAGATCCTTCATAATAATTTTTACTTTCGGGAGGGATATGCCAATTATTCTTAGTCTTTCAGACATGGGGAATTATTCAATTTACAAGCTTGAAAGTTGTGTTTTTAAAATAGATTTGTTGTTTCTAGATGATCATTCTTTTATCGATACGATAATAAGAATACAAGGACAATCATGATTGACATTTAAGGACCATTATTTCTTCTGTTGTGGATGACAATGTAAAGATTGTGATAGACTACATAGATTTGATACAATTATGTTGTAGTTTTGAAATCGGAATACAATTATACAATTAAGATAAAAATAAGGAGGAAGGACCGAGAAAGAAAAAAATGGATCGAGTGTGTTCCTGGTTTCTTTCAAAGCATGGGATGAGTGTGTGTTCTTGAAAATTAATATTTTGAAATAAATTGATCTTACCATGTTTGAAGAAATGACGAGATTGAAGAAGTGGTGAAGTTGAAGAACACATCCAAACTTTACGCAAATCTCTATGTTCATTCTAGGAGGAATGTTAGGGATATTCACTTTTTAATTCTCTCTTCAACGTTCTTTCTTTTATTGGATGAAATTAATGTACAATCCACCATTTTAAGTGGAATCCATTTACAATGTGTGAGATCCACCATCATTTAAGCCAATAAGAAAGTGAGTGTTGGAGAGAGTGTTGAAAAGAGAGTGTTGTTAGAACTACTCAGTTAAATATAAGACGAAAATCAATACAACCGGTATACTCGATTTTTAATTAAATATAGGTTAAATTATACCAGGAACATTTTAAGTTTAAGATTTGTTATAGATAAATTTTTAAGTTATTTTGGTCAAACATAAGCCTTTTAAGTTTGTAAACGGTTTCAATTTAGTCATTATGTCAATCAAACATTATAAAAATGATGATGTGACAGTTAATTGTATTCTGTTAATGACTGAATTAAAAATGTTTACACCGGTCTTACATATTGCAATGTATTGTCACTACCAATTGAGTTAAGCTTATGATTACTTAGTTTCACTCTTATATTTATTTCCTATAAAATAATATTTTCTAAAATATAAAAGTAGATAAATGACTTTTTTTTATTTCATATAAATGATAAGTAACTTATTGATTTAAGAAGATAGTATTTATACACTTTAATTCGTGAATGTACCATACAAGCAATCTATTTCGAATTTTTAAAATATACAAATTTAATGATTAATAGAGTAGTTTATTATAGTTTTCTTAGAGAGAAACTCACAAGAAGGCAATAGTCATTTTTGTTCCAAAATTTGTAACATGTAGTGTCAATAATCTCTTAATGTGTCGTATTGATTTTGTATTATGTAAGACAAAATAATCTCTTATGTTAAAATGTTTATTTAATAAGTGGTGAGATTGAAGAAGTGGAGAAGTTGAAGAACTCATCCAAACTTTATGCAAATCTCTCTATGTTCATCTTAAGAAGAATGCTAGGGATATTCACTTTTCAATTTTCTCTTTTAGATAAAATTAATGTATAATCTACCATTTTAAGTGGAACCCATTTTCAATGTGTGAGATCCGCCAGGATTTAAGCCAATAAGAAAGTGAGTGTTGGAGAGAATGTTGAAAAGAGAGTGTTGCTAGCACTACTCGGTTAAATTTAAGACGAAAATCAATACAACCAGTATACTCGGTTTTTAATTAAATATAGGTTAAATTATACCAGGAATATTTTAAGTTTGAGGTTTGTAATAGATAGATCTTTAAGTTATTTTGGTCACACACAAGTCTTTTACGTTTGTAAACAGTTTCAATTTTATCATTCTGTTAACCAAACGTTACAAAAATGATGATGTGACAGTTAATTGTATTCTGTTAACGACTGAATTGAAAACGTTTACATCGGTCTTACATATTGCAATGCATTGTTTCTACCAATTGAGTTAAATTTATGATTACTTAGTTTCACTCTTATATTTATCTCCTATAAAATAATATTTTCTAAAATATAAAAGTATATAAATAATTTTTTTTATTTCATATAAATGATAAGTAACTTAATGATTTAAGAGTCTAGAAATCCTAGCTCAACTGGCAAAATGCCGAAATTGTTAAGCCGGACGTCATGACCGGGGTTCGAACCCTGGTACCTCCACCTGTGTGTGTGAGTTTATAATATCTTTGCCATTTCGTCTACCAACAAAAAGAAAAACTTAATGATTTAAGAAGAAATTGTATTTATACACTTTAATTGGTGAATGTACCATAAAAGTAACCTATTTTGAATTTTTGAAATATCTATAATATGAGGGAGTAAATAAACAAATTTAATGACTAATAGAGTGGTTGGCCCTAGTTTTTTTAAGAGAGAAACTCACACACGAGGTAATAGTTATTTTTGCCCCAAAATCTATAATAAGTAGTGTCAATAATCTCTTAATGTATCGAAATTTTACAATAGTAATTGATTTTGTACTATGTAAGATAAAATAGTCTCTTATGTTAAAATGTTTCGTTAATATTATCATACTAATTTTGAATGGAGAATGTTAATGAGTGTCTTTGGGTATTGGTTAAAGTACTAAAATAAGTAATTTTGCAACAAAAAGTTATGTATGTATTGCTAAGATAAAAGTAAAAACTTATATTTTGAAGACAAAGTTTATACTAATAGATTCCTTAACCAATACCCTTCGAGCACCGGTTAGCAAAACACATTTTTAATATACTTGTTTATTGACATATTAGTACACAATCTTTATATGAAAAGAGTTAGTATCCATCATTGAGATACTATTCTAACGTCAACTACTATTTTGACTAATATAGTACATAATATTATTTTAGAATTTATATAGATTGAGAGATTATCGTGGTTATTCGTTGTATATTCAAGAATGAAGATGATTATTATTCTAAGTCAAGTTCTCTGCGAGTTCTATTTCTCCTCTGCTCTTTAGAGAGAGAGAGCTTGTTTGGGATCATCATAGATGAATACCATGTCAATGTCGTAGACTAGCGAGTTTTAGACTGAACAGTTACGGCATACAAACCCTAAACATTTTTCATCTCAAATCTCAAATTGGAACAAACCCTTCTTTCTCTCTTTATGCGATCATCGTCCACTTCTTTGGTAACAAGATTTTTGGTTATTCGTTTCTTCAACTACTTCTTCTTCATTTCATTTTCTCCTCAGAATGCAATGCATCTTTTTCTTTTCTTTTTTGTGTTTATTATTTTCTCTTAAGTTGATTAATGTTTTTGTTTGTTGTAGCAATTGCATTCAAAAAAGATTGTTGTGTGCTTTTTCTGTAACTAATCAATCGGTAGCAGCTTGATAAGCTAATTTCTGAAATCCATCAATTTCAATTTCTAAGAATTTTATTTGTGTTCATGCGAATTTATGTTACTATAGTAAACCATCCTTGTATAATAATAACCATACCACTTTATAATTTGAATTTCAAGGTTCTTTTTGTGGACCTAGCTATGATTCTTGCATGCATACTTAGATGCATATATACTCTAACCTACTTTGTAGTCTGATTCCTGTATGTATTTTTGTTTGAATTTGAATGTATATATCCAAAGGAAAAGAAACAAACGAAGTCTACTCCCGAGAAAATGATTGACGCGGAACCAGATAGAATTAGTTGGTTACCGGGTCATGCAGTAAGAACAAGTGTTTTATCCAGCAATTGGAGGACAAAATGGTATACACTACCAAATCTTGTGCTTGATAGACAATGTGTGTCTGCTGAAGCTTCCCAAGACCCTTTAGTTATTGAGTGCAAGTTGTTGAAAATTGTTGATCACGTGCTATTAATTCATTCTGGGCCAATCAACATGTTCGAGTTCTCTAACTATGATCTCCCTGGTGAGGGGAGTCTTGTGAGTGATGTTGATCGGTGGATTCTTCATCTAATTGGAAGGTCTATTAAAGAGCTTGTGCTGGAAGTTTGGACTTTGGATAGAGGAAGAACCCTACAAGATATCTTGGTGTTTATTCTTATGTCAAAGTTTACATCATTTAAAATTGCGTGCGTGTTATCTTAAACCTCCAACGATGTTTGAAGGCTTCAGGAACTTGAAAAGTCTTGATTTATATCTGGTTGAAGTGGCTCAATATTCTTTAGAAAAGTTGATATTTGGATGTCCCTTGCTTGAGAAGTTGAGATTGAGAGAATTTTATGGTTTAACCCAAATTAATGTTCATGCACCAAATCTCAAGTTTTTTGACATCTATGGTGAATTTGAGGGTATTAGCTTTGAAAACACTTTCCAATTAACTACGATACTCGTCAACTCATGGTTGGAATTGAACTCTGAAAGCAATCAACGCAGTTTGCTCGGATGTTCTAGTAATTTGCTCATATTTTTCAATCATTGTCCTCATATACAAAGGCTAGAGATCGGTGTTTTTTTTTAAAGGTATATTGCTCGAGCATATGAATTTTGAATTTGACTTCAAGAGCGACTCACCTATTATTCATTAATAATATGAACCACAATCATGTATATGCATCTCCTGATCTATTTGTATTAGAAACATTATATTCTAATTTAAATCCCTTTTTTTATTGTTCTGCTTCAGTATTTGGCTGCAGGTGTTTTGCCAGTAAAGCTTCCTACACCTTGTGTTGATCTAAGTATTCTTTTCCTTAACAATAAACTTCAATAACATGGAGGAAATTTCTGCTGCTCTTTGTTTGCTTAGAAGCAGCTAACCTAATCTTCGAAAATTAGAAATATCTGTGAGTACTTGTTTAGTTTAGCTTTGCTTTGCTTCCAGATTTGTGGTTGCACTTGCACATCATGCTATTAATTTTATGTAGTTATTAAACTCTGAAATTTGAAAAACTTTTTTGCTTTAAGTATCTATCTAGTGTGTTTAGCTTTGAAAGTAGTTTCTCAGACTTGTAGATGTGAGTTGCAATTTTGCCAACAAAAATTATGAATTAGTAGAAATTTAGATAGATTTAGTTATAAGTGCAGTAGATTCCTATAAAATAAGAGACTATTGTACTTCATTTTCCATCTTTTATGACTCAATACAATGTTACCTTCAGAGTTTTAATATGCTCTATATCTCTCTTATGCATATGCTATATTTCCCCCTTTGATCCATGGATTTGTAACAATTGCATTTAGGCACTGCGGACTGATGTGTATACTGTCCCCTTGACATCCGCCCCCTATTGTTGGGAAGATATCCTTTCAAAACCGGTCATGCCATTGCGAGTGCGACATGTGACGATAGATGACATCTCTGGTACCCAGTCTGAATTAAATTTTATCAGATTTCTACTTCTATATTCTCCGGTGCTGGAAAAGATGATTGTGAAGCCTGTCGCAAATGTTATACGAGAGTTGATGAGAGCACTAATGCAGTTCAAAAGAGCCTTGGAAAAAGTTGAGGTTATTTGGAAAGTCCCTTCAGAACAATTTTTCTCTTGAGAGGGAGACTTGATGCCAATCATTCTTGGTCTTCCATGCAATGGGAATGATTCAATTTGCAGGCTTCAAAATTGTGTTTTAAAATAGATTTGTTGTTTCTAAATGATCATTCTTTTATTGATATGATAAGAATCTGAGGACAGTCATGATTGACATTCGAGGACCATTGTTTCTTCTGTTATTATTGACAACGTAAATGTCGTCATAGACTACATAGATTTGACACCACTCTATTTTGATGAAACAGGGTAGTTTCACACCATTTTGATGAAAAGATACTCTTACACAAAAAAATTATTTCCAGGAAATCATCTCAAACCCATAACTCTTTATGTCTACATTTTTCTTTCTTCTGGATGGGATTTCAAAACCACAACTTTCCTCTCCCCAAGTTTTGCTTTTGGGATACAATTAAGTTGAAAATAAGGAGGAAAGACCGAGAAAGAAAAAAATGGATTGAGTGTGTTCTTGGTTTCTTTCAAAGTATTGGATGAGTGTGTGTTCTTGAGAATTAATATTTTGAAAGAAATTGATCTTACTATGTTTGAAGAAGTGACGAGGTTGCAGAAGTGATAAAGTTGAAGAACTCATCTTAAATATAAGACGAAAATCAATACATATCGGTATACTTGATTTTTAATTTGAGGGAAAAAATAAATTTAGCATTTACGATAATAATAACTAAATGTTCCCGTACAAAAAAAAACTAGATGTCATTTACCAAAAGTGTTTCGAAATAAATTAAAAGTTTAGTTTTTTTTTTTTTTTTTTATAGAAATAGAGCTGACAAATAATTATTAAAACCCACACACACAAGTGGAGGTGTTAGGGTTCAAACCTTGATCACGATGTTCGGCCTAACAATTTCAATTTTTTTTTTAGTCGAGTTACGACTTCTCATAATAATGAGTATTGATAATTTTTTTATGATAAAATGTAAAAAATTTAGTATGATTTTTTTATAGATATTTTGTCGTCGTTATATGTTAATATATGGCTGTATTTATTTGGTGTGTGTGTCTCTTGGGCGACTCTGGATCGATATATGTGTGTGCCCTCGCGCGCCAAAATAACAATATGGTTGTATTTGAAATACTCTATCAAATTGAATTTAATGTTGATGGAAGTTGCAACTCTCGTGGAGGGGTTGGTGTTGGTGGTCTTATTCGGGATGATAAAGGTAATTGGCTTGCTGGGTTCTCCTCCAATGATCGTCAAGGTTATGTGTTATTTGATGAGCTTTTTGCAATTTATCATGGTATCACTCTTCTGCTTCAACATGGGCAAACAAGAGCAAACATAGAATCAGATAGCCTTGAGGCTATTCAATTGTTGACTCGAAGAAATGAGTTAGAGTTTCATGAACATAGGTCGTTGCTGCTAAGGATTACTAGTTTGATCGATCATGCACTATATTTGATTTTACATCATATATTTTGAGAAGCTAATCTCAGTGTTGATTGGTTGACAAAATATAAAAATTATTTGTCATGGGTGTCACTACATGGTCTTCTCCGTCTTTTGGGCTCTTAGATCAGCTATGTGGGGATGTCCTTCCACATAATGTATCTTTTTTTTTGGGTAGATAGATGAGATGGCAAAACCATATAACTCACACACACAAAGTAGAGGTACCGAGGTTCAAACCCCGATCATGACGTCCGACCTAACAATTTCGGCATTTTTACCGATTGAGGTATGACTTATGGGACATCTTTTCTATTTCTCTTTACTAGTATATTACAATATAGGTGATCTTTTTTTATTGAAATAAATAATAATCTAACTACAACAGAAAGAAAAAAAAACATGGTATAACATTATTATTTCTTTTTCTGTCAAAAACAACATTGTTGTTTTGTAAATAAAATAAAATAAAAAAACCATGAGCTCCGCAACATTTAAATAAGGAAAAATAACAAAGCACACGTTTAAAGTTTAAACCCTAAACCCGTTTTCATTCATCTCATGTTGGAAGAAACCCTTATCTCTCTTGACGATCACCATCCACTTTTTTTTGGTAAGGAGAATTTTTATTACTCAAAAGATTGTTGTGTGCTTTTCCTGGAACTACTCAATCAATCGGTAGCAGCTTGACATGGTAATTTCTGAAATCCTTCTTCTCTGTAATATAATATGCACTCCATTCCATCAATTTCAATAATTATATTTGAATTTATGATACTATAGTAAACCATCTTTGTGTAATAATAACCATACCACTTTATAGTTTGAATTTCAAGGTTCTACGTGAACCTAGCTATGATTCATACATATATGCAACTGACCTAGTTTGTTTCATTGGTTTGGTTTGAATTTGAATCTATCTATCTAAAGGGAAGAAAACGAACAAAGTCTACCACCCAAAAAGAAGCTATTGATGAGGAACCGGATAGAATTAGTTGGTTACCATGTCATGTAATAGACCAGATTCTGTCTTACTTGCCGATTAAGGATGCAGTGAGAACAAGTGTTTTATCCAGCAATTGGAGGAAAAAATGGTATACACTACCAAATCTTGTGATTGATAGACAATGTGTGTCTTTCGAAGCTTCCCAAGACCCTTTAGTTATTGAGCGCAAGTTTTTCAAGAATTGTTGATCATGTACTTTTACTTCATTCTGGGCCAATCAACAAGTTCAAGTTCTCTAACTATGCTCTCGGCCCTGGTGACGGGAGTCTTGTGAGTGACGTTGATCGCTGGATTCTTTATCTAATTGGAAGGTCTATTAAAGAGCCTGTGCTGGAAGTTTGGATAGACAAAGAACGCTACAAGATACCTTGGTGTTTATTCTCATGTCAAAGTTTACATCGTTTAAAATTAATTGGGTGTTGTCTTAAACTTCCAAAAATGTTTGAAGGCTTCAGAAACTTGAAAAGTCTTGATCTACATCTTGTTGAAGTGGCTCAAGATGCTTTAGAAAAGTTGATATGTGGCTGTCCCTTGCTTGAAAAGTTGAGAGTGAGAGATGTTGATACTTTAACCGAAATTAATATTTATGCACCAAATCTCAAGTTTTTTGAAATCTATGGTGAATTTAAGGGTATTAGCTTTGACAACACATTCCAATTAACTACGATAATGATTAATTCATGGTTGGATTTGACATCTGAAAGCAATCAAAGTAGATTGCCTGGATGCTCTAGCAATTTACTCAAATTTTTCGATCATCATCCTCACATATAGAACCTAGCGATTTGTGATCTCTTACTCTTTAATTTTATTAGGTTTGCAAACACTTAACCCTAGCATTTTCCCTCTAATCTTGCATTAATTACTCCAAGTGTTAACCCTAAAAAAATTCCCTCCACAACATTTGTTATTTTGAAATTCAAATTTTTGGCTGAGACCTTCCATTAGTTTCCGCCGTTTTTTGCTTTATTGGAATTGGAATGATAAATAAGTCTGTTCCGATACCCCATAAAAACTGCACATCTATCAACTAACAAGTTCTCTTATTTTCCCTATGCATATGCACCCTTCACAAAGCCTGAATTATTTCCTATATATACATGCTGCCATCTCAGAATTGCTCACGCTATTCCATTTGTTGTGCACACTCTTTGATGGCCAGACCTAACGCTGAAACTTTACTTTCATTCCACTGCCTTACTGGTATTTTTGTTTTCTGCATTTCTTTATTCCATACCCGCATCAGTTATCTTCTAACTAACATATTTATGTGTTTTTGTGATAGGCCCTTTGGTAACTAATCCAGTTTCATTGTTAACCTATTATTCCGACATGACAACCACAATTTTGTTGTTGAGATGCTGAAGAAGCTTACTGAATTTGATGTTGGAAAGGTTTTTTGGTTAGTGAATTCCGACTTTATTTTGATTTTTTGTAGTTGCATTGTTTTTTATTAATGGTGATCATTCTATAAACGCAGATCTTGCTGCATGGGAGTTTCATCGAACAGGCTTTGGATAGGGCAAGAACAATCCTGAAGTTGGTTGATGAATGTGGCAATGTTTGGGACTGTGTGTTGATTTTTGGAACTATTCTGTATGAGCATTGCAGGATTGGTGGTCAGTGGAGAAGGTTTGTGGAGGCGCGCAATCTCTGTGATGGTGTTAGGGTTTATGAGAATTAGGGTTAGCTTTTATCAGATTGATGATGGGTTCAGTTGTGGCAAGGGTTTCATGTTTTTATGTTTTGTTTTCAATTAGTTAGTTTTTCAGAGCATTAAGACTCTATTTTTATTTGAAAGAAGAGCATTAAGACTCTTTAGCTTTGTTATCTTTATGAATCGTACTCAATCAATGAGAATCAGTATTTGTCTTTATGCTTACATATTTAGCCCTTTTAGTTATGTTCCTGTAATTTCTGAAAGTTCATATTTGTTGTTGCTTATATTTGTTAAATCCATTTTATTGAGGCATATAACTGGTTTTATCCATTGATTCCTTCTGCGTATGAATGATTGCGATGAAAATATTAACAAGTTCATAGCTTATATACGATTTCCATGGTGTAGTTGTTGTTATGTACTTTTTGGTGAATGTTGTGGTATCTAACTTGGAAAGGAAATATGAACTTCAACTTAGTAGAACATCATTTATGGAGTTTTAAGGATTAATTTTCTTGAAAAGAGGCAGACTGTTGATTTAATGTTTTCATAAAATAAGCAGTGCCATTTTTCATTAAGTTATAATTTGCAACCAATCATATTCTGATTTGTTATTCACTCTCACTATTTCGCACGTTTAATTAAAGTCAGGACAACATTTTAAGCAGCTGTGCAACGGTTGGTTTCCCCAATACTTTTAGTTGCTTTTTCAACATACTCGCATTAATTATTTAGTTGGATGCACATAATCTGCCAGTAATTAAATATATAGTGCTTATTTGTTTAGCCACAATTTTCTATCTTAATACATTTATCTTGAAAAAATGCAAATAATAATGAGTGCTTTAGGTAACAGAAGTGACCATTTATAAGGCCATCTAAGTGCAGCTGCCTCATCTCTTAGAATTCTTAACGTTTCCAAA
>Ga0228710_1002602_pt1 | contig 28544 bp, 14 predicted proteins | sample MedpolnodulmetaG_FD_177995 | JGI IMG/M metagenome (GOLD analysis project Ga0228710, IMG submission 177995) | Root nodule microbial communities from Medicago polymorpha collected in Santa Monica, California, United States - pink nodules | ecosystem: Host-associated > Plants > Roots > Nodule... | reverse complement strand
CATATTTATTTTTTTTCTTTTTCTTTTTTTTTTTTTTATTATTGTTTTTTTTTTTTTTTTTTTTTGACAAGAATGATTTTGTGAAGAAAGAAAATAAAATAAACCTAATTTAAACTGGGTAATTGATCTCAAGTGATTGATAACTTTCATCAAAATCACAGAAACAAATTGTTTAGGAGAACCTGATTTCAAGTTAGATAGAAAAATTCTTGACTAGACCTTATTTGCATACTGACCAAACTCCAAATTATTAGGGGGTCCTTCACCTAGGTAAGTAGGTTAAAAAAAGCCTAATTTAAAAACAATGGTAGATTAATTAATTTTGTAAGATTCAGTTGAAAATCAATACATAAAATTAATTTTGTGAGAGAGAAAGATTTACCCTAATGTTCAATACAGTACATACATTAATTAATTTTGTAATTCAATCAATTTATTTTTCAACTTAAACGGTTCAATTTAAAAATAAAAAATAGAATGAAAAAATAGTAAATAGTAAAATATAAAAGAAATAATTAGTTTTTAGTTAATTACACGATTTTATTACCGTTGGAAGGAAGCTTCCCGGGGTTCAATCAAGGTTACTTATGTTTAACTAGACAACAACACCAAAACCCTAACTAACAAAAACACATTTATTCTTCCATTACATTCTTATTCACCGCTTGTGTCTTTGTGTTGGTGTCTTTTTGTATTCACAAAAAACCTTCCTTTCACAAACCTTCCGATCAAAACCTAAAATGTGTCAAGGCAAAAGGAAAGTGATTCAAAGTGTTGGATTCAAGGCAAAACCATTTTCCATCAAAGGAAAATGTGCCAAGAAGAGAAAATTTGTTTCAGTTAATGTGGTCGCAAAGAATATCATGATGATAGAGTCGGAAAAGGAAAAAGAAGAAAGAGTTCATGATCATCAATCTCCTTACAAACAACTTGTTGGTCCTTTTATTGATGATCTTGAAGTGAAGAAAACGTTGTCTAATTGGAGACAAATGAAGGGTCAAGGTCGACAAGATCAAAGAGAAGCGGCTCGACTCGAACTCGAGAAGATCCAAAATACCGCTTGTTTTAATGAGAGCATAGATGTTATGTATGATTTTCACAAACTCATTGGATGTTCCAACTGATCTTGCCCTTGTTTCAATTGCACCAACATGAGAGAAACAAGAAGTAATTCATCAATAGTTGTTTAGGGTTTGGATACATGTTTAATTAACCAAAGACTGTTTTGGTTTTTTTTCCTTTTGTAACTCTACTGTCATGTATACATTCTTAACTAGTTGATCACAATTGTTGTAATAGCAGTGTCCATTTTTTTTGTTATGTTTCTTGTGTGGCACTCCTTGTATCTACAACATTAATCTTGTTATATGAATGTATATAGTATTTTTTTTTTAAACAATGTATTGGATTACCTTAATGGGTGTTTTGGTGTTTGTGATTAGTTGTGAGTGTGTGACTTGTTTATTTTCTTGAATTTTTTTGAAAGCCCGTGAGGGTACCCAAACAAACGCTACAAAGTTAATTAAGAGAAAAAAATAATCAAAAAAATACTCCTAACTCAAAATTGGAGGATATTATTGTTAATATTATTGCTAGATTGGAATAAAAATCTTATTTATCAGTTATTATTACTATAGTTTTATCTTAATGATATAATAAAATCATCGATTCAAGATTTTGTATATCTATATATACAAGTAAAAAAAATATACAAATCAACAAATATATTTTGTTATATTTTAATCATTAAAGAATCCAACTATATATCTACAATTCAATTAGATTTTTTTGTATCTTACTAATTTACTGAATTTATTTTAATAATTCATTGATCCAAAAAGAAGTAGAAAATTCCTAGACCGTGTGTAAAGCTAAGGAGGAAATATCAATTCCAAACTCAACCCCCAAGCTCTTTCTTATGCAACAACTCAACTAATAAGAAGTTATATAAATTGTCATATATAATGATACATATACAATAAGGAACTAATGATGCCATAGAAGCCATTTAGAAGTGCTTATACTCTGAAACCATCAAACTTTCAACAAATGAGTCTAATTTTCACGAAGTAAATGAACTTGTATATGTATTGTAAAATAATGACAAAGTACCACGACAAGCCAACACCACGACTAAGTACATAAGGGGGAATAGGGTAGCATTACCAAATCTTGATGCTGCAATAACTATCTCAGTTGACTGTCCTCAGAGATTGAAGAGGTAAAACCTGATACCCAAATTAAAAGAAATTTAAACTTATACCCTATAATTATTAGAAATTGTGAAATTACAATATGAGGATGAGGATAGTCCACAGAGAAATTTTGCAAGTCAAAATATATATAGTCCACAATGCCATAATGATCATGGAACACATTGGCATATACAAAATATTGCTACGCCTAGCTTTTGTGATCGTTATGTTATATCCAAAAATATATAACAACTATACCCATTCAAGTTAGTCTATATTATTTTGTTAAAAAAAAGGGAAAGATTAAAGCAAGTCTCAACAATTAGGACAAGGCAATGATATTTTTATAATTAATTGATGACAACTTTTGTAATAATCTTACTTTTTCATCTTCTTATTGATTAAAAACAATAGAGATAAAAAATGAAGAAGAAAGATAAAAACATCACATAAATATAAGAGAAAAAATTATCATAAAATAGTTGTATAAATATCATTTCTCTCTCGTCAAAGAGAAGCAGCAATAATTGCAAAAGCATCACCAACATTGAAAGAGTGATACCCCCGTTGAATTGAAATGGATATGAAATTTTGTCAAGCACATATGTACAAAATGTTAATTGAAAAAGTCTCTCACCTCCTATTCTGTATTGTAAAAAAGAAGGCTCTTTGTTGGGAAGTGTGACATCTAAGATGCCTTTAAACATATCAACACTTTGGTGATAATGGGACATGATATTGATCAACCACAATGTCACAAGTGTGTAAAATGATAAAAAATCTTTGTGAGAGAAAAGAAAATTATAATTTTTTATCATTTTGCACACTTGTGATATTGTGGTTGGCCAATATCATATGACATTGACACCTCAATGTCACCAAATTGCTACCCATTCAACCTTAGCTTTGTTAGTAGACGTTGAGTAAGAAAAATGGGTCTCAACACTTGAAACAAAAATATTAATCAAATAAATACTACAAGACATTTTAGTTTTTTCATTATAAAAGATTCTTTTAAAATCCTTTCAAATCCTAATTGGACGCTCCCTCTAAATTAAACCCATATGCTTATAATAAACCTCAACCAAAAACACTATTTGTTAACAATAGACATAATATATAAACCTCAAATGGAGCTTACCAAAAGATCACACATATGATATAGTTTTGGAGAGTTCTTTCATAATATGGAGTTTAGTTTGAACACCCATATCTTGTAGAAAAAGCTAATTCAAAATATTTATAATGAATTTTAAATAATTAAATATAAAAAAAAATGACATGACACTAGATAATTGAAACATATGCTCAATCAAACTTTAAAGGTATGTCAATTTTCACATATAACTTTACAAATTGGTTTTGCCTAATGCTTATAAGTAAAATAATCTTGATCAAAGACAAATTTATTACTTTCTATTATTGAATCAATAAATCATATTATAATAGAAAAACCACTAATTCACATTTTATGTAAAACTTATCTCACTTGTGTAATATAAAATAACATTAACCTACCAAATTTTATGATTTATCATCTTGTAGGCACCACATCATGGCAACAACCAATTAAAAACTCCATATCAAAAGGTTCACATTATAAAGTCCCTTTTCCCCACCAAATTTGTTTTCTTTCACCTCAAGTACTTTTCAAATAAAAATAGAAAATCATTTAAATATATTTTTTACAGAAATAGCACATCATTTCCAAAAGTATATTAATAAATACTTTTTCTTTTTTATCTTCTTTTCTACATTGCACTCATTCTAGAGAGAGAGAGAGAGAAAATACAGCAGTAGATGCAACTTACCCAACTCACCTCTCACATGTACCAAGGCTTTAAGGCTATCCAAAGAAAATTTAATCCCACCTTCTCACCACCACAAAACCATATAACAAATCCTTTATGCTCCTCAAAAAAAACTTCAAAAATTTTCCTCAAAATTGCAATGATTTGATCCCTTAATAATACTACACAAAAAGCAAAATGAGTTTCACCCTAAAACCCATATTTCTTTCAATTATTCTAGCTTTATTTACTAATCTTAACCCACCTCATTTTGCAGAATCCTCTTCAGATTACACTACATTGGTCTACAAAGGTTGTTCAAAAGAGACTTTTATAGATCCAAATGGAATATACTCACAAACACTTTCTACACTCTTTGGTTCACTAGTTTCACAATCCACAAAAACAAAGTTCTATAAAACCACTACTGGTAGTGGCCAAAACAGTATAACTGGTTTGTTCCAATGCAGAGGGGATCTCACCAATTCTGCTTGCTACAACTGTGTAAAGACACTACCAATTTTGTCCAACAGAATTTGTGGCAAAACCATAGCTGCAAGAGTTCAACTTCTTGGTTGTTATCTACTATATGAAGTTGCTGGTTATACCCAAATATCAGGTATGCAGATTTTTTATTTTTTATTTTTTATATCAACTAGTGTACTGTTTAAAGTATTAGTGGTGGAAAATGGGGTTGTTAGTGGTCATGGTTTTTTAATGTAATCACACGCGTCGGACACACACCTGTCGGGTCAGACACCAGACACATCTTCGATCAAAAGTGTGTGCGTGCGCTTCTCGTTCTCTTTAATTTAGGGTGAGTACTCTAGTGGACCTCCTTCTTCAAGGGTCCACACTAGTCCACCGTGGACCGGTGCTTAAAATTAGCAGAAATTTTAACGAAAGTCGACAATACTATTCGAAAATTAAAAGTCATGATACTTATCATATCTACGGCTAAGATGGTGACTTCATTGTTGTCTGTACTCGATTCAATACGAGCTTCATATTTATTTTCCATTATTTTAATCAAACTGATCAAAAAGACGAGGATCATTTAACATCTACTACCAAGAGACGACTTCAGTCATAGCTGAAGTTTTACACATTTTTTGTCCATAGGGGACCACTTACGAAGGAAGCCTATAGTAGAATTTCTCTAATCAGTCAATTTAGTCCCAACTATTTTGACAGATTTTATATACTTCATACACTACTTATTATCTTAATTGAATGGCTAAATTGAAAAGGGGAAAATTATTATTAATTAAAGTGACATTAATGATTATAAATTTCTCGAGAGAATTGGAACTCTGTCACTATGAGCTTACAAGACCGAACTATTTCGGATGAGTTGACAAGTTTTGTACAAATGTTAGGTATGCAGATGCTCTATAAGACTTGTGGGACAACAAATGTTGCGGGAAGTGGTTTTGGGGAGAGAAGAGACGCTGCTTTATCAGCGATGGAAAATGGGGTTGTTAGTGGTCATGGTTTTTATACAACTAACTATATGGCATTTTATGTTTTGGCACAATGTGAAGGTGATATTGGTGACTCTGATTGTGGACAGTGTGTAAAAACTGCTGTTCAGAGAGCTCAAGTTGAATGTGGCAACTCTATTTCTGGTGAAATCTTTTTGCATAAGTGTTTCATTAGTTATGGCTATTATCCTAATGGAGTTCCTTCTAGACATTCTTCATATTCCTCATTTTCTTCAGGTAAGAACTAATGTTTAACACCTACAGATTGAACCAAAATTTGGTGTTGGGAAAAGGTGAAAATAAGTGTCGATTTGTATGGTAAATTTTGACTAATGTTGGTTAATTTAACAATGAGTAAATATCTAAATTAGTCAATAAAATTGTTGTATATTATCAATTCAGTCCATCACATTATAGATATTCCAAAATGATCACCAGAATTGTACAATTTTGATCAAATCCGTTGCTCGGTTGATATTTGTAGGACTAGAATGACATTAAGTTTGTAATCTCAGAGATGAATTTGAAACTAAGTGACCTGTTGTCTGCGATGCATTTGATGATAATTTCAAACCGAGGGACAAACTCGATTAAAATTTTGTAATTCTAGTCATCATTTTGAAATATTGATGATGTGGAATACTAGATTGATTAAAATAATCCTGCTCCCTAAATTTTCCAATGATTAAGGAAAAGGTACTAGTCTTCTATCTAAGTATGATCATATTGATTTGATGCAATGACAGGGCAAGATCCAGGGAAAACAGCTGCTATAATACTAGGAGGAATTGCTGGAGTGGCTTTTCTAGTTATATTCTTGCTATTTGCTAGGAATTTGACAAAGAAACACAATGGTATGTATGAGTTATTTATGAAGTCTTATGTTTATATTATAGTCTCATGTTTTGCTTCTTATTTACTCATTTTGCAATATCATTTTATCTTCCACAGATTATTGATGGCATGCAGAAAATGATTTGTGACAAGGTTGTGATGAACATTTGCTTACATTTCAGCTTATTTATAAGGATGAATGAAAGCTGGAAATTTTTGTGGTAAATAGAGCTTGACTGGTTTGGTACAGAAAGAATATCAGATGCTTCAATGTAATTATTGTTGTAATTACATAGATCTTCTGGAAGTGCTAAATGTTCAGAAGGGTTGATATTATTTGACATTCCTTAGTGGATGAAAATTTTGGGCCATATCCCTCGTTGAGCCATGTGGGTGACACTATTATTTTCCCTCTTCAATTTTCTAGTTTTTCATTGACTTTAATGCTTTTGGAAAGTTTTTGTTTTTGAGCAATGCTTTTGGAAAGTTGCAAGTTGCATTATCCCTAGCTTTATTATGTCTTTCTCTACCCCTCAAATACATTGAACCATATAAGTTAAGGTTTCTTTTTCCTTTTTGATTGATGCTAATTGGAGTGAACTTGTTTTTGTGTATGCTAAAAATTTGGTTGGACGTAATAATCCACAATCGGTTGGGATAATCCTAGATTCCTACCTATAACAAGATTAAAAAAGTCTCATGGTTAAAATAAATCAAATTAATATTTACGTATTTTAATTATTCAAGGAAATGAGCATTTTACTTTTCTATGCATACACTTTTGGTCTCTTAATTTTTCTCCGTTCTATTTGCGAGCGGATCCTCTCAATCCTATGTCTCTACAGCAGCCTCTCAATCTAATAAATAAACCATTAGATACATCCAATGGTTGATAGGGAAAGACAATAAAATGGTGAGAAAAACAGTCTTAAACTCCAAATTAATTATTTTCACGTAAAATCCGGTTGCATTTATTTCATAATTCTAAAAAAACAAACTGTGCAGGTTGTAATAGACGGTGCTTGAAACTTAAACAGTCCAATCACAATCTTCTTTAGCGACGAATTACATCATGCAGCTTGCTTCTCATAAAACTATAAAAAAGAACAGCCCTTTAGACATATTCTAAATCCTTAAAATCATTTTACATTTTCATCTTTTAAGTTACAAAAATTAAAAACTTTAGTCTCTTAAATTATAAATGTTAAACATTTTGATTCCTTAAAACATTTATTGTTTGTAACTTATGAGAGCAAAATGTGAATTACGTGTAATTTAAATGACCAAGATAGAACGAAAACAATTTAGAGTCTGTTTGATTCAAGAATTAAAAGGGTAGAGAGATGAGGGATTTTAATGGAGGGAGAGAGGAGGGAAGATATTTTAATTAAAAATGTGTTTGGTTTGCAAGGGAGGAAAGATATTTTAAAATTATTTTACTGTTTTACCTTTAAATTTAATTAAATAAGGATAATAAAGTAACGAAACAATAACGATGTGATCGATAACAACACGATGTAGACGATGGAATAATAGATTAATAATAAGGCTGTTACAAGTAGTAATAAAAGTTGTTAAAGGGAAAAATTGTTAATACTGTAATAAGAAATACAAGTTGTTACAAAGATAATATAACCGAATAACGATAAAAGTTGTTACAAGATAATATAACCTATAACCTAATAATAATAATAATAATAATAATAATAATAATAATAATAATAATAATAATAATAATAATAATAATAATAATAATAATAATAATAATAATAATAATAACAACAATAACAATAATAATAATAATAATAATAATAATAATAATCTATAAAGAAAACTACCCTTTTCAACACTTTTAGGCTGATTTTTCCTTTTCAAAAATACCCTCAATTTTCAATACAAATAACACGTGTAACAAATAGATAAGAATAAATTTAAATATTAATTTTTTTTTAACAAACACAATACGAATGTGTTTGTTTTTTTCCTTTAGCATTTAAATAGTGTAACAAACTAGATGAGTATATTTATACTTACTTGTTCATTATCCCAATTATACCTTTAAACAACTTTTTCTATAATAAAGATTGTTGTTGGTATCAATAAAAAAAAAATTATATTATAATTTTTTGTTATATAGTTGAAGTCATTGAAATAGATAATTATGAATACTTTAGTTTGTTGTAACTTGAAAGCAACAAACATTTATATTTTTAGTTTTAATCAAAATCAAAATTTCATAAAAAAAACATTGTTAATAATAACTTAAAAATTATAATCTAAATTCTTTTTTTTTTAATGACACCGACAAAAATGCCCTCAATTGTCAATATAAATAACACACGTAACAAATAAATATGAATAAATTTAAATATTAAAATAAAAGTGTAACAAACATAAATGTCCAATTTTTTCTTTATCATTTAAAAAGTATAACAAACTAGATGAGTGTTTGTTACACTTTTTCATTATCTCAATTATATCTTTAAACAACTAATTTTTATATAGTAAAGATTGTTTTTTTTACAAGGTATAGTAAAGATTGTTGTTGTAGTTGTCATTAAAAAATAAGAATTTATACTATATTTTTTATTATATTGTTCGTTTCATTAAAATAAATAATCATTGTTAATTTGATTTGTTATAATTTGAAAACAAAGAATATTTATAATTTTACTTTAAATCAAAATTAAAATTTCATAAAAAAACACTTTTCATAATTTTCAAATGGGCACGAGTGTCCATCTTTTCGCTAGTTAACATAAAAATTATGGACTATTTTTATCTTGGCTTAATACATTGTTTAGTCCCTTAATTTAATTCTTTTTTTCAAAATGATCTCCTAACTAAAAAACGGTTCAAATTGGTCCCTTAGTTAGGGGATCATTCTGAGAAAAAGAATTAAGTTAAGGGACTGAATGATAAATGATGTATTAATCCTTTTATTTTAAAAAAGGAGAATGATAAACTTAAAAAAGGTCAAATTGGTAAATATAGATAAAGTCAGCAGATAAGAACGTAAGGTTAATCCCTACAAAAGGCAAAAAAGAAACACGCAGAAATCAAACTCAGTTGATACGAAATCGTAAAACGCGAAAACCCTCTTCCTCCTCGATTCCTCTCCCACCGTGAACCACCACTCTTCACCGCCGTATCAATCATCTCGAGGTACGTCTCCTCTGTTGCAGAAAACATATCAAAACCCTAATTCATTTTCTCGTCCCCAATTTTGCTTTAATTTGGTATGATTTGTGTACCTAGGACTCAATATTTCTTGAAATTTTCAGTATTTCTTTCCCTTTCTCTAATTGATCCGTAGGGAAAAACCCTAATCGATAAAAAATGATTTTTTTTCTGTTGATAAATCTTTTCATAATTTTTGTTTTTTGAATGTCAATTGTTTTTCATTGTTCATGTTGTTTGATTCTGTACACCCATGTAAGTTAGAATCAATACAAAGAGAAAGCGATGATATCAAATTCTCAAAATCATTTTTTCAGTACAGGATTGAACACAGTTTGTTATCAATTTTACGATCGGCAATTTCTTTTCCCTTTTTTGTCAGTGATCTAATTGTTATACCCCTTTACTACAATCAATGCTCTGCTGCCAAGTGCAGAGTTCAACAGATTATGCTAAAGTGTTATTAATTTATTTTTTGTGACATAAATTCGTTTTGACGAAAATATTTTGTTTGGAGAATTATTATAAATTGATTTTAAGATTCTGGTGTTCGTATTTGCATATAATTTTGAAAGTGGCAGAATTTTTATACCTGATCTAGGAATAATTACCTTCCTTTAGAATATTGGCTGTTATGTCATCTAAGCATAATATTTAATTGGCTTAAGAAGTTTCTAGTCATCATCAGTCTGAATAAGGTCAGCAAGATGAACCCTGTCCTTATACTGTAATTGTATGTACATTTTGTGTATGTGAGATTGGACTCAGTAGAGTTTGGAACTTCTAACTGTTTTCTGTTATTGAGATAAAATCATATGTTGGACTTGCATATTTATTTTTGAACCAGAAAGTGCTAATGTGTGTGATTGTGTTTAATGCTTTTCATGGTTGTCCCACAATTTACGTCCTAGATTATAGTTGTGTGAAATAACCGTAGTGGAAATGAGGATGTTGTGTTGGATGTGTGGTAATACTAGATAAGATAGGATTAGAAATGACAGTATTAGTAAGAGTTAGGATAGAACCTATCGTAGACAGATGGTAGAAACTCGGCTCAGGTGTTTTGGACATGTAGAGAGAAGACCTGTAGAATTTGTAGCAAAGAGAGTTGACTAGATGGAGAGTAGTCAAATTACTAGAGGCAAAGGAAAACGTAGAAAAACTATAAGAGAAACTAGTAAGAAAGATGTAGAGATTAATGAGCTGGATAGCGATATGATATATGATTGAACATTATGGCGGCGTTTGGTCCATGTAGTCGACCCCACTTAGTGGGATAAAACTTGGTTGTTGTTGTGTATTATAGTTGTGTGATTTCAGACATAAAGAACATATACTTCATTTTGCACATAATGATATTTTAGGTGGTTATGTTTTTGTTTCTGATAGTTGTCTATTTTTTTTTTCTTCCCAGGTTCTGGAATTACATTGAAATCTTAAGATGCCGGCTACAGCAGGTAGGGTTCGCATGCCTGCGAACAACAGGGTTCACAGTAGTGCAGCCCTCCAAACCCATGGCATATGGCAGAGTGCCATTGGCTATGACCCTTATGCACCTAATAAGGATGACAAGGATACTTCTCAAAGTCAGCCAAATGCAGGGCCCGATGCAGATAATGCATATGCCAGCTTCCAAGGACTTCTACAGCTTGCTAAGATAACCAATTCTGAAGTGGATGTGTCCCGTGGAGCTTGCAAGAAGTGTGGCCGTGTTGGGCACCTCAAGTTTCAGTGCAAGAACAATGTGAAAATCAAAGATGACAAGGAGGAGAAGGATTTTGATGCAATGCAGTCACTGGGGTTGGTTCGAATGGATAAGTTGAAGGGAAAGGCTGAGAAGGTGGATAAGGGAAGCAATGTTGAGAGCTCAGAAGAGGAGGAAGATGATAGTGAGAGTTCAGATTCTGAGATTGATTCAGAGATTGAGAGAGCTATTGCTAAAAGGTCTGGGAAGAAAGTTAGTGAGAAGAGAAGTTCTTATAGAAAGAAGGATGACTCAGATGATGATGAGTCAGACAAAGATTCTGACCGAAAGAGAACAAAGAGAGGTAGGGAAAAGAAAAGGAGTGTTAAGACTAAGAGGGACGCTAGTGTTTCAGATGATTCCGTTGAAAGGAGGAGGAGGAAGAAAAAGAGGGAGCACAGGAGAAGCAGGAGGGACAAGTCTCCAGATGACAGTGATGAATATAGGCACAAGAAAAGGAAGAGTAGGAAGGAGAAGAGGAGAAGGAGAAGTCGTGTTTCAGATTCTGATTCTGAAACATCCGAGGATTCTACTTCGCGGCATAAGCGAAAAAGCAAGAGGACTTCATCATCAACTGACAGTGATTCGGGTGATGGATATGATGGTTCAAGGAAGGGTAGGGATATTAAAAAATCAGAAAAGAGGAAGAGACGCCACCATGGAGACGATGATTAGAAGAGCAATGGAGTAGTCGATCATATGTCCTTTGATGTTTGTAAACTTTTATCATATGTACTTTGATGATTGTAAACTTTTATCATGTGTCCTTTGATGATTGTAAACTTTTATCATATGTCCTTTGATGATTGTAAACTTTTATCATGTGTCCTTTGATGATTGTAAACTTTTATGTACCATACACCTACCTATATGCTTGTTCAAATATTGTACTTGGTTTCAGTTGAGCTTCAGAATATGGTGTCATCAGTATGACTTGATATTGTTGGTTTTTCTACACTTATTTATGATTGGATATATGGATGGTTGTTTTGCTATTGAATGAGCTTTAAATTGTGTTATTTTGTAGCCTTAAGAGCTTAATTAGAAGTAGGAGCTGTTTGTGTTTGGTATGTTTGCTTCTTAAATTTGGGTAAATATGACGATTGCTTCCTTCTTCATCAGAGCCTCCAGCACTCACCCTCTCTGCTCCAGCTTTCTACTTCTCTGTACTATTAGGTACTTCCTTTTCTCTCCTTCCCTTTTCTCTTCCTTCTCCTAAATCTTGCAATGGTAGAACATCCCAACTAGATGTTGATCAACCCAATCACCATTATTCGGAGATTTCTAATTTTATCATATCAATCATCAATCACCTAGTTAGTTATTTACTACAAGATTGTTTGGATGTAATTCAATTGCTTTCGTTTTAGTTTTATTTGGATTTTAATAATTAAAGAAACTAGGGTACAAGACTTGTGGGGTAACAAATGTTGCTGGAAGTGGTTTTGGGGGAGAGAAGAGACACTGCCTTTTCTCTAATGGAAAATGTTGCAGTTAGTGATCATGGTTTTTATGCAACTAGCTGTCGGTCTTATGTTTTGGGACAATTTGAAGGTGAAGTTGGTGACTCTGATTGTGTACTGTGTAAATTGCTGTTCATAGAGTTCTAGTTGAATGTGGTGCCTCTATTTCAGGCCAAGTCTTTTTCCACAAGTGTTTCATTTGTTTTAACTATTACTCTACGGGTGTTTCATCTTGATCATCTGCATCTTTGTCTCTGTTGATATTTATAGGGATTAGAATGACATTAAGTTTGTAACTAAGATGCATAGGTAAAATTCTTCAAAAGGGGTAAATATTTGCAAGGGTTAATACTACCCTACGGAATGATCATTTGTCATCCTTAGTGGATGCAAATTTTGGTTCATATATCCCTTAGGTGTGTGAAACAGTAGTGCCCAAGTGTGAGAGGGATGATTGAGATATTATGAATCCAAATAATTAGACTACAGCCATCAAGGAGGTGGAAATCTAGGGTGTGAAAAGTGTAGACCTTCAATTTGGTTTGAACTTGTATAGTGTAGTATATTATAGCAGAAACTATGTATTGTGGTTCAAGTTGGTCTATGGACCAAAGTGTTTGGTCATCTAAATTGTAACCCCATATTGATCAATTTTATGGCTTTCCAAACCAGGTGATTTTGGAGTTTCAATAATATGGAAAACTGATTACATGTGATAATCCTCCTGTGGTATTTGTCTGTTTGGTGGTGCTGAGTTTTGGTAGAAGGGAACTTCTTCATGATTTCAATTTTTTTTTTCTTTTCATTTTCGTTCATGAATTAGGATTCAGAAATACAATTATTGTTTCTAAATGATTCTTACTCTTTCCATCATTTTGTGCAACACAATTCATGTGGATGAGGTACCTAGCTAGTTGTACTGAATTTGGATTATACCAATTTGTAATGAAAAGAGTTGTACTCTTCTGTTGAATTGTAATGAAAATAACTCTTATACTCTTCTATATCTTTTTACATAGCTCTTTCACTTTTCTATTGAATTGTGATGAATGGTCTTAAATAAAATTACTGGTACAATTCTTCCAAATGAATTTATTCCATTTTCTTATACTCCAAATGAACTTTTTCCATTTTCTTATAAAATACTACTATATTTTTATGTATTTCCTTCCTACTGCATTAACTTATTCAACTAATGTGGTCATTCTGTTTCGAAATACTTGGGTTTCTTTCTTCTTTTAGAGTTCATCTTTTGTCTTGAGTAGCCGTGCATAAACGTGATGTAATTAGAATTTACTTACATTCAATGAGTTAATGCTTAATATACTTTGAGGATGCAAAGTCAAATAAAAAAAAAAGCTAAATTTTGTACATATAGGCTTCTTCTTAAACATATCTTTAGGGTTTTAAATCAAGAATAAGGCGTGATTAACACTATCTGACTTAACTATATCATTCATTAATTATTCCTATTCTTGATATTAAACATTCAATACATGACATATAAACTAATGAGCAATCTTTAGAAAACATTGCAGAAGAGCACCAACATAAAAAATTCAACAATACAAGGTCACTTAAGAATAAGTTTTCTCTCTATGATCCATTCAAACAGAAAAAAGTAATGCTAAAACTTCACCAATATAGCTTCCATTCACAGAACAAGGGAATGCTAGAATAATGTATCAGTCCAACTACTTAGATGCAGACATCTAGCAAAGCGACTATACTTTCAGACTTAAGACCCACTTTAATGTAGCATAATGTGGATATTACAAGAAATAATTAGTAAAGCTAGTATTAAAGTAAAAAAAAATGCAACTAATTTCATCCTCACTAGTATAATCAATGAGATTAAAATTGATACCAAGTCCATTGTGGAAATTGATACCTTTGTTAAGAGGTGCATTCTTGTCAAGTTAGAATATTTTGGAACACAATCTGAAATATTTTAGTATGCAATCTAATATATTTTAGTGCTTGATTTGAAATATATTTTGGTACTCAATTGAGATATTTTTGTATTAGATCTAATATGTGAATTACTTAATGTCAAAGTAATGTATTACTTCTTTCCAAAGTTTCTCACTTATTAGTTGTGAATTTTCTCTATAAATAGAGCTCACACAGTGCATTCTACACACCGAAAATTCACAGTTGATGCTTCCTGTGCTTTTCTTCCATTCTCCCTCTTTCGACTTGTGTTGACGAATCCTTCTTCCTTTCTTCTACTCTTTCCGTCCCTTCGGTTTTGAGCGGTCTTCGTACCATATAGAGTGGTTTAAAAGATTCGCATAGTGAGTGTAAAACACTTTTACACTTACATTTAATCAAAACTCACTATTTTATGACATCACTTTACTCTTATATGAGTTGTTAAAAGTTATTAATATGACATGAATATGAGAGCAAATATATTTTACAACGACGGCGTATGCCTATTATACTATCTATGTCAATAAAAAAATATATATAAAAGAGATGGTTTTTTTATTTATTTATTTTGTGTATTCATATATTTTATTCTTTAAATAGAAGCTATCATTAGATAAAAAAAAAAAAATTTACTTTGTTTTGAATCTTCTTAATCTCAATCTTCCCACGTCTCATCTCTTAGAATAAAACCCTAGCTTACCACAACTTTAAACAATAGATTATATAGCAACTTTCGTCCTTTTAAGTTGACCTTCATAAAGTTTTTGAATGTATCCCAAATACAAATACATCCATGCGTGTTTCTTTTAATAGTCATTTGGATTCTCAAATCTGCATTTACATATTCAATTTAGTTTTCGAATGTGTTTTTGTTGGTCAATTGAGTCCATAAAAATACTAACAAAAAAGATATTAGAAACGTGTTTGCAAAGTTCTAGAGAGGTTGTGGTGTGGGGACATGTAACATCAACCACTGATTTTCAAGTGTTGAAATTACTTGTTTTATGCTTTAGAGTGAATTGTTAATCTTAGATAGTATAACCAGATCGAAATCAAGGAGAAAGAAGAGAACCAATGAACCAATATTACCAAATGAATTCTCTTAGTCTTGTTCAAGAATCAGTTTCTACTATTCTATATGAACAAGTAGAAAGCTGGAAATAGGAAAATGAAGTTACAACAGATTGATAACAGAAACTAACTACCACCTTAACAACTATGTTTGCGAAGTTCTATTAGATAGATCACTCAAAACATTAATCAATATATTTCGGCCTAAACTACTTGCTATAAGCACTATTAAGAGCTGCATACAAATAATCTGATTATTACACATTTACACTTAACTAATCAATGATTATATCTTCAACTACCATATAGAAATATCATTAATCAATTCTATGATAAATATGCCATTGTTAAAATGATTTTGTTTTTTATTTGATCTAAACTTTTCTTTTGAAAGATTGTGAATGACCTGCTCTCATATTATCTTTATTTCTCAATCTTGTTTTTAATTTAGTTATTTTTCTCTGCTGTTTTTATATTTACTTTTCTGCATTGCTGCATATAATTCTGATTTTTCGCAATCTGTTTGTACACAATATCGATTTTGCATTTCTGTTTCTGCGCGTTTCTGCATAATTGAGTTCTGTCTTGGCCATTTGGTGCACTAATGTTGTTGCACCAAACGAATTGTTGGTGCACTAATGGTTTCGAATTTCAATTCTATTTAAAAATTGTAGATGCAGCTGCCATAGCTGATGGCATTTTTCACTCAAAAAAATAGCTGACATTTTTCATCTTTTATTGAGTTTAATATTTACAACTCCTGATGTACATTTTGTGTTGATAACTAACATGAAATATTGCGTTCCTTGCGTATCAAGATCTAACACTTAGCAACTTGGCTCATATAATTGCACCAAAAATAGTCCAAACATTCATGGGATGGATATGTCACATTGATCGAACATCAACATTGAGAATTCAACCATTTGAAATGGTAATTATAATAATACAATAACTTCAAATCTAGATTTATATTCCTTTTCACACACTTGTATGGAAATAAAGTACAATCTAGAGTTGAAAATAGTGTACAATCTAGAAGTTTGGCAACGGCGCCAAAAACTAGATAGAAGTTTGACAAGTGTACCAAAAATTATCGAAGTAGTAAAATAATATCGTTCCCACAAGGACTATTTTTAATCTCAATAATTGAAAAGCGTTATTATTCAGGTTATAAAACAGACAAGATCAAATGCTTGCCCAATATGGTGACGGCTAAGCTTTGTGATAGCGTACCTATTCCTCTCTTCTTACTTTCCAGGGAACTCAATCTCAGTTTAAAGATTGTAAGTAAGAGTTTGTTTCATTTTACAAAACAAATCACAATTTCATGATTGATTTCTAATGTTTTCTTGTCTTTGTAATTCATGCAGACATGGCGCCGTTGTGTCCATGTCCCCATTTTTTACAATCTAACTCAACTGGAGCTATTCTCTAACTCAAAGGGTAAAAGTTGGCCTAAGAAGTGGAATTGGATGGTAGAAATGCTTCAACACTATCCCAAGCTTCAACATCTTATCATTCACGAGGTTTCACATATAATTTCATCGATTTCCTCATTTATTTTGTTTAACTCTTCATCTACATATCTTAACTCTTGTTTCTTGTTTTGAGTGGAAATTTACTTATTGTTTATAGGAGATTGAAAACAGGATAGAGATTGGAAACAATGATATTACCGAGGAAAATTGGGAGGACCCAAAGATTTTTCCGGAATGCCTTTCATCTAAGCTCAAAACTTGCTTGTTTAAAAATTACAGAGGCAAAAAGTGTGAGCTTCAATTTGCAGATTATGTTATGCACAATTCAAAAGTATTTTTTTGATAAGGCACAAAAATACTAAATGTCAGGATTAGGGGCCTGAACCCATATACACAAGAACATTACACAAAAGCCAAACTAAGGCAAAACACTCTAAGCTGGCAGAGATGGCTACATGCTGCAATAAAGTTCACAAAAGGAAGGATAAAGCAAAGAACGGGAAACTAGCCAACAAAAGCATATCAAAATATTATTCTAGCCAATAACAGCAAGAAGTACATCATGGTGGGACAACTATGGAGGTACCCTTTTGGGCACAGGTTCTCATTCCTGCTGAGTTGAAACTAGCAGGCTTCTCTTTGTTCATCGGCTTCTTATGTTTCTTGTAGGATTTCACCTGCAAGCTCTGATTAGTGTCATCAGTGTCTTCTTCTACTTCATCTCCCCAGAATTTTGAGAGAATAGCAACACTCTTCTGAGCTGCTGTAGATGGGGGATGAATGGCAGGCTTTAAAACAGTTCGAAACAATCAGATTGAAGAAAAATGCATTTTAAAAGTTTCTAGTCAGGCAAAATTGTAGAATGATTTTTATCTATCATAGTACGATTTTTCCAGTATCAAAAACACCCAAAACCTAGTCAAAATCGTAGTACGATGGCTAAAATCGTAGTACGATTTCGGCCTGACAAACATCATCAAATTTTTCAACTTTCACGTTTTCGCGTGTAAAATTTCAATTTTCGATCCGTTTTCGATTTCAATTTTGCCAATGCGTCCCAAACGTTTAGACCATTCAAACTATACTTGAAAACATGGTTCTACAACTCAAATTAACTTAATCCAACCCACCCCAAAATATCTTATTTACAAAAGTGATTAAAACGACTTTTGACATGAAAACTCATTTTTCTCCCAAACAACTCGACTAACACAACTACAACCTGAAAACAAAAATTCTACTAGGTCTAACTCACCCAACAACATCAAAAGCTCAGTCAACAATCTCATATATCAAAAGTTTATTTTGGTCCTCCACATGAACAACTTAACACAAACTTCACAAATTCAAACAACAACTTCACAAAATGGAACACCCATGGTACAAATCAGCAACAACAACAACATATCCAATTCAACAAAAACTTCATTTAAACATTAATTCATCACAATCAACAACAACAACAATAATTTATGCCAATTTGAGCAAAAATCAACAAAGTTTCATATAACCACAATTCAAGTATGTAAAATTAAAAACAACATGTTTAACATCAATTTCACATACCCAAACTTAGTGTCAAAGTAGGAATGCAAAAATCACCATTTAAATTCACAATAATCACATTTCACAAATAAGCACTTATGAATTTAAGTAGAAAAAGTGATTATAACTTAAATTATGAATGAACGTTATCCCTCTTACCTCAATTGAGCACAAACCTAGCCTTGACTTCACTTTTGCTCCTTGAATCACTACCCTCTTCTTGCTCTCCAAGCTCTTCTCTCTAACTGTTGTTCTTGCTCTTTCTCTCTCTACCTCTCTCAAAAGTTTTGTGAAAATGAGTGAATGAGTCTATGTGACCTAATTTCTCTAAAGTAGAGTTTATATAGGCTCTACACAAATGGGCTCAACTCTCAAATGTCTTAATGGGCTCAAAGTTCTCATTAACTAATTCACAAAGTTTTTACTCACTTAACGGATAAAATAACGAATAGTTACCGGCTCTTAATTAATTGCCCTGTTTTACTAGTAACATAGTGAAAATAATCTCTGCCACTAAAACACTAATCTCGGATAAAAATACCCTTCATAAGACAAACTCCACTAATCCCGGATAATAATGCACCCAAAGACAAAATATACACATACAAGCACAAACAAACACACATAAATAAATAATAAAATAAATCTAGCGAAAATCGGGTTGTTACATGTGGCAGTGGTTGCCGGATCCTTCCAGAGGGTACTCGGTTCGTGGTGTGTATGCTATGCTAACGACTCAGGAGAATTCACAGGCTGGGCATGATGTTGACTTGATTTGGCACAAACAGGTTCTGCTAAAGGTGTCAATTTTTGCTTGGTGGCTGCTTCGTGATCGTCATCCTACAAAATCTAATTTGGTGACTTGTGGTGTGCTTGATTCAGAGGTATGTTTGTGTGTGTCTGGTTGCGGCCGTTTGGAGGATGCTCGCCATTTGTTCTTGTCGTGCAGTTGGTTTGGGTCAATTTGGCCCTTATTGCGATCGTGGATTGCCTTTGATGGCGTGGACCATTATAATATTTCAGATCACTTTACTCAGTTTACTTATTATACAGGTGGTTTGAAATTGCGGAGGTCTTTTCTCCTGCTTGTTTGACTCCTTACTGTTTGAGTTTTATGGAATAAAAGAAATAATAGATTATTTAAACAGAAGGATTGTTCTATAGGTCAGCTACTAGACAAATTAAAATCTCATTCTTTGTGGTGGTTGAAAGCCAATAATTAAGGCTGTCTTTGTTTTTGGTGAACATTTGTGATGGTCGAGTCCATTGTCGTGTTTAGGCATTGGCTAGCCACTTGTTGTATTCCGTGTGAACTGCTTGTTTTTTTAGCAGTCTTTTTGGTACACCTTGTTCTGAGAAGATTGTTATAGCAGTGTTAATATATTCCATTTTCGCTTGTAAAAAAAAAAGTAAATAAATAAATCACACTTTCAGATTGTTCGAAATATTAATATAAAAATAGATTTCGGATAGTTTGGAAATATAGAACTTAGAAGATAGTTGTTGTGCCATGGCAAAAACCACTGTCCTGAAAGCAAATTCCGGTGGACCTTAGGTGCAATCTAATATCCGGTTTTTCTCCTCAAGTTTACACAACTGCATGTTTGGACTCGTGCACTCGAGGTTTGAATACGACAAAGCTTCACAAACAATGCCCAAAATAATTTAAAACTCTTATACTTGGTTTGCTCTTTAAAAAAACTCTTAGAACCCGTTTGTTATAGATGTCTTTTTTTTAAAAAATAAAATTAATCACATTTTAAAAGTATTGCATCTATTTGTTATAACTTTTTTTAAAAATAAAATAAAATTTAATCTTTTTTAAAGTATTGCATCTATTTGTTATAACTTATTAAAAAAAAAGGATTTTAAAAAAATAATCTAAAAACAATTTCAAATGAGAAGACGTGTGAATAACTTTCACAAAAAAAAATATTTTTTTAGAGGAGAGGAAAAATAAGTGTCAAAAGATTAAGAAAAATTTGTTACAAAAAATCCCTTTTTAAATAATTATATAATTGTATCCAAACAATATAAATTATTTTATAAATAAAAATATTTTTTAAATAATTTAATTTGTTACAATTAGAATCTATTTTTTTTTATCATAACTAGCGAAAAGACGGACACTCACTTGTCAGTCTTTCCACTCTTTTTATTGTGCTAACACGTGTAAATTATGAACAATATTATATATGAAATTTTGATTAAAATTACAAGTACAAATATTTGTGACTGTTTTTCTTTTTCAATAACAACAATAGTTTAACAAATATAATATGAATTCTTATCTTTTTTAATACCACCAACAATATAACATTAATATAGGAAAATTTCTTTTAGGGTATAATTGGAATTATCAAAAAAATTAGTACAAAATCTCTATTCCCTTCATATAGAATATTGATAATATTGTTAGTGAAATATTTTCTATTTTAATGAGATTTAATTTTTTAATTAAAATTTAAAATAATATTACTAAAGGATAATAGTAAATAAAAAAGTTTAAATGAAGGGTAAAATAGGCAATGAAAAGCCAACTCAAACTTGTGTATTTGAAGCCTATTTTTTTTTTATTTTTTTTTATAGATTTAGTATTAGATAAAATCATTTTTTTTTAATAATTTAGTTTGTCTAGATACAACTATACATGAGGAATATTTTGGTAGAAAATCACCTTAATCTTTTGAAAGTTATTTTGTTACAGAATCACTTCAATCTTTTGACAGTTATTTTTTCTCTCTTAAGAATTATTTTTTGTTGCAAAAGACACAAAATGGTATAAATATGTATATGTGTCAAATGGAGCAAGATTGTGTATTTGCTAGATATTAAATTTCATAATTAGATATAGATAAATAGAGAATAGATATCTTTGATGGACATTTAAGGAGCAGTGTTATGAATATTATTTTCTGGGTGTCCATATAACAATTGAGTTATTGAGTCATAGTACTCCCTCCATTCCATATTAGATGACTTAGTTGACTCCGACACACGAACCAATGCATATGTTTTATCTTTGATATCTTCAATTCTCTATTAAAAAAAATTATGAAAATTTAATATTTTAAAAATATTAATCGAGACGAATCCAACAACATCTTACATGATATTATTTTTCTTTGTGAATTAGTAGAAAAATATGGTCAAAGTATATTAAGTCAATAATGCATATTGTCAAATAGATCATTTATTGAGGGACGGAGGAAGTATTAACTAATGATTACTATTGAACTTGTTTTCCAAGTTATTGTTGTTTATCTATTAAGAAACACCCTTTACTTATCTCCTAAGTTACACATTTCATAAAAGTCATATCATTATGTTTCTCTATAAACCGAGATCATTTAACATATTTTACGCATCACAATAGAATAATATAATTATCTCTATTTGAGTGTATTTCTCTTTAATATTATTCTTACTATTCTAATAGTACCATTAAATCCTACTAGTCCCATTCACCTTTTAAATCAGAATTCGGTTTTCTGGTTTTTGCAATCAATTGCGATGTCTAAGAAGCAGCGATCATCGATTCCAAAAGAAGAGTGCGATAGGGTTAGCTCCCTTCCAGACTCAATTATTTGTCATATTCTCTCCTTTCTTCCAACCAAAGACACTGTTGCCACAATCATCCTCTCAAAGAGGTGGAAACCATTATGGCTCTCAGTGGTCACTCTCGATTTCATCGACTACACCCCTACCTTCCTCGACAGAGTCCCTCTTTGCTGCCTTATTTACTCAGTCATGCTATTGCGCGACAACAACCTGCCAATACGATCATTCGCTTCATGTGTAGTCTTAAATACGACCAACCCAACTATATCAACCAACTCATAATTACCGCAATACGGAGACGAACTGAAACCCTTGAACTTAGTATGAATTTTCATAAATTAGACAATAAATTAGTTTCCAACATATTCACTTGTAGGACGCTTACTGTTCTCAAGTTAACAACACTAGTAATCTGGCACGACATTCCTCAAATAAACAATCCTATTTCACGGCTTAAAACTCTCCACTTAGATACGGTTCGTTTCATGACTCGTACACATATCGTCGACTTTCTCTTTTCCTTCCCCATTCTAGAGGAATTGCTAGCGAATGATATATTTATTATAGAGGAGTTGCAATTCCATAATATATTCAACTTTCCACGGACAAAAGTTGAGCCAATAAAAACAGACAAGATCAAATGCTTGCCCAATTTGGTGACGACGACCAAGCTTTGTGATAACAAACCTATTCCTCTCTTCTTGCTTTCCAGGGAACTCAGTCTCAGTTTAAAGATTGTAAGTAAGAGTTTGTTTCATTTTACAAAACAAATCACAATTTCATGATTGATTTCTAATGTTTTCTTGTCTTTGTAATTCATGCAGACATGGCGCCGTTGTGTCCATGTCCCCATTTTTTACAATCTAACTCAACTGGAGCTATTCTCTAACTCAAAGGGTAAAAGTTGGCCTAAGAAGTGGAATTGGATGGTAGAAATGCTTCAACACTATCCCAAGCTTCAACATCTTATCATTCATGAGGTTTCACATATAATTTCATCGATTTCCTCATATTTATTTTGTTTAACTCTTCATCTACATATCTTAACTTTTGTTTTTGTTTTGGGTGGAAATTTACTTATTGTTTACAGGAGATTGAAAATAGGATAGAGAATGGAAAGGATGATGTTGACGAGGACATTTGGGAGGACCTAAAGATTGTTCCGGAATGCCAGCTCAAAACTTGCTTGTTTAAAAATTACAGAGGCAAAAAGTGCGAGCTTCAATTTGCAGATTATGTTATGCGCAATTCAAAAGTATTAAGCAACATGACAATTCATTGTGCCTGTTCCACAGATTTAAATGCAAAGTGCCAGATGTTACAGAAACTGTCTTTGTGCCTAAGGGGATGTAATTGTAAACTTATATTTGAATGATGAGGGGAGGCTAGGATCTATATAATTATATATCGTGAGTCGATGGTGTTTGTAAGACGATAACTCTGCCTTATTTTGTCCTCCATGTCGTATACATTTTCAATTATGTGTTGGTTTTCATGCAACTAAAATCCATTCCAGTTCCTCTCGACTTTTACTTTCCTTTCTTTTTCTCACCGATTGTTTTTTTATTTTACTTATCTCGACACCTCTCATTTTCTTGCAGTTGTCTATTATACATTAAAATGATGCATAGCTACATGGATTGAAAGATGTAAATTCTGAACTTCTGTTTTAAGGTTTGTCACTGGTGTATTTTTTATTTTTTTTGGTATTTCGGAGAGGGTGAGAAAATGCCCTAGTGGACCACGGCTGAGAACAGTAGAATTTAGAAGTTTGTATTGAATTCAACATAAACCTGACTCTCAAGAGTTAAAAAAGCGGAAGAAGGAGGAAAGCAGAAGAATAAAAAGAAAAAAAAAATTGTAGTGTAATCGTTCAGCGTAATCTGATCACCAACAAAGTAATAGAAGGATAAGAAGCCCGTCTTTTGAAGAGAAGGAAACTGATTTCTTGGGATATGATAACTGAAAAACTTTGAGAGCCGAGGGACCATTTCTTTGTGATAACCATCTTTTGAGAAATTCTCTTAACAAGAGTTCATCTTTCAATTCTCAAGGCCAACATTGACCTTGCGAACATACTAGCAATGTGTACCTTGACCCTTTTCATCTTTTGTCATTATCTTAGCTGTTATTTTCTTTAGACTCTCCCAAAAAGTATGAGACTTGTCAAAGAGAGTCTGGGTAGTTTATGAAGGAAGCTTATGGTTATGTGATAACTAATGAAAAAGACATCATAACAGTCACACATACAATGTACTTACCTAATAGAATTTCAATTCCATTATTGAAACAGTAATAGGAGCATGTATAGGAATAGATTATGCAAGCTTAAACTATCAAATGAAAAATTCTTGAAGATTTAACTAAGAAAAAATAATAATATGATAGAATAAATGTGTGGAATTCTAGTTATTTTCCACGAGTAGTACTCTTACATATTTCATCGATCTCATAAAAAAAGCTCACAAAGATAGAACGTGTAGACGATTTCCCTTGAGATTGAGAGTGCAAGCCGATTAACTTGACATGTTTTCGTATGGATTGCTGCTGAATTCAGTATTGTTTCCAGTGCGTGATAAAACCATCTACATGTGCATGAAAGCAATCATTTACTTGCTCAAAATTCAACCGTAGGCAATATATATACATATCAAATTTTTGATAAATATGCCATTGTTAAAATGATTTTATTTTTGATTTGAGATCTAAACTTTTCTTTTGAAAGATTATGAATGAGCTACTATCATATTATCTTTATTTCTCAATCTTATTTTTAATTTAGTTATTTTTCCCTGCTGTTTTTATATTTACTTTTCTGCATTGCTGCATAATTCTGATTTTTCGCAATCTGTTTGTACACAATATCGATTTTGCATTTCTGTTTCTGTGCGTTTCTGCATAATTGAGTTCTGTCTTGGCCATTTGTTGCACATTGTTGTTCCACCAAACGAATTTCTTGTCCTTGAAAACTCTATGGTTTCAAATTTCAATTCTATTTAAAAATTGTAGATGTAGCTGCCATAGCTTATGGCATTTTTCACTCAAAAAAATAGCTGACATTTTTCATCCTTTATTTTTTAGTATACTTGAATTTTTACCATTTATTTCCGTAAAGGTCAAATTATTGTGTTTGATATTTACAACTCCTGATGTGCATTTTGTGTTGATAACTTACATGAAATATTCCTCTAAAAAAAACTCGCATGAAATATCGTGGCCCAAAAAGACATTGATACTTGGAAATGGAGAGATGATAACGAAAAATCATGGATCGAGTTCTCAACAATATGTGACATTGTTTTTTTTTTTTTAGTATTAATGACCAAGGTTCACCGTGATGGGAAAAATATAAAAATCATAAGTCAAATGTAAGTTGATAAACATGAAATGCAGCTACTATTCAATTTGGGTATATATAACTTACCTGGATGGGGCCAATGGGTGATCATGAAGGCCCATGGTCTAGGAAGGTGACCTTCATTGCCCTTAGGAGGGGTGCCTTCCTAAGGTCTACCCAAGTGGTTGAGCCTACATCATAATTTACTGTTGTGCAGCCCCCTTCTTTTTTATTATAATATTATAATTTTTTTTTTGTTTCTATATATATATATGCACTGGTTATTTAAAATTTAAGTGTGCCTATATATATATATATAATTAGTTGATAATCGCTTCCTTGGGTGTCAAGATCTAACACTTAGCAACTTGGCTCATACAAATAGTTCAAGGAATCATCTAAGTATAGATTCATGTAAATGTACTTCCATCTCCGACCTTCATATAATTGCACCAAAAGATAGTCTAAACATTGATGGGATGGATATGTCACATTGATCGAACATCAACATTGAGAATTCAACCATTTGACTTGGTCATTATAATACAATAACTTCAAATCTAGATTTATATTCCTTTTCACACACTTGTATGAAAATAAAGTACAATCTAGAGTTGAAATTAGAGTACAACCTAGAGTTAATATAAAGGAATATTAATCTAGAGTTGAAGTTATTTATCATTATTTCCATTTACAATGGTTGATTTCTCAATAATGATGTTGGATGAGCATTAAATATCAAAAACATCGTTGTTTGAATTATCTTGTGGTACAATTATATGAATGTCGGAGTTGGAAGCACCTTTAGATGAATTTATACTTAGATGATTCATTGGCCTACTAATGTAAGTAAAGTTTCTAAGTGTTAAATATTGACACCCAATAAATTGAAGAGTCTACACATGCATATTATCAACTAAGTCAAACACACTTAAATTTTCTAATGTAGTTTAGATAATTAATATGTGTGTCTATACACACATAGAAATTCAAATAGCAACTACACATCATCCATGTTTATCAACAAACAATTAGCATATTATTTTCTTATTTTTTAGGATACTTCTCTCACTATAAATTAAGAACCTTGACCATCAATATTTCCTTCTCCATTAACAACGAAGCCATTTATTGTTGAAAACTCAATCCATGATTTCTTGTTATCATTTGTATTCTCCATTGACAACGAGACCACTTATTGTTGAGAACTTGATCCTGATTTCTTGTTTTCATCTGTAATACCAACACAAAAAATATATGTTGAACATTGTAAATATCAAACAGAATAAATGGAACTTTAAAAAAAATAAATGGTAAAAATTCTAGTATACTAAAAAGAAATTAACACCATTTGCATGTTAAATAACATTAAGTTTTAGTAAAATGTAAATTTTTAGGCATTAATTTAATATATTATTTTTAAATAGAGCAATTAACTCTCTAAAAACGGCACTTTATTTTTTGGTTTGGATATGTAGTCTTAACCTTAGGGCTGGAAATGAGTCGAGTCGAACTTGTCTAAGCTCGACTTGATAAGAATTGGTTTAGCTTGAAACTCGGCTCAAGTTCGACACAAACTTTTTTTCCAGCTCGAGTTCGGTTCGATAGGTTCATTTCGTTTGTTCAAATCACTTAATTCAAAAGTCAATTTATTTGTCAAAATTCATAGATGTTTAACCTATATTGTTCAAGAAAAAAAAAGAGGAATGTTATCAAAGCAATCCTAGAAAATAAAGTTTAAAATAGTTAGTGACTTTTGTGCAATGAAAATGAAGCACAACATTAACATTCAAGTTCATAGTCCAATTCTGTTTTTGGTCTTCTTGGCAACTAGACTAGATAGTTACTTTGCATCATAAGCAACCTGCAAAAATACCACTTAGAGTAAGGGAAAAAACAGTAAAACAACTCGATAGGATAAGACACAATATACTGCCGATAAGAATTCATCCCAATATCATTATTTTGGCTTTATAAACAAACTAAGCTAAACAAAAATAGGGAAAAGTATCATTTTTACTAAAACAATATCATCAGAATGCAAGAGGAGAAATCATGGTCAGCTGTACAAAAAGAGGGAAAAACTACCATTTATTTTTATGCTATAATACCATTGGAATTCAAGAATCTCAAAACAAACCCATCTAAGTTCTACTTTAAATTACTCAACAGTTGACACAGGAACACCACAAGATGAGAGATAAACTAAAAATACTAAAGTAAACATGCACAAAATATTGGATTAGAAACAAATAGAGCAGTGTTTTTACTTGCTGGTGTAGACTTTTTTTTATCTTGCTACTTGCAAAATTCTTATCGGTTACCATTGTACAACAAAGGAGAGAATAATGATAATGAAAATTCGAAATTGTAAAAGTAATAAATACATACAATAATGTTAAAGTTCCTACTTCCTATGCTTTTTAAGAAAAGAAAGGGAAAGGTTTAAGCCTTAAGGTCTTTTTTGTAAAATATTTAATTAATTTCATAAATATAATATAAAAAGTTTAAAAAACTAACTACAAAATTATTTAAATAAGAACACCTCGATAACACAAGCTAATGGAAGAAAAGAAGAAAAAATTGATAACTCAGAAGCCTTTCTCCATAAGTAGAGTGAACTATGTGAGCACTCTATTTATAGAGAAAATTCACAAATAATTTGTGAAAAACTTTGTGAACAAGTAACTCACATAATTCTCATATTAAATACCAAAATACTTCAGATTGAGTTCCAAAATATTTCAGATGAAGTACCAAAATATTATAGATTGCATGCCAAAATATTTCAGCAAAACTTAGGGATTAAGAAAGCACTTTCAGATAACGTATAAATTAATTATTTAATTTAATTTTTTTGAATTTTATATATATATATATATATATATATATATATATATATATATATATATCATATTATATAA
>Ga0228710_1002601_pt1 | contig 28546 bp, 16 predicted proteins | sample MedpolnodulmetaG_FD_177995 | JGI IMG/M metagenome (GOLD analysis project Ga0228710, IMG submission 177995) | Root nodule microbial communities from Medicago polymorpha collected in Santa Monica, California, United States - pink nodules | ecosystem: Host-associated > Plants > Roots > Nodule... | reverse complement strand
AATAAAGGTACTACTAATAATAAAAAATAACTGCTATGAGAGAGGAAACCGCTAGGGCGGTTGGGGATTTAAAAAAAATGTTTTAGTCATGTATTTCATTTTTGGAAGCAACAATATTTCAACAAAAGTAGAAGTGGCATGGCGGTTATAGTTGTAAAGTGAAAGCATGTGGTACCTGGTTCAATTCCTTGCAAACTTTTTTTTTCATAAAAATTACTCAGATCCACCAAAAAAGGCGGGATTAATTAGGGCAAACATATCAGAACTGTTTAAGATTTATATATATTAAGATAATTTAATTTAATTCTCGTGAACATATTACTTGCCATATTATTTTGAGTAATGATATTTGAACAACCATTTCATGACAACTTTTGGGACAACCTTGTTGTTCTCTCTTGTTATTCGTCAAAAACAATAGAGAGAGAAAAAAGAAGAGAAAGAATAATAACATAATGTGAGTATGAAAAAATAAAGTTGTACAAAAATGGTTGTACAAATATCATTTCTCTATTATTTTATGTCTTGTCTAAATATGTAACAAGGCAAATCCAATTGAAACAAGACACGTTGGATTGTTGAAAGAATTCCAATTTTTTGAAGCAAACTCGTGTCACTCAACCAACGTTAGATTAGTTTGAGTGAAATTAGAGATTAGTTTGAATTCAAATTTTGAAGATAATAAAATGAGAGTTTAATGGTAGTGGGTTGACGGTCTAAAACAACTTTGTACATACAATCAATTAAACATTTAGAATTGCCACATCGATTAATATTTTTAATTTATGTGACAATTCTATATATTTTGATTGATTATGTGCAAAGTTGTTTTGAACTGTCAACCCACCACCATTAAACTCATAAAATAATTGAAATGAAAACATCGAAAAGATTGTCATCTATAATGTGATAACAAAAAATAATTGAATTAGAAAAACATATTATCGTAAAAAGCAAGCTTTTATAACTTTGATCATGTCTTGTGTCACCCGCAAATTGTTTCGGTTTCTCATCCAATGCATTTTCTTTGTTAAGTAACCTATTGACTTGAAATTCATCATTTAAAATGAATAAGTGGAAAATTCAGGGTTCAAACCCCAACCTTTTCATATCGTAAATGTCGCATGGACAATGCATTCTTTATAAATTAAAATGAAATTTTGTTGTCAAACATACATCAACTTTTCAATTACACTTTTTGCTTACGTTTCTTTTCGAAAGTAGTATAGCCGTGTTACCATACTACTATGAGTGAGCTTTGTTTCTCGTCAGCTTTACAAAACATAACAAACACTTGATACGTAGTTGATTGATTACCACATTCTTCCCTTTGTGTGTGTACTACTACATTAAGACAAATCCAACAGCATCCTTCACTTGATTGCAACTAATTAAATTAATTTTGTATTTATGAAAAGCCATAAAAAAACATCAGTACGTACTTGTCTCATTCGGACCTCAAATACGTCACATAATGTTTCAAGGTATTGTTCACTTTTGGTGCAAGTCTTTTACGGTTCTGTTCTTTATAAAAGTTTGTCTCTTTATATTGAAAAGAATGAGTGTTGTATATACATCAGTACAATTTTACTTCGATTTCTAAGCGATGTGCGATTTTAAGGTGTATTGAAACAGGAGTAGTCCTTGAATAAAACATCAATCCACCACTTTGGGCCATCTGGCAGTTAATCATGAACTATGGGGTCCAAGTTTTCATTTTAATGGTGAGTGCCGATGAAACATCACACCAAATTTATGATTAACTTGATGCTAATTGGTTGGCTTTCATGTTGATAGCAAGGTATAGAGGTTCCACTTTCACGTCATCAATATATGCTTCTTAAGACTCATACTAGACACCTCTCATCATGGGATCATGGGACTAAAGATTTATGTCCTACAGTGTTGTCCACTAAGACAATAATTAAGTGTTTAAACCCATGGAAAATTCATTACAATGTTAGCTGTCCTAAGCATTATCAAATGAATATCTTAACCTTAGCTCATTTTCGGATAATTGATTGTATGTTCACTCGAATTATTAGAAAAGTTTATCATTGTTAGTTAAACAATTGACATGGGAAAAGGTGATAAATCAGAAGTAAAATTATGACAATTCTCTTATTTGCAACAGTTAGTTCAACTCTCTCTAATTTTTGCAGCAATGAGTGATCTGTAGTTGTAGAACTCACTTAAATTCTTAAATTAGATGAGCTTCATTGTAAATACTCTTACTTAAATTAGACTTTGTGTTTGGTCATCATATTGCATTATTAAAAACATCAATGGAGGACTATATTGTAAATACTTTTACTTAAATTAGATGAACTAAATTAGACTTAAATTAACTAATGTGTTTGGTCATCATATTTCATTATTAAAAACATTGGTCCAAGTGGAAAGAAACTTTAGTATAAGTTTCATTACTATAACATGAAAACTATAAAATAAAAAATAAAATAAAAACTAGTTAATTGGGTTACACAATTAATAACTGGTTAAATAAATAATTTTACCAACAACTGGATACATAATTAATAATTTATATTTGCAGGGATAAAATATAGCCAACACACACATATATAGGGGGTAAGCGGAGGATTTGCAATATAAGGGTTTGAATGCAATTCCACTCACTATTTTAAAGTCTGTAATTTTGGTCATCCAACTAAAAAATTCTGACCAATTTAAAATTTTGATAATCCAATTTAATGATGTGGCTATAAATTAAGTGACATTAAAAGTAAACAAATGGAAACAATGTCATTAAAAATAGATCACCTAAATTCTTTAAAAAAAAATAGACCACCTAAATCATTGTGATATCGTCAAATTAAATGGTCAAAATTATGAATTGGTCAATTTTTTTTAAAATGAATGATCGAAATTGTGCAATTAAAAATAGGATGACCAAAATAATCATTTGGTCAAAATAGAGGAATAAAATTGTATTTAAGTTTAAAAATTGAGAAGTGAGTAATTAAAAAAAGTTGACAACTAATAAAGTCGTTATATTCAAATGATATAAAAATCAGTTTAAAAATGGATGAATTGTAATAGGTTCTTGCTAACCAGTACCTTCAGTGAAATGGTTAAAGAATCTATAAATAGAAATTTTGTCTTGGAAATATAAGATGTTACTTTTGATTAAGTAATGATTACACAACTTTTTCATAAAAATTTACTTGTTTTGGATGCTTAACCAATGCACTTGTGACACCAGTTCGCATTCTCCATTATAATATTGGGTCACTTTAAAATGTTTGCCTAAAGCCCCAAATTTTTCGAACGAACCTTAACAATTTATTTGGATAAATAAGTTTTTCGTACTTAAAAATATAGAGAATTTTGATTTTAGTCTCTAAAATAAAAAATGAAATGTTTTCATCCTCTCAAAATATTTTGTTTCATCTTTGCTCGCTAATGGTAAGTTTATGTTCATATTCATGTCAATGTTATAACTCTTTTATGTTTAAAGAGTGTTCAAATTATGTTCATTTGTTATGTCAAACTCATGTATGTCCATATTTTGTTCAAGTGTCAATATAATGTTAAAATTATGCTTAATATGGACCAAAAACGGAACAAAAGAAAATGTGATGGGGAAGACATTCCATTTTTTTAGGGACTAAAATAAAAATTCATTGTATTTTTAGGGACGAAAAACTTATTTAATCTTAATTAAGATTTAAAACCAAATAAGAGAAAATATTAGTCTAGAGATTAAATTAAAGGTTTACTCTATATTTTACTTTTCATTATCATTTTGATTTGTAATTGTTGTCGAACTTAAAAGTTAACTGAGAAATTGGCTAATAGTTCTCAACAATAATTTTATTTTGCACTTTAAGTGACTACGTCGAGGAATAAATTATGTCCCTAAACTATGAGTTCTATAATTCATCCAAACAGTATTATGCATGAGGTTTATTTTATTTTATTTTAAGTTACTAAACTAAGAAATGCATAAGTAAAATGTAAATTAAAAGATAAAAGGGATAAATTGCAATAAAAAATAACGTGTTTGATTGATTGAGATTGTCAAATGAAATGTACAAATATGGTACTTATAAGCAATACTAGTCCTATTAACCAAAGTATTGTGGCCTATAGAATTTAGTCTTGCTCATTTTTGCAGGTAATGTGTGAGGTGGAATTTACCCTGGGAAAGGCTAGTCTTTTCCCACCATGGGAAAGTTAGGTTTTTACCATTAGATTAGATAGGGAACACAATTTTATCATGGTCTCTCAACACTCCATTTTTTTCCAAATCACCGCCCTTCTCCCCCTACCTCTGCACCTTTTCCTCATAAAGCAAAACAGCCAGAAAATCCAGAACACATGATTATTGGAATATTATGAACACTCCAAATTCATCAACATCCTTGAAAACAAAACCCCAAAATCCAAATCTAAAAAATAAAATAATCTAACAAAAAAACAACCCAAGAATTGGATCCAACCTCATGAAAACAACCCAAGAATTGAATCTGAAAAAAACAAAACCCTAGAATCTCGAATCTAGAAAACTCCCACTCTAAATCCGGATTCAACCTCATGAATTAAAAATCTCATTCTTTCATTCACATAGAGACAATCATATACAAGGATTTGTAAAACATTATGAACCCATTTTTTTCAAAACCAAATTCAATCAAAGTCTCAGCTAATTCTATCATGAAACCCATTTTTTTCTTCTGAGTTAAAGATGGTGTGGTGGTGGTTAACTTGCCATTTGTGTAACTTTGTGTGAAACCAGTAGGGGATTAACTTGCTATTTTTAGGTAGAGAATTTATGAATTAACAAAGGAGAGAGAGAGAGAGTTTGGGCAGTGGTGCAAGGTTGAAGAACACCGTATGTTTTGGTGGTGGTGGTGGTGGTGGTGGTGGGGGACATGAAAGAGAGCGGATGGAAGATTATGTAAATAATAATCTAGTATTGAGGGAGTATGATAAGAATGTGTTTTTCATTTGATCCAATGGCTAAAACTTACTTTCACGTGGTGGGAAACAACTCTTCTTTCCCATGCTAAATTCCACCAATGTGTGATGTTTCTCGTTGTTTGGAGTTTGTGGCGCCCCGTGTTTGATTTGCTTCTCATTCCTCTGTGGCATTTTATGTTTCCTCTAACCACACGCGCAACATTTCCTTGGAACTTGCTTCACTGTAAATAGTTACTTCAATTAGTAACCCTATGAACAGGGAACACAAGTAAAACATTCAATTGTCAAGTTTCACTTATCATTGACTAATTCTAACAATCGCACTACCTTTATGAACCTTTGTAGACTTGCAAAAGACTTGGTTGTCTTGTGTTCGTCTGCTTTTCACTCGACTAACCTTTATTTAATTACGTGAAATTCAGGTGACACTAAATTCGGGTTTTTCCGTTCTTGACTAACACTTAATTTATTTTTAGGTGTGAAGATTAATATCTTATATGAAGCACTACTATTGAAAAACTGCAAACAACCCTTATTGATAACACCAAACACCATATATCATGTACTACAATCACCAATCAACCATTGAAAGTTGGTTAATAAACATAAATTTTACTCTTGATAGGGTCATTACTCTCAATCAGTTGTTTTTATGTTTAAAATTTGATCGAATTTTAACTTTCGATTAACTTTTTTTCAGCCAAATAGGCAACTTTAAAGTTCCTATTGAGAAACGAACTCAACCATTTTATGTTTCAAAACTTGTCTAGTAGAAAAAAGAAAATTACTCTTCTCCAATCAAAAATTGCTCATTCCCATACAAACTTTCGAAAATACCATCAACATGACTTAAGTCACGCAGGTGTTAAACCCAACGTGACTTAAGTCACATTCGCTACATTGGTACATCGCACGTGAGTTAACTCATGTAAGTTATAATCCAGCGTAAGTTAACTCGTGTAGGTTATAACTCCAACGTGAGTTAACTCATGTAGGTTATAACTCCAGCTTAAGTTAACTCATGTTGGTTATAACTCTGCTTAATTTAACTCGTGTAGGTTATACTTCAGCTTATTGAACGTGAGTTAACTCATGTAAAGGTATTTGTCAGTTTATATGAAAGTAAACGCTTTTTGTTGAGAGAAGAGCGATTTTCTAAAAAAAAAATTATTTTAACTTGGGCCTCGACCCAAACTTTATAAAAAGAAAACTCAAAACTTGTTTGACGTGCTCATTTTCATGTTGAAGTTGACACTATATACAGAAACAATTTCTTGTTAGATGAATGATATTCAAACACCCCTTTTTTATACCTACAATTAGGGGTGCGTGCAGACCGGGGTGTTCGACAGGGCCATAACCTGGCCAATTTAAGGCATGTTCAGCCCGACCCCGTTTAATAAAAATATTAGACTCAAACCTTTTATAAAATCTATTTAATTAAATAGGTCATATTAAAACTTGCAAAAAAAAAATCCTATTGGGTCTGTCAGAGCGGCTTATTTATATATAATTTTTTTAATGTTTAATAAAAAAAAAATATCCCAAAATAAAATATACATAGGTTAATATTTAAAGGGTTAAATGTGTTTTTAGTCCCTATAAAATTGGGAACTTCTAAGTTTAGTCCTTACTTAATTTTAAGAGTTTTTTTAGTCCCTACAAAAAAAAATTACTTATAATTTTAGTCCTTGCTAAAACAAAGTTTGTTTAATTATTCTTAAACTTTTGAATTTTTGAACGATTTTTTTGAGACAAGTTTAGAACAATATGAAAGATTCATTTACTAAAATTTAGAATTTTTCAACGTGAAACGAATTTAATATAAATTTTTTAAAACAACAAAAGTTAAAGATAAAAGTAACAAAATCTGGATGTAGAAATCAAATTTTGCGATAATGTTTTGTGGTGGAACTTTTAGTAACATTCTTAACGCGTATGCAAAAAATTGTTCAAAAACTTAAGAGTTTAAGCATAAATTAAACATATTTGAATCGAGTAGGGACTAATATTGAGTACATAAATTTTTTTTAAGGACTAAAAGAACTACTAAAATTAAGTAAGGACTAAACTTAAAAGGTTTCAATTTTATAGTAAAAAAAACATATTTAACCCATATTTAAATATAGTAAAAGTATAATTTCTTTTGTATTTTACAATTTTAATCCTTTCCTTGTAGAAAATCTATCAACCCTCAAAGGCTAAACTCACATTTTGGGTGGGAACAAGCATGTTGGTGTGCATATGATTAAATAAGATTTGACATATTTAGTAGTGGTCTATTGGTGTTGTTGGACCTTAGTGTAAAATTAACTTTTTAGACTTCATCAGACTTTTAAAAAGGTCAAAATCATACTTTAAAAATGAGTCTGTGATAAATAATAAGTCAAGCTTGGACCAATATTTTTTGAAGTAGGTCTGGCATAAGTCTCACAAAGCTCGACCCAATGTGACCCGTTTCTATTCATACCTATGATATCTATGATATCTGGTTAATTATGTTTAAAAATATGATTAATTCACTTGAGTAGATGATTAATTAAATTCACAGTCAAAATTATGGTTTATTAATTTAATTAAACTATTAATTTCAATTTTACTATTTTTAATCTGATATAAACTAACAATAAACAAAACTGAATTAATCATAATTTTACAAGTCTACATAACATTTATGTTCTTGTTATGATGCGTTTGATCATAAAGGATAGGTAATAAACTTACGTAAATTATCTATCACTGTTAATGTTACTGTCTAACAATAGCATCCCATGTTGTGAGCACTCTCCGAAGTTCAACCAAAACCATAAGTTCATAACCACCACATTACATCCGTACCATCCTTTGACCACTGTCATCGCTAATGTCCTTTCATAACCAAATTAAGCAACTAATTTCATCTCATGAAATTGCAATTCAGTTTTTAGAATTTTAATAACTCTATATCTTGATTCATCATTTGAGCCAAAGAAAAAGTTAACATCATTGTATAAAACAAAATAGGATGGCACATCAAAATCAATCGGTAAGTAATTACAAGGTACAATAAATTTCACTTAAATACAACTTGATTGAAAAATTTAAAAGAAATTCAATGTACTGTCTATGAGCAGTATGGTTCTTAGCTAAATATATATGATTGACAAAATAAAAGACAAAATCAAAAGCTCTCAAATGTCACCACAACACGCCATAACCAAGAAAGGTGCTTGCACGCCCCACTTCCTTAGCATTAGGAACTGCATCACACTCCATCAAAGTCATGGAAGATGAAACTCCTTGGTCATTACTACAAAGGTAATTGCAGTAAACATGGGACAGCTAAATTCTTTTGCGAGCATGAGAAAGTTAATTAATAAGTCTTTATCACATAGAGAGATTACAAACAATATTATGCAAGTGTATGGACCAATGTCAAATAAAAAAAAAGTGTAGGGACTAATTTCAAAATATGGTAAAAGTGCAAGGATCAATGACATATTTAAGTCTATGATATATATGTAGGCGAGTTCTTAGGTGGGCCACTTCAAAAGCGGTCGACCGTAGATCAGTCATTAAAATTATTAAAAAATTTCAACGACCATCGACGATACTATTTAAAAATAAAAACTCACGACCCTTATATTTACTGTTAATTTGGTGACTTGATAGATGTCGGTTCAATACTAACTACATATTTATTTTCCTTTGTTTTAATCATACAGGTAGCAACTAAGTCATTGTTTCAATTATAAATATGAAGATGACCACTGACATCTATCACTAAAAGTTTTTTCTTTAGGGGACCGCTAAATGATTTTGTATGTCGTTGTTGGAGTTTTCGGCATTTTTTAAGTACTAATCCATGGTGGATCAGTTCCAAAGGTTGTTCATATTAGAATTTCTCGTCGTATGTATGTGTCATAATGTTTGTAATCTTTGTGGTGAATATGAAGACTTAAACCATGTTGATAGATGTCACGTTCCCACTCACCCTCATAATTGAGACACTGACTTCGTTGTTGTAGGTTAGGTAAAAATAAAGAAAAATGAATATGTGTCTCAAAAATTAGCTCATATTCGTTTTGTCAAACCCACACCGACTGTCTTAGCCGACGACTTAAAATTTAGATTGGGGCTAACTTAACCCTCACAAAATCAACATGTAAGGTCGCCTCTACATATAAACACATTTTAAGTCTTCTTCGAGACTCTTAATCAACTATAAGGATGAGAAATACCGTAAACTTATACTTTTAAGAGAAATCATCAATCGTCATTAAAATTTTAAGAATGATTTTAAATTGCAATCTGTTACCGTGATTGCAGTTGCAATATCATATATTTTGAACTATCGGCAACAACATTACAACCACAATTTTGGCTACATCACAGTCATAATTTCAATTGTATCAGCCGCATTTTACTACAGTCTTAACGTTTGCGGCAGAACCGCAACCGTGACCACAACCACAGTTTAAAACCATAGTTTGAAGTGATGTTAAAGTCCTATTCGAATGATGTAACAAACTAAAATTAGTCAAAGTTAGTTCGTGACAAACAAAAGTTGGTTAAACTAGAAATGCTACTCATAGCATCAAGTGGTACTGGCACAGAAGAAAAGAAAGTAACATTAGTGCGACTAACTAATGTTGAAAGAAACAGAATATATAAAGAAAGAGGAAGAGACAAAAGTGGGCACACACAAGATTCACCTTATGGCATGGGATTTTGTAAGATATTCTGACAAATAAGGCGGTCGGTTAGGTGTTCGATATAATTTCTTAAAGTCTCAAGACTCAAATGCTTTAAAATCACTTCTAATTTTTCTACGTCATTCACACTCTTGATGTCTCAAGAGACTATAACATAGTGATATAATCATATGGATCAACGTAGTTCAAACTAACCCATTAATGAACAAGCAAAATCATAGTCAAGTAAATCTATTGAAAAATCTATGCTTTGCAATTGTGTTCTTCATGAGTTAGATTGAAGCAGATGGTAAATTTTAAGTTGGTTTTCTAATAAACCCAAACTTATTTCTAGCTCTATTGTAAACTTTAGGTTATATAATATGGCAGTTTTATGATGTATAAGTTACCTCTCGGCCGAACTCCTGATTATTGGAGCCTAGTTTCTCTGAAAACGGAGGGTTTCACAAAAATAAAATTATAGATATTACAAAATGTACAAGTTTGTTTTAACGATTGAATCATTAAGTGACACCATTAAAACAAGTAAGATATGATGGAACTTGTTGATCCAATAGTGATAACAAATTTGTGTATGGTGCAATATTATCTTACTTATACATCATAGAATTAGCCTACATAACTATTAAAAAGTGGCATTTGGTAATTTAGGAGGCTTTTTCAAAAATACCCGTCTTCTTTACAAATGATTTGGTTAGCTTGTGCTTGAGTGATTTGGAAGTAAAGGAACAATTGTATTTTTAAGCATAAGGGGGATTTGATATCTCACTTGTCTGATAAAATTAAGTGTTTATCATTTTAATGGTTGATAGAGAAAATTCCAAACTTATATTTTGATCTTCGTCTTTCGTGGCGTAATCATATCATGTGTTTGGGTTTCGTCACTTAGCTTATAATCTATGTTGGTTTCTCAGTTGTTTGTTCGGTCTTGTAAGTAGTTGTTTGTACTCTTTATTTTTATTCTTGCACTCCTTGTGTTGGATAGAACTATTTGTTTGCCTTTTGTCTTGTAAAAAAAGAACACAATATAATTTTTTTTTCTTATTTTTTGTTAGAGCACTTCTTATAATTTTGGGCCCATACATATCGTATAAAATAATAAAGCACTAACAACAAATATTATAATTTTTCATTTGAAATAACAAATATTATAATTATTCTCTAAAAGAAACATTAGAAACATTTTATTTTTGCCTTTGTACAAATTAAGGAAAATAACAACTTAGAAGATTGATAAAGATATTCGTTTGAAGTTGTATTTTTATATTATTGATTAAAATATTGATTTTTCTGTGTTAGTTATAATAATGACTTTTTTTATTTTTACGGATCTTATTTTCAATTTAAATCGATAATTACTCTTTTAAAAAAATTATAATTTTATTTTATTAAGAACTTATTTTTACATGAGAGCCGAGTTTCTAATTACATAAAAACGGCTCAGGGTAGCTCCCCTAGAAAAAACATATACGGCAGTTAAAAGTGGATAAACCACTAAATTAAATTGAGGTGATTGACTAAGTTTTTATTTTTTTTGACAAGAGTGATTGACTAAGTTAACTGTTGAAATAACTAATAAATATAAAACGACTTCTGAAGATTTTTTTAATTAATATTTTAATTTCCCCTCAAAAAAATTAATATTTTAATTTAATACGCTTAGAATAATTACGATAAAAATGTAAAAAGAACTTAGAATAAGTACGATAAAAATGTAAAAAGAAATCAAACTATAAGTTTACACACTACTCGAAGTAGCATGTGAAAAAATGCTACTACAATCTAGTCAAAAATGCTCTAATTAAGCTCATGAGCGAAAAAAATGTTATCGAAAAATTGTACTATATATGGTCATATGAATTTATACCAATATTTTAAAAATTGGACTAGAAATCAAACTGATGAAATTTCAGGTATTGGTTCAATCGGTCCAACTATAATTTTTTTGTTTTCTTGAGAAATCGGTCCAACTATCATTGAATTAGATTACTATAAATATATAAATAAATAAATAAAGTAAAAAGAAACTATTCAATAGTAAAATAAAAAATCTTAAAAAAAATAAAAATAAAAAAAGGAAAAGGAAAAAAATTAGTTGAATCGATTGCGGTGGAACGAGTTAAACCTCGTTTAATCCACTATCAACATAGAATTGTTTGTTCAACAAATTTTTTTTTTAATCAAACTGAGAAATAGTTTGATTCTAAATTCGACCACTTGAATCAAACATTTTAGGCTTAATTATATTGAACCTTTGGTCCTCCAACTTATTTGTTGTTTTCAATTTGGTCTCATAACTCTAATTTTTTTCTTTTCGGTTCCTCAAATATGCTTTTGTCAGTCAATTGATCCATATCCGTTAACTTTAACCCCAAATGTATTAGTTGGACCAACATTGTACATGTTCCACCATAGACCTTATTAATTTTTAAATTTCAGTCCTTTGATTTTTTTTTTAAAAGGGGACTGCTATATTATGGAGTTCTATTGTATCTAATGGTGCATCACAAACATCTAATTTTTTTTAACATGTCTTCATCTTCTTCCCTCCTCATATTCATCATCATCATACATTCATCAAATAAACCCATAATTTTTTTTCAAAAAAAGAAGAAGAAAAAATGGATCAAATTTTATGCTAATTTTTTTTAATCAGGATAAGAAGAAAAAAATTATGCATTAAAATTGTATTGGATCTAAACCATTAAATCAATTTGCACTCAAATTGGTAACTTTAAAACCAAATAAGTCCCACACCTCTCTCTCCCTCCCTCCCTCCCTTTGATCTTGAGTTTTTTTTATGGGTATCAAATATTTGTGGAATATATTTTAAACCGTTGCAAGAAATTAGCAAAATCATCAACATGTGTAGTGGTTCATTTGCTTAAATACAACATGGAGGATGATGATTCAAGTTCCAAATAATAAAATATTATTATTGCAACAAAAATATATAAAAAAAAAGGGTATGGGGTCAAACCCACACCCACTAAAAAAATGGAAGGCTAACCATAAATTATGAGAAATGATACGTTTAATATGATATTTATAGAAAACTTGGGAGGTGCAATGACTCTAATGGATCTTCAAGGAGATTCGTCACCGCCACTACACACATCTCTAATCTTATACTCTATCTCTCTTATATGTATATTGTCGATCATTAGAGACGTCACGACGGGTTGTGGCCCACGAGTCAAGTCAGTCCAATTAAAGTCATACATCAATTTTTAAATACACATATTTAGATTTTTGCGTACGGTTTATATGCATATTTGTATTATTTTTGTTGCAGTAAATTATAGCTTAGAGATTTCCCATATTCTAACAATTCCATGTCATACGCTATTCAAAAAGTAATTTTTCCCAAAGCATTAATGTCATAACAGCTTCTATATCTCGTGCCAAAATCCATTTGCTAATGGTCCTGAATCCTCAAGTTATGATTAGTAAATACAAACCAACTAAATAAACGACATTCTCCCATCTCTAAGTATTCTACTATGTTTCAACCTTTTAGGTCAAAAAGAGCTTCACACACAAGAGGAAAATAACATGATGCTTGACATTCTCCCCATCTATTTGGATTGAGAGTTTAGGAGGGCAGAGTTCTATTTTAATTTTTAAATTATGAACAATGTAAAATTTTGTTTTAAAATAAATTAAATGTTCTTGAAGTATTATGTAATTATTTATTCAATTTTCTAAAAATCATTTTATAATGTTCGTAATTTAAAAAAGAAGAAAAGTAAGCTCTCCCCTCCCTTTCCTTCCCCTCCTAAACCCTATCCAAACACACCTTAAGCATTTTACCTATGTTTCACCATTGTCGTTCCCTTCATCGCACAACCATCCTCGATCTTCACTACTACATCATAATACCCTCATCACCCTTGCAGCAATGACATTCCCATCATTTGAGATAATATTCTCATATATCACAATATGAATTACTACCATTTGACAATTGCACACATGTATAAGAAACATGAAATAAAGAAGAGATTCTTTTTAAAAGAAATATCGATCACAATTATAAAGACAACAATGAGAAGCGATTTTCATTAGGTTGTTCAAGAAGTAGAAGAAAATTGCTATACACAACAAAAGACGTCATGGAGGCTTCGCGGAAAGAAAGAAAAAAAAAAGCAATGAAAATAGGTTGTTTTGCGGAATGCTAGGTGAGTCGGTGGAGTACAAACACTTCACGACAGATTCACATGTATATTTTCGCTATAAATAGATTTTTTTTTGACCAAATACAACTTTTAATTTTTAAGTTTCACAAAAATATCAGTTGATACTTTAATTTTTTTATGTTTTAAATATCCTTTTAAGTTTTTAATTTAATACATTTATTTGAAGTTTTTTAAGTTTTAAATAGGTCTTTAAATGTGTAATGTTGTATTAAATTAATAAATTAAATGATATATTTGAAACTTTTAAAGGATTAATCTGATATTTTTGTCAAATTTAAAAAAATCAAAATATATATTTAGCCAAAAAAAATTCTAAAAACGAAATATATATGTTAACATCTCTAAGTTTGAGCCACATTAGGTTACCTCGAATGTGACTCTAGTAACCTCCAACTCAACTCATCTAAATTATTCATATAAAATGAAAAACATGGAAAGATGTAATTAAACTAAGACTTTTTTTTTTATACCATGTAATTAAACTAAGAATTATGAAAGTAGTAACAAATCACTATCACACAAGAATTAAATGAGAGATATATATATTTTTTAATGTAAATAGAATATATGAACGTATCACGCAACTAGTCTTCTAAGCTTTTTTTGTGTAAATCAGTTATCACTCGCATGTGTAACTGTAAAGACTAATCTCTTAAGAATTGTGGAACTTAAATGGACGATAAACTCCTTAAAAGTTTCAACGAATGCTCAATACTTTTGAACGGAACCTTGGTTAAATTAAAAGAGACATGTACACTAAAACTTGGAACTTCTGAGTTTTAACGTCATTGAATACCCAAATTCAAATTTAAACATTAGATTTTAATCAAACTAAAAGAGATCTACCTCATCAAATTTACTATATGAAAAATGTTAATCGATGTCCCTGAAGCACTAGTTAAGAAACAAATATAGTATGTATTGCATTGAAAGTTGTGTCATCAATCACTTAAAAATCAACAAAATATATTTTTCAATTTAAAACTTCATTTTTTTAGTTTTTTTAACCGGTTAAATCGAGCACCGGTTAACATGACCTTACATTATAGAGATTGATAACACTGTTAAGAGTTAGGCCTTCCCTCTCTCACTCTAAGAATAGGAGGAGAGAGAGTGTGAGGAAGAAAACAAGAGAAAAAGGTGCAACACACACGCACACAAAAAACACACAAAGCACGTTGAAGCTCCCAATTGGAAGAAAATGAAGAAAAAGGAACACAACAACAAGTAGAGTAGAAGATTACTCTCATCATTCTTCCAAACCCTTCTTCTTCTTCCAAAACCCTTTTTCTTCTTCACTTCTTTCTTCAACAAAAAATGGGAAATGTGAATGGAAGAGAAGAAGATTTCAACGGAACACTATCATCAGCTTCATCAACATCATCTGAAGTCAGTGATTCCATGTCTGCACCTGATGGGGTTGTTGAAAATCCTTCACCTGTTGAGTTAATGGGCCATTCTCCACCTGCTAGCCCTAGAACTACTCAATCTCCTTTAATGTTCACTCCTCAAGTAAAAATCTCTCCTTTTCTATCTCTTTCACCTTTTCCCTAATTTTCCTCAAAAGGGTTTTCTTCTTTTTTAATTTTTTGTTTAATTTAGTTTGTGAAAACTCATAAAGTTTGTTTTTTGATAAATGGGTGTGTCTGATTTAGTACCATAGGTTTTGTTTTTGATTTGATGTTATTTATGATTATGTCTGGTTTTTGACATGACTTTGTAATTTGAGGTTATGCTGCATTTGTTTTGGAAGATGAATACTGAATCAGTGTATTTAGATTATGCATGTATGATTTTTCTTTAGTTGTTTGATGCAAAGTCCTAAACCTAGTGTTTTGTTTTTTTGACACCCCATTTTGTGTTTTTGTTCATACATTAGTTCAGAGTTTCATGGTTTTCATTTGGTGGTAATTGGTAACTGGATCAGATTCAGGGTTTATAATGGTTTTTTCATCAATCATCATGTATTGGAACTGAATTGAGTGTTGTTGTTGTGATTGAGACACAAAAATAGCATATGATATTGGGATTACTTTAAGGGAACCATATTCTTGATTCTAGATTGTTGTCGCTATCGAGAATCAACTTTCCTACCCCTTTTTTCCCTTCCACAAGTTGGTGGTGGACACTGGAGAGTACTGAATTAGACTTGGTTTTGTTTTTTTGGATATATCTTATTGGCTTTCGCCTTTTTTTTTATGTAATGCTTTTGTGGATTTTCAATTATCATCAGTTGTCAATCATTCCATTTTCACTGTTTTTAGGCTCCGGTGGTTCCACTACAAAGACCTGATGAGATGCAGGTTCCAAGCCCTTCCTTGATGCAAACTAATTCAGGTTATGAGGATATGTTCAGTGAAATTGGAATTCCGACGATGATTACTTGGAGTTATGATGGTAAAGAAGTTGCTGTGGAGGGATCATGGGATAATTGGAAAACGAGGTTCGTAAAATTTAGTGCTAATCAAGTTCATTTACTACTGATATGTTGTCACTGGTAATTCAAAAAATACAGAGTTGTCAATTGCGGATCGCAGAAAATTGCGGTCTGTTCAAATTCCACTAAGCAATAGTGCTATAGTGCCGCTATTTGACGGCATTTTGTCCTAAATAGTGTATCACAGAACAATAGCGATCTGTCCATATTCTGCTATGCTATAGCGCTATACTGCCGTCTGCCATAGCTGCTATTACTAATGTTGTTTTCACTACTTTTGTGGATTGTAAAAACAAAAAAGCAAACTGAAAATGTTAGATTGTTGTAATTATAAGTAAAAATGTTTCAAGTGGAAGTGGAAACAAAAAAACAACCCAAATGCGTTGTTAATATCTTCTTTATTTGTCTTCAAAGATCGCTATAGTTGCTGCTTAGATTCTTATATTCCTTGTCCATCAGGATGCCATTGCAGAGATCAGGAAAGGACTTCACTATAATGAAGGTGCTGCCGTCTGGTGTTTATCAGTTTAGATTTATCGTGGATGGACAGTGGAGGTACGCACCTGACTTGCCTTGGGCTCGAGATGATGCTGCCAATACTTACAACATTCTCGACTTACAGGTACTATTTTGTTGACATATTTAGTGTGTGCTTCATGTGTTCAAAAGAGGCATACTAATCTGATCATGTTTTTCAAAGTTAAGAAAAGGATGATGCTTTCAGTAGCTAAATAATTTTTAGGAGTATTGGTTTTACAACACAATGGGGGAGTTCAAGGACCCTGTTTTCTTACAGCAACTTTGTGTTGATTTCACTTGTCCCTCGTTTCAGGGCATCAAATCCTTTTTTTAATGTGAAACTTGTTTTTGGTCTAATATCCTCCTCCCTCTTTCTGTTTTCTACTTTGTGCGTCTTTCCCTTTTTTCCTTCTTTATATCACACTCTTTGGCCAAATTTATTTTTTCTTCTTGCAAGAACTTTGTTTCCAACACATGTGATCTAAATTCTAAACTCATCGGCTTTGATTTGTGGCCAAGTAGATCTGTAGATCTCCTTTGAAATGATTTGGTTTTTGTAACGGTTGTTACAGATTAGTCTATCAATTTCTTGGGGTCATTTATTCCCCTGTAGTGGCACTCTAGTAAAAATGTGTGGTGATCAGTTAAACTTGAAATCCCTAAACATGGGGGAAGGAGAATGACTGTAAATTGATTTAGTAGCATATCTTATTTGAGTAAGGACGTATTTGGAACTTGGAAGAACTTATTTGGTCTTATGTATCATATAAGCACTTATGTGAATGTTTGTAAGGGTTTATAAAAATAGCTTAGGGTATGTCCATATCATAATTTCTTTTTATCTTATTTTCACAAGCTCTCCAAAGTAACTTATTTTACTAAACTATTCTCAACTTGGTATGTCCATATCGTAAGTTTGTTTCATCTTATTTTCACAAGCTCCCCCAAATAGCTTATTTTAATAAGCTATTCTCAACTTGGTATGTCCATATCATAAGTTCTTTTCATCTTATTTACACAAGCTGCTCCAAATGGCTTGTTTTAATAACCTATTCTCAACTTATGCTGAATCTGTCTTTGTTTACTCTATTGTAGAAACAACTTATACATAAATTCTCATATGATAAAAACCTATTGAGTAAGCGTTTAAGTTGTTTAGTCTTAACACATGTTGAACCTCATTGTTATGCAGGATTCCGTTCCTGAAGACCTTGGAAGTATTTCTAGCTTCGAACCTCCTAAATCACCAGACTCTAGCTACAACAACTTACACCTAAGCTCTGAAGATTATGCAAAGGAACCACCATTGGTTCCTCCATTCATGCAAGCGACTCTTCTTAATGTTCCTTCTGCAAATATGGAATTCCAACCTCTTGTATCCAGACCACAGCACGTAGTGCTCAATCATCTCTATATGCAGAAAGGAAAGAGTAGCCCTTCTGTGGTTGCACTCGGCTCGACACATCGATTTGTAGCCAAATATGTCACTGTGGTGATGTACAAGTCTTTGCAGAGGTAAACATATATGAAATGAACCAATAGACTTGGGGCAGGGTAGCCTTTTAAAGCCCTTGCATTTTGTTAATATAGCTTTCTGCAGTACAATCTTTTGAGAGATACTGTAAGCTACAGAAGGATCATTACATGAAACTCAAGATTATGATACATACAATGCAATGGCTTGGTGGTCATTCTTTATGCAATTTCAGTTAGAAATTTTTATATAATTTGATGATTGTATTCTCTAGGAAATTTTTATTATCACATGTTTTGCGATCGATGGCAAACTCCACAGCAAATCTCTACACACATCTCTAAAAAATTTAGTTCAGTTAATAATACTTATATTAATAATGCGCCTAGTTGTTCTCATTATGTCTAATTACTTGTACCTAAACATCAAGATTTACCTCTATTGCATTATACTATTGAAACACCAACTATATGCCTTTGTTATGTGTTTCTGTTTCTTATTTTGTCCCCTCACAAAAATAGTTCACCCCAGCTTTTCAAAGAATAAAGTGCTCTTCTGATTCTGCAGCACTACTATGCTTGATTCTTTAGGAGTTGCTGCATACAATGTTTGATTCTTTTGCCTTTTCAAATTGCTGCATCCATTTACATGTCACCTTTTTGCTATATATCTTAAACGTCCCATTATTTCAGAGATTTCTTGAATCTTATTCCTTTTGGGATAAAGATTCTGCAGCACTACTATGTTTGATTCTTTTCTGCCAAACCTTTAAAAATGTAACTACCATATCAATAGTTTTTTTTTTCCTTCTCCTTACAACAATCATATACATAGTTAAACTATGATATATTTGGCATACATTGGTGTAAAAAATACTAGAAGTAATAATACAACACATATATGGTGATTTGCTTATAAATATGTTATGCAACTCACGGTGTACTTGGTAGGGTCAACTCTAATTCATCACCAATAGATAAATCATATTTTAAGCCAGGTAAGTCAAGAGTAGCTCTAATAATTTGCAACTTTGAACTAATCTTGTATCTATCTAATAAAATATTCTTCCTTTCAGATTTTCATTTGAAGTCTTTTGGGATAGTTTTTATTTTATTTTTTACAACAATCATATACATAGTTAGTTAAGTGAGGAAGTCAATCTAATAAGATATTCTTCCTAGAAGAACGAGGTCTTAATAATTTGGAGTTTGATCAAGAGATAAGCATGGTTTGACCAAGAATTGGTCCACATATAAATGGAACTCGGGTTTTCCCGAACGATTTGTTTTTAGGTAGAGTTCATTGACCACTTAAGTCCAGATCGATATTCCATGACTTTGGCGCTGCAAAGCCATGGTGAATTTCGGCCAGTCTGTCTGTCCAATCAATCTCACACATCAAGTGATGCCACATGTTCTGAACCTGTTCAACAAAAAATAGGGTAAAATGGAACCCTTGACCATGTTTACAAGGATTGTATTTAGGCATAGTTAAAAGGTTGTTTCGAGGGTGTGTTTTGGGATGAGATTCGCAATTTGTATTGTCAAATCCTTGACCATGATTACAATGATTAGGTACAAGTGTGAGTGGTTAAGTCTTACAACGATTATAAGTCAACTAAATGTTGAATATATAAGAGAAATGATCTATATACAAAAATTAAGATTTTGTGTGGAGATGTGGCCTCTCTCTGTCTCTTAGTTTGTTGTTTCTCGGATGCTCCTCCAGTCTCCCCAACGATCTCTAGTTTTTCAATGAGTTTTTCCATAATGTCTTAAGAAATGACTTTTATTTTGGAAATTTTTGTCCCCCTTGATTGATTCCATCAAAACCAATGTGGATGACAATTTTTTTCGGTAACTTTAGCAATGTTAATTGCAATTTAGCCCCATCCTCACCCCTATCATACAATAATGGACAACCTTCAACCTCATTTCTTGTGTAGTTGGTCAAGAAACCTAAAATGCAAATGGTCCAAAAAATAGTTCACCACCTCTTTCAATTTAAGTCAGCATTTCAACCAACTTTGGTTTTTTCATTATTCAGCTGAGGACTTAAAGTTTAGGTTGAAGTGGCATTTTCACAATAAATTTATTAAATGTCAACATTGAAGACTTGGTATCATTGTCAACAGTACACTCAACATTATAGGTACAAAAATTGTAGGCCAAAGTTCAGAAATACTACTACATTTTTAACACATACAAACCAACATAAGTGATTCTGCCAACTTTTGGCAGTGAAATACATTAAAACCTCATAAACTCAATGACTAAAGCATCCAACAACTTCATAGAATGCCATACAAAGCTAAAATTCTTAAAATATTCACTACTATACTATGTTACATTACATGGCATAGAAAATAAATTTAATCCAATAAGCTAGTAAAATACAAAGATAGTACAAATGGTAACTGGTCTACATAACAGAACAAGCATTTGGGTTCTCATCACTGAAAATCTCAGGTGCATAAGCATAGTCAACATAGTCTTTTGATGGCCAATATTCACTACGTTTGATTTCAGTTTTATTATCATCTTCTTCTCCTTTGTTTTCTTCTTCACTTTCTTTTTTCTCTTCTTCTTTGACCTCTTCCTTTTTCTCTTCTTCTTTCTTCTCTTCTTCCTTCTTTTCTTCCTCCTTCACAATTGAAGCTTGCTTTTTAGTCTTCTTGAACACTTCATCAACCAGCTTTGCTGGATCAATCACTCCTTTTACTATGGCTTGATCATTTCCTAAATCTGTTTCCACTGATTCTACTCCTGCATATATTATTATTAACACATATTAGCATGTCATAAAATGTTCAATAATAATTGAATTATTTAGTTTAGTTGCGAACTTGTATAACGATTGCATTATAAAGATAAGAATTTATAGGTTAATTATATTAATCTCTGTAACTTCTATATAGAATGCATGTAGCCATGCAAGCAATATGGAATAATGCATGTAACCATGCAAGAAGTTAGATAGAAGTGGTTAATGCGCTTGATGCACCGTGGTTATAAATCTCAACCGTCCGATGCAAATCAAAGATGTAATTTAATTTGTCTAATGATCTCATGGTCAAAATTATTTAATGTGTGCAACGACATAATGTGGTTACAGTAGTGAATCTGGATTCGCTAGACGCGAGTGGTTAATGTGTTCCATCTAAAAGGATGGTTAGTTTCTGATGATGAAACAATTTGTAGTCAAACTTTAGTTACCTTCTGATTGAAGATAAATTAGTCATAGAACCATTTTCTCAAATGTTTAAAGAAAATCACAAAAAATATGTGTGCAAGAAAAGAGTTCAATTATTTTACAATTATTCAAACGTGTTTGTTGTGTGCACTACATGTGGTAAGGAGACAGTATACAGAAGCAGTCAATAATACCAACAAGATTGAATGAGGAAAGGATCTTTGTACCTTTAATCTTACGGATACGTTTCTGTATAACTTGAGCACATGCATCACAATGCATTCTAATTTTGAGAACTATTGTTACCACAGGTGGTGGCTGCAAAAATAATTAAAATATACCATAAGATAAGAATCCAAAATATCAATTATTTGGTCATACAGTTGCATTAGCAATACACTAAAAGTATAGAAACAAATTGGACCATCAAACCATGTGTCCATTGGAGTATTTAGTGTACGTTTAGATAAGCGTTACAAAGAGTAGCTATTGCCAAAGTTACAGTTGTTCAGCGTGTTTCAGGTGAACTCAACGTCAATCCAAACATGCAATTAATAAGTTATGTAGACCTGTTATGTAGGACATTAATGATGAGTTATGCACTTAATTTCACCTTAATTTATTCATTATTAATGTCCTAAATGTTTTTGTGTGCATTGTGACAAACCATTTAATGGGTCCAAAATAAAGATATGAGCCATGCATGTGGGGTTTCCAAAATGGACCATAAAAATCAGTTATTATTAGCAAGAAGCTTGCTTTTATGACCTTCAATATTTTCGGAAAACACATGAAAATTATGAAAAACTCAGCGGTAGTTAACTACCGTTGGTTTTCTAATTATAAATCAACAGTAGTTAATCTAATTATAAGTCGGCAGTAGTTAATCTAAGTTAGTCATTTCCATGTGTTTCTAGAAAATAGATGTCAAAAGTAATTTTTTATTAGGAAAGGGGATAGAGCTACCTTACCTTGCTGATCTCACCCTCCTCCAATATATAATCGACAGCACAACACTCTTATTTTAACTTTTAACCCACGTCACATAATGTTTTTCTTTTCAAAAAAAACTCTGAAAATTCGTGTCATATGTTGACACCATGTCACACACATGCATATAATATACACACTGTTGTATCATTTATTTATGAACCTCTCAATTTTATTACATTACAGGGTGGAACGTATAATGTATAGTTTATATATTTAAGTGAGTCCGTGAGTGTGACCCCATTTTGCTGCAAGCTGCATGTCAAGTTGCACAAAAGGATAGTGGGGTCAAAGCCTCTCTTAATTGTCACAGTCTTTGCCCTCGTTACATGTGCCTTAATGGTAGGGACATTATTGTCTTGATTTTGTTTCGTTATTTTCATGCTTTGTACTAGTACTTGTGATGTATACTACCATCCAATCCACAGAAACAAGTTACTAAAAGGGTAACGTTAGTGCAAATTGGAAACTCTATCCATTCAAACTATTTCATATTTTCACTTAACAAGCATGCATTTCATACATGTTATTTGGTCATGTGCATTGTACAATCCCCCATTCATTGGAACTTGATTCGTTTGTGTCAGAGTAATCCTATACTCACCAAGTCACATAATTACACTCGTTTGATCTTAATCGAACGACTTATATTTTATCTTTGTAAATCGGATCCAAAACACAAAGTCAAAACATAATTGTCCCATTAATCTTATGGTGTATGATTCAGCAAGTGCATGCATTTCAAAATTTCTAGTGTTCAATTTTTGCACACATTAAAAAGATATGCACCATCGGTGCATGTTTATTTTACGACAACCAATAATTGAGAACCTTATTTTACAACATCATACAAACAATTTCAAATTTTACTTGAAGAGTAAAATGATGTGGTAAAATAATAGACTCTCATTGAATATCAATATAAAATAAATTTACACCAATAGTGCATGTTATTTAAACTCATACCAAACTATCAATATGTCACAACTAGTTAAGATAGGTTTCCTAAGTTTAATTGATCATAGAGTATGTTTCCAAGTCTAATAAATCATAATGCTATTTATATAATTTGGAAATTAATTATGATAATTATTTATTTAATTACCTCATCCTTTTTCTCCTCTGGCTTTGGTTCTTCTTTAATTTCTTCTTCTTTTTTCTCTTCTTGAGGTTTTGGCAAAGGTGAAATTAACTCCACTTTCTTACCACTTTTCTTTTGTAGTCTTTTGAGCACCTTTATGGGGTCTGCTGCCTTTCCTTTCACTACCACTTTGCTGCCCTTACTATCTGCAGTCACCTCCTCCACTCCTTTCACACAGAAACATTTTCAATTTAAATCAAAAATTATTAATTAATTGTTTTTACCGTACTCTTTTCCCCACCTAAACCTTTATTTTATTTTTTTATAAAAAATGCTAATGAGTGGTATAAGAGCATTTTTTGAGTACCTTAAATATTAAACATTTACGAAAATTTATGTACCTAATATATTAAAAATCGAAGTATTTGATATTTTTAATAAATAACTCTTAATTAAAGATATTTAAATAATATCCTCGAGACATTAGTTAACAAAACTCTCTTAATATTTACTTTAAATGCAATGCAATGATGAACTTTTGTCCTATCGTGTGTAAAATTTACTTGTAAAAGTAGAATTTTATATACTGACAAATTATTATTTAATCAAGTATGATGTGAAATTCAAAAGCAATCATGATTGTGTAGATCCCTCTAACAAGGAAAAAAGGAGGGAAATATAAAGAGAACAAATGTACTAGCTGACAATAGATCATAAAAATTGGCAGTAATGTGTACATTATTTTTTTGAGGAAAGTAATATGTACATTGGTAGGCTAATTATATTGAATAGTTAAATTTACCTTAAATTCGATGGGTCATTATGATTTTGATAAAAATTACATTTTAAAACTTCAACAAAATTACAATGTTATTTTAATTTTGTCGTAATTCTAATTTCTAAACGTACACTCTATTCAAAACATTTGCAGCCGAAAACATGTTTGAATTATTTAATTATTGCCTTGGTTAAATTCATGTCAGAAAAATGTCTCAGTGCTTAGAACAAGAATTTGAAGAAGAAAATTAATTAATTAATACCTTCAAATCCTTTCAATGCTTTTGCAACTTTCCTTGCACAAGCTTCACAATGCATATCAACCTTGAGTACTATCTCTGGAGGTTGTTCTTCATCTTTCCTTTCCTCCTTCTTTTCCTCTTTGGTTTCTTCTTTCTTTCCTTCTTCCTTGTTCTCCTTTCAACATCAACACAAAACAAAAAAAGCATTTAAATCCAAATAGAAAATATCAACTATAAAAGCTTCATTTAACATTAGACAAGAACAAATGAATACAATAATTTGTGTAAGATATATAACTCTTACTTCACCCATTTCTATGATAGAACAATGGCTTATACTTGAGAAATTTTGATGGCAACAGAAGAGTGAGTGTAAAATATTGGAACTATATGTACTAATAGTAATGGAGCAACCTTAGTGTGAGGGAGAAGAACATTAAATTAATATGGGGATTTTGAAAATATGAGGTGGACCATTTATGCAGAATAGACATGGGAAGGACCATGGCTGAGTCAGCATGTCCAAAGCATGACCTCTAATTTTGGGCCGTAGTAAAGACACTAGTGCTCTTGTTCCTAATTGCCATCATGTTGTACCAAGAATAGATAGTGGTGACATATTTTTAGAAATTTTTATAATTATTTAATATGTGGTATTGTGGTATTATAGTATAAAATATTACAAAGTCGATCTATTTTACGATCGATTTTACGCCGTAACAAGAAGTGAAATGTTAGATTAAGAGAGATAAAATTTTGTCTCTTCATTTAACGGTTTTATAATCGGTTGCATGGTAAAATTGGTTGTAGAAGATTTAAGTTTAACGTATTAATCGAATTGAGATATAGAGTTCTAATAAAAGAAAAATAAACACATAGATTTTAACGTCAAAAAAGTTCAATACACTAAAATCTTCTTACATCTCTTAAAACTCTTTGGGATATGCCAGAGACAATATCAACTCATATTGATCATCTACTACAAAACGGGAGCCCCTAATATGGACCCTTTTTGTTAGGGTCCACCCATGGTCCTTGCCAAAATTACCTGCAATTGTGGGTTGATAAAAGTTTAATAGTTTAGCCATGGATCACTAAATACAAATTATGGCATATCATAGAGAAGGAAGAAGAAATTGTGTACCTTTGAATTGAATTAGGTTGATGAATGATGACTCTTAGAAGAGTGAGAGGGATGACTACCCTCATTCCGTTTAGCACCAGAATGTTTAACCGTCTGATGGGATGACGTTTAAATAGCTAAACGGCTGAGGGCAGGGACCTCTCATTGGTCTTAACTAAATGGTCCAACCCATCACGGTCCATTTAGAAAGAATAGTCCAATCACACATATTCATCAATTAATTAGTGCTTAACTCAATAGACCATAATTTATAATATAATATTAACTTATAATAATTGATTATTGTCAATCCATAATTGATTAATTAAATAATTAATCCAACAATCTCCCACTTGGATGACAATACTCAATTACTAAAAGAATATAAAATTTCACTTGTCATAAAGAATTTAAATTTTAGAATTATATGTATGGTCAAAACACTAATCATTCAAAAGAGAAGTAAGCTTTAATGCTGCAGAAATTGAATCCGATAGGGAAAACAAATCATACAGATCAAATACTCACTTTTCTAACAAATGATGAATTTATAGTGACACATTTGAATTAAAAGGGTGTGTCATTAAAGAATGGCCCAAGCATTAAAAAATGCTATAACAAACTCCCACTAACCCAAAATATCATAGACTTAATCAAATCATTATGAGTTACAATACTCATTTATATAAGTCTGTGGTTAGTGGTTCTGCCAATGAGATTTCAATTCCATAAAAGTCATATATCCACATAGGTATAAGAATAGTAATTACTTATAGGGATAGCCTATAAAGAGAGAGTAATTACATTTAGTCAAAATCAATAAATGTTCTTTGACATTCAATTAATCCACGTTTTAGCAAAACATGTGACTATGAAAATCCATAAGAAAATAGGAAATTCAAGAATCTCCGAAATGGATCAACATAGACACTTAGTTTAAAGAAAATAAAATATGGATTAATGTGGCCACTAGAATGTCTATAATGAACAAACATTTATGATTATCTCAGTTTATAAGTACTTCAAGAACACAATATCATACTCGATAGGAGTATTGATATTATACATTGTACTTATTATTTATTACCTCATAAAATGTGGAATGTTGGTAAAAGAGAAGCGCACCATATATTTGCATGCTAAGAGGTTATTGTGCATATTCCAACAAAATTGACTTAAACATCCAATTATGATGCTTATTGAGATGAAAAAGAATTTTAATATATATCTCAACATATTAGAATGAGACTATGTTTAAAGTCTCTTAAGCAATGTCATATTTTATAATGTGCACAAGAGTATATGGCAATGACGAGAATTTTAAATTGTATGTATATAATATTGTTTACACATTTGTCTTGATCTCACATATATATAAACAAGAGTGAGATTATTTCTCATCTGAGCTCAAAGTATATAGTGTTGTGTACACACTCCCACTGATCCCACATATATATAAACAAGAGTAAGTGGGATTCTCATTAGTGATCACTGAAATATAGAACTATTTTAATAATTTAATATTCAACAGTGGGATACTTGATTACTAGTGCAAGATTATCAACATAAGTGGTTATATAATTTCAACTAACAGAGTTTCATGAACTCAACCACATATTTTGCACATTAGTATAGCAGAATTATTAACTCAAGTGGTAACTTAATGATAGTATGAAACCCCATGAATATATAACTTATCAATGATAGATATTATCAAGAATTAGGTTTCGTAGTTAACCACATATATTCTGCATTTAGAATTAAGGAGAATGTAAATTTTCATTTAAGAATTTTATAACATAAGATCTCCTTTTCACAATTAAAATTCCAAAGAATTTTATAAATATAGTAACCTTTATATGACAGAGTATGATGATTATATAAAAGGTTTATCATCATATGAGTGAGATAAGTCTCTTATTATTATAAAATAGGATATAAGACTCTATTCACAATTTTAGTAACTCACTCAAAACTCAAATGCTACAGTTATAATTACACACATTTGAGAAAAGATTAGGTTACACGCAGCGGAAATACATGAGACTTATATTTTATTATTATTGAGGATATAAGAAAATAGTCATAAGCTTCCATAAATATTAAAGAATAGCAATAATATAAAATAGGGTTAAATAAGTTTTTCGTCCCTATAAAATTAACGAATTTTGGTTTTCGTCCCTATAAAATAAAATCACATGTTTTCGTCCCTGCTTAATTTTCCGTTTTGGTTTTTGTCCCTAAAGTTAGGTCAACTAACTGTTGACTAACGGATTGCCACGTGGCAGTGCCAGCAAAGCACGACACATCAGATTTTTTTATTTTTTAGTGCCACGTTAGTTTTAATTTTTTTATTTTAAGATTTTTTCGTTTTAATATAATTGATTTTTTTTCCTAAAAAATGAACTTTTATTACTTAAATGATTTTTTTTTCACTCTAAATTATGACCTTTTTGGTATGGATATACAAAATTTTGACATGTCCTATGTGATTCACAAAAATTTAACACCGAACCTGTAAATTGGCGTGAGTTTTCAACATAACGTGAAAATATTTTAAATTTGTTGTTGTAACCTGTAATTGATATTGACACTTATTATCAACATAACCTTGTAAATTTTTCAAGTCAAGAAGCATTTTAAAGTAAAACTAATTAATCTCCATAATCAAAATGGGTGTCTAACATAAGTTTTACAGCACCACACCACCAAGGAGGTTGCAAAAGCATGTCTATTAAACATGTCAGAAGTTTAACATCCCTAATTGAGTACTAATACGACCACAAAACAGCCTTACAATCCCAAAATAGTTTCAGTTACAAATTAGTCATATATCCAAAATAAAAAGCACAATCTCATAGGCATTATAGTCAT